>Ga0233438_10002259_pt1 | contig 19596 bp, 14 predicted proteins | sample SI_123_September_FD_182720 | JGI IMG/M metagenome (GOLD analysis project Ga0233438, IMG submission 182720) | Seawater microbial communities from Saanich Inlet, British Columbia, Canada - SI_123_September2016_10_MG | ecosystem: Environmental > Aquatic > Marine > Inlet | place: Canada: British...
GGAACCGGGTGTCGCGTCATTGTGTGAAACTGCACTTAAGCAACTCACGCAGCACGGCGCGACGCTAGAAGGCTGCATGCCGGACTTCGAGATGGCCAGACTCTGGCAAACCTGGCTGACGCTCCGTCATTGGTCGTGGAGCGCCGCAAAGCCACTCTACGACAACGCGCAAACCAAGGCACTTTTGAAGCCGGAACTGCAATGGGAGATCGAGGGTTCACTGAACATGACTGCCGCCAGAATTGCCGAGGCAGATCAAGGGCGCTCAGACTGGTACCGCGCACTGGACGACTTATTTGGCCGCTATGATCTCCTGGCGCTGCCCACAGCCCAAACATTCCCCTTCTCCGCAGATATCCATTGGCCTGAGTCGCTTGACGGCATAGCGATGGACACCTATCACCGCTGGATGGAAGTCACGATTGGCGGCACATTGGCCGGGCTCCCAGTCGTCAGCCTGCCTGCAGGATTTGATGGAGACGGGCGTCCGATGGGCATACAGTTCATGGGGCCCATGGGAGCCGATCAAAAAGTGTTGGAATTTGCGATGGCCTATGAAGCTGTGACCCAGCATCTGCATCAACGGCCAAAACTTGTGGAAAAACTGGACTAGGGGCCGCGAAACCCCTTCAGAAGCGCCGCAACGTTCTCGCCTAACGCTGAGACCGCATACCCCCCCTCGAATACAAATACCGTCGGCAGCCCGATGGCTTCGATCTGCGCACCCACCCTGACGTAATCCTCGGTCTGCAAACAAAAGGAAGAGATCGGATCGTCAACGAAAGTGTCCATCCCAACAGACAGCACAAGGTAATCGGGCTCGCAACGGCCAACAAATTCAATGGCCTTGGATAAGGTCTCACTCCACTCCGCATAAGCGGTGCCCGCAGGCAAGGGCAGATTCAAATTGAACCCATGCCCTTCCCCTTCTCCGACTTCGTCGGCGTGTCCGGCATAAAACGGGTACTCAAACTGCGGGTCTCCGTGAATGGATGCAAAGACCACGTCACTGCGGTCGAAAAAGATCTCTTGAGTGCCATTACCGTGGTGGTAATCGATATCCAGAATGCCCACACGTTTCGCGCCGGCATCCCTCAACCATTGTGCAGCGATCGCTGCGTTATTCAGAAAACAATAACCGCCCGCGTAATTGGGGCCGGCGTGATGGCCGGGCGGACGACACAGTGCAAAGGCTGCCCGGTCGCCTTCATAGACGAGCTTGGCGGCGGAAAGCGCGATATCGCGGGAAGCGAGCACCGCCTCAAATGTCGTTTCGGTAATCGGCACACAGCCATCGAAGCAATAGCGACCAAGCTGGGCCACGATCGAATCGGAGCTATCTGCCCGCATTCTGCCACGCGGCCAGACGCAGGGCGTGGGATCGCCCTCCACACCCAGTTCCTTGCAGGCTGCGTAAGCCGTCTTGAGAAAAGCGAGATAATCAGCGTCGTGCACCGCCAGTGTTGCCTCGTCGCCATATGACGACGGAGTGATCGTCGGGCCGAACTCATCCGTCTCAAGACTGCTCAGCACAATATCGACCCGCTCGGGTTTTTCAAAGATCGGCAGAAAATGGCCCGGGCTGAGCTCCCACGATGGCGCGTGTAAGTGATGTTCTTGGGACGCAAAAATTTTCATCTACGCTCTCACCACCCTGTAGCTAGGATCAGATGCTTGCGGCACCGGCCTCTCTCTGGATAAGGCACAACCGAGATGTTGCTGTTGAGGCTTGTGCTTGTTCAGTCCCCAGCGTAGGACACACTGATCTTCTTGATTGCGCTCAATTGCCTCCAGGTACCGTTGAATCCCTTGGGCATGACAAGTGCGTCCCCAGGGCCATAGATTTTTGGGGATCCTCCAACGGCAGTGATTTCTACCTGGCCCTCAAGAAAAACCATGACCTCGCTGACTGGCCAGTTCGAAATACTCAATGTCACTTCGGTGCCGTGATAGAAACCCACGTCAAACTGCCCATCAGCAGACGCAAATGCATTGACGCTCGCCGACTTTGGGTCGGCACCCTCCGATATGCGCATAAAAGGATATTCCTGAACCACCGCCAGCTCGGCAGCCGCCAGCGCGTCAGGATTAAGGTCCACTATTGCTTTAGGTTTCATACTTGCTCCCGCCATGATCGCTGCGACTGTTCCAGCGCCACATAGCGCTACTGTGAACACAATCGATTTAAGCACCATCTTTTTCATTTCGATTCCTTTTAGAGGTTTGTTCGTAGCGCAACACGCATTATGCGATCACAACATCGCGTCGCTACTGGTCACCGAAGAGCACGGGCAATCACCCGCCACGCTTGCTTCTACTCTCTCATCATCACTACCAGCTCTCTGAATTCACCCTGCATCTCCCAGGTACCTGTGAATCCCTTCGGCACTAGGACGCTCTCTCCCGCTTCAAATTTTTGAGGCGCCCCTCCGTCCGCGGTCAGGACTAATACACCACTGACCACCAGCACAAACTCGTCAATATGGTAATTATCAATTCGCAAAACCATTGGCTTCGCCTGATAAATGGCGACATCAATATCGCCGCTGTACAGGTGCTTGTAACGATGCTCTGAGTGGCCGGCGAGAATCTGCTCTTCTGGCCACGGAGGCATATCCGACTCCATGTCAGAATAGTTGACGGCCCCGGGCTCAAGCCTCATCGGCGTTCGAGGAGGCTCTATGGGGGCATCACCTGTAACAGCTTGCGTGGCAAGTATGACGACTCCAAACAAACCACCTGCCACCTTTCTCGCCCTTCTCACATTGCTGCCCATTCGACCTATCCGGAGTGATTTTTAGTTATCGAGCGAGTGAAGCTCGCGTCGCATGACTTTACCGGTACTGGTTTTAGGCAAGTCGTCAACAAATTGCACGGAGCGCGGCACTTTGTAAGCCGCGAGGTGCTCTCTGCAGTAGTTAATGATGTCGTCGGCATCAGGTTGCGCACCCGTTTTCGGTACGATGTAGGCCTTCGCCAGCTCACCCTTTTCCTCATCCGGAATGCTGCCGACTGCGACAAGCGCAACATCCTGATGCCCGGCCACGACCCGCTCAATCTCCGCGGGGTAAACGTTGTAGCCTGCCGTCAGAATCATGTCTTTTTTGCGGTCTACAATAAAAATACAGCCGTCCTCATCCATCGAGGCGACATCGCCTGTGTGCAGCCAGCCATCTGGTTCAATGGTGTCCCGAGTGGCCTGCTCGTTGCCGTAGTAACCCTGCATGACCACTCCACCCTTGATCATCAACTCGCCGATCTCTCCTACCGGTAGCGTCACCGTGGCGTCTTCGGTAGACGCTATTCTTGCTTCAGTATAAGGAAGGGCGACACCAATCGAGCCGTGTTTGACCGGCCCATTGGATGCGAAGGTGGTGCCCAGCCCGCCGAGTTCTGTCATGCCCCACAGTTCGATGAGCGGGCAGCCGAACCGAGCCTCAACCTCCTCCATCTTTGGGACTGGCATCGTTTGTCCACCCACGGTGCAACAGCGGAGACTGGATAAATCATAGGAATCCAGATCGGGGTAATTCAGCAGAAACATAAACATGGTGGGTACACCCTCGAATAGGGTCGCCCCATGCTCCTGGATGCTCTGCAATATGGTTTTCTCGTCAAACGATGGGTGCAGGACCAAAGTCATGCCCGATTGCACAGCACCACTCATCACCACATTGCCGTAAACATGGGGGCATGGCAGTGCCGTCACAACAGTATCTCTGTCGGATCTCTGATGCATCAGAGCCGTCATGGCCACATTCAGTAAAATACTCTGGTGCGATAAACAAGCACCCTTGGGGTGCCCCGTCGTGCCCGACGTGTACCCGATTGTGGAAAGTGACAGTGGATCGATATCCGGTACCTCGAAATTGTCATTGGCCGCATCGAGCACTGAGTTAAATGACAACATGCCGTCTGGCAGTGGTTCGTCCCCAAAGGCAATGAGCTCTCGAACATCAGAGCTCTCTTTGACGTTCTGGATCGACATCGCTTTCTCATATGATGCGATCACAACAGAGGCGCCGCAGTCGTTGGCGATGAACTCCACCTCTGAAGGGGTCAACATGACATTGATCGGGTTGACCACGGCGCCTGTTTTCAAAATACCGTAATAGCTGACGACCCATTCCCAACAATTGGGAGAGTAAAGTGTGACGCGGTCTCCGACCTGAACACCCAGCCCGATCAATGCGCTGGCGAGCTTGTTTGAAAGCGCATCCAGCTCACTAAAACTGAGGCTACGGTTCTCACAAACAAGCACCGTTTTATCACCGTAGACCTGCGCAGCAGCGGTGGGAATCTCTCCGATTGATGTCATCATGGGTGAATTGCCTCAGTATTAAGGAGCATTCGTCTCAGCGGCACCGCTGGAGCTGGGATCAATATCGAACGCCAACAAGACATTGCCCGGGGTGGTCCCAAGAATGGCGTAGCCGGAGCCCCAATACACACTGCCGTCAACAATGGTGGGGCCGGGGCCGCCCAAAGACCCGCCATGGCCTGCAATGCCATTTATCGTGTCGAAGGCCCGATTACTTGAAAAGCTCCAAATCAAAGTGCCATCTTCACTGCTAAACGCACGCATTGTCCCATCAACGGAACCGGTAAATAGCGCGCCCTCGATCGCCGTGACAGCAGCTTGGTTGGCCGACGTGCAGTAGTAAGAGGTTGGATCAGAACAGTTTGCAGGTGCTGCAAGCGTCACGGTCCACTGCACCTCACCTGTCTCTGGCTCAAGGGCAACTAAACCCCCCTCACGCTCCAAACCCTCTGCACTCTCAAAATCACTATGCAACTCATATCCAAGAGGCACGTACATATACCTCTGGTCAACCGCAGGTCCCAAATTACCGCCGGTCGCAGTTTTCCGTGTCGATGGCACCGCTTGCCAGAGAATCGCACCACCTTGGTCAGGATCAAGTACCGTAATCTTTCGGCTTTCCTGAGAGGCAATGATAATTTGCCGACCGCTCTCCAGAGTGTGAAGTATCGGTGAGGCACCCACGTCATCATTAGGGCCCTGCACCTGCCCAGGACAATTTGCCTCGAACTGACTGGGCGTGTCACCGCAACTAAAGGCGTTTGCATCATTTTTAAGCAGTTGCTGAGACCACATCACGTGTCCGTCGTCCAAGCTAAATGCAAAGATTGCGTCACTCGCCCCACCGTCTGGAATTGGAATATAGGAATTCGATGTGCCGACATAAACAGCACGCCGTTTTGTATCAATGGTGGGCGTAGACCAGATTGCTGCGCCGGCCGGCCCGAACTGCTGGGTACCAGCGCTGTTCTTCCATAGGGGCTTAGCCGCCTCCGAGACAGTGTAGGACTTCCAGATCTGCTTGCCCGATGCTGTATCAAGGGCGACCACCGCGCCTCTGGAAGTACAGCACTCGTAGCTGGATGCAACCGCCATGGGTTCTTCCCAGGATCCAACGGGTACGATGAGTCGCTCACCGCTCGGATCAAGCGCTACATGACCACTAATAGCGGCTGCGTGGTGCTCTTCGACCTTCTTGCTCCATAACAGTTCCCCCGTCTGGGCATCCAATGCGTACACCGTGGCACCAAAATCACCAAAGTACGCCGCGTAGCGACCCGGAGATCCCTGCATCGGACCTACCGCTATTGAGCTGATTACCGGACGATCTGCCTCGAAAGACCAGTGAACGCACCCACTGTTGGCATCGAGTGCGTACACCATCCCATTGTCACTACCCACCCACAACCAACCACCGCCGACCGCGGGCTGACTCCTCAGCGTTGCCGCTCCTGGCAGTCCAAATGCCCACTTGAGCTTTAGTTTGGCGATATCTCCCACGGCAAGACCGGCAGATTGACCGGGCTGATAGCGCGAGTTGGTTGTTGTGTCAGGGCTCCATCCGAGCCAATGACTTCCTTTCATAGGGTTCTGCAACACCGCGCCAGGTGCACACTGGTGATCCATGCTCGCCGCTGAGCGTTCGATTTCGACCAAGGGCCGGCCTGTCAACCACTCCGATATTCTGCGTTTCTGCTCATCACTCAGATCCGCGGCGTGCTGCTGCATTTTACCGACGGTCATCGCCTGGTAGACAGTGGTTGGCGATAGCCGTTTCAGGGCAGCCCGAGAGAGTGCTCTGGAACCCGCGGCGGGCTCTTCATGGCATGTGGCACAGTACTCCTGAAACTCCATGACTCCGCGGTAATCGGACGTCTGCGCCGAAGCAGCTACGGCGAGTACATTGCACGACAAAAAAACGGCTAACTGAGCCAGCAACCTCATTGGCTTTGACCTCAAACGCATGATCCTTCCTTCACGGGTTAGAAACACAAACTAAACCGCCGTTATACTATTTATGACTTTCACCCACAAGCGGGCCAATCCGCTCTTGTCCAAGCTTTAACCAGTGAAACTTTTGGAGTGCGGTGGTTTAGACGGGCTCCCAGAATCTACCTCCTGTGGACTCTCGCTAATCAGGAGGGGATGACTGACATTCGGTCCAAATTTCCTTGAGCTGCGACAAGCTTGAGCGACCCTGCAGAAGCTCACACCCGACTAAATAAGTGGGTGTAGTACTCACTCCCAAATCTGATGCAAATGATCGAATCTCCCTCAAAGCCGCCGCAGACCGAGGACTTCCGAGCGCGCTATCGATCTCAGTGGGCGACATGCCATGGCTTTCCGCGATGCGAATGAGATCGCCATACACGAGAGGTAGACGTGTCTCCAGCAATTCCTGATGGAAAGACCAAGCACTGATCTCATCTGACATACGCAGTGAAAGCAGCAACCGAACAGCTTGGGCGGACACCGAAGACATGGTGCCCATAGGGATTTCAATTACCTCAAAATAGTCACTTAACTCGCTGTTGGCACGCTCCAAATAGTCCATCCTGCAAGGAATACACTCATAATCCATGAATACTATGAGCCGCTCGCTGCCAGCTGCATCAGCCTTTTCAGATGGTGCTCTGAAAGCTTGTACTAATTGAGAAGAGCTCGTCAAAATTCGCGCACGCTCAATTCTTACCTGTTGGGCTTGCATCGCTCGCTGGAACTCAAATGCTTGCTCGAGAAGGTTTGGGTGCCGAATTAAAAAGCCCGGATTTTTGGATAAGTAATCAACGACATCTTCCTCAGCAACATCAGCTGCGGTCGTCCTTGGGAAACAAACAAGCATTGCCACCAGCAAGATCAAGGCCACTAAATACGGCGCGCAAACCCGTTCAAAAAAAGCTCTCTGAACGCTGACCATATCGCTTAGCGTAGGGACGGAAACACCCTAGCGAGTCTCCGCGACCGAAGCGGCTACGTCCAAGCGATTGACGGAATACTCCGACACCAACTCTATGTGGCGCCCTGAGGCAATGGGCAACGATACCGTCAGAGTTGCGCTTCCCGTATTCCAGTCGGCTAAGCCTGGACCTGCAGTAACTTTAGTCACCGCTCCTTGGCTTAGCTTATATGCCACCTCACCATCTAGCAGCACACTGTAGCTCTGCGTGTTATTCAGATTACCAATGCCGATATCTACCAAACCACGATAAGCAGTGCCTGGCTTGATCCGCAGTGTGAGCAACGATGCCTCCTCCTCATAATGTGCGGAAGTCACCATGACCTCGGGATACTGGATATTGATGACCTCGGGTGCGTTTTCTGACAACGCATTCGTCACAAAGCGCTTGTCATAGAGTCTCTCGAGTCCCCGCCCGGGATTGAGCACAGCAAAGGGCAGCAACGCGTTACTCGCCAAGGTACCGAGCTCATGCTGGCCGTACTTGTCTTCCGGAACCTTTGGATTAATCGAGTCCCCCTCCAGAAAGCCCGCATCAATCACATCACGACGCGGGAAAAAGAGCCTCCCGTCCGAGCTTTGTGGATGAAAATGCTCGCTTGCATATGTGAGCATGGCGGTAACTGTTTCGTCATCTCCAAGCTCGGCGGCGTAGGCCGCTAAAAACCCAAAATCATAAGAAACATAAGGCGAGGACCACCGCTGGAGCCAGCGGTCTGGATTTTGATCAAGAAGCCCGGCAAGCTCCGCATCGCGTTGCGCCGGATAATGCCTGCCAACCACCTCTGGTTTCCAAGCGTGCATCATCAGGCCATTCCAACCATCGCTCCACGCATAGGGCTTGTCTATGAGCTCGCGCTCAGCAACCCGATAGTGATACATGGTTCTTGAAGTACCTGTTGCAATAAATTCAAGCTCCTCAGCTTTTTTCCAGAAAAGCTCACCTACATCACCCAATGCGCTGTCATGATTCCAGTCGTAATGAATCAAACCTAGTGCAGCATGCTGGTTACATTCCGCATAAACGTTGTTGGGCTCGCATTCGATACCAACGTGGCCACTCTCCTCAAACTGGCGGAACACCAATTCGGCAAGCGTGTCGTGGTTATAACCATTTCTAAATCCATTCAGGCCTGACAATTCAAAGACCATCGAATCAGGTTTATCGAAGCGCGTGTCCTGATAGAGCATTGAATAAAGGCTGACCATCTGCAGTAAGTGACCGCTATACATGATGTTTTTTTCACGCACGGGGTCACGCCATTCTTTACCCGCGGGCAGATAGTTTTTAAATGGTTCCATCTCAATGATTGGAAGCCATGTGGGTGCCCACACGTCGCGACGCAACATTTTTTCAATTAACGCCAACTGGGCATTCTCATATAGCTCGCGGTAGGCGGGTGTATAGTTAACCTGCACCATTGCCAGACCATAGCTGATGAACGCCAGCTGGAATTGGTAAGCGTCATAAGAGAGCATCTCCCGCGGCTCCATGTAACGCCAGTCACCGGGGAGCTGCCGGGCCAGTTCCACGATATGACGCAAATGCCCTAGCTGATCTTCGGATAGCGCAGGCTTAACCTGCTCTTCAGGGCGCTCCTGAGCAATCGAAAGAGAAGCCGTCAGCAGTAAGCCTGTAAATAAGCCCATCGCCCTCGCTACTATCATCATCTTGATCTGCCTCAGCACCTCGATAGCCCATCAAAGGTGCGGTTTTTTCTTGTTTAAAAACTGTACCCGACCTTGACGCCATACCACCTTGGCATGCCCATGTTGCCGTACGCATAGTCCATCCCAGACAGCGCATACATATTGTCAATGTAGTCCTCTTCGAACACGTTCTCCACGTAGCCTTCAAGTTGCCAACGCTCTGAGGGAGATCGCCAGAACAAGCGCAAATTCGTTAGCAGCCGGTCCTCGATGTAAGTAATTTCATTACCCCCTAGACCAATCGCTGCCTCTCGATAATTAAAATCAACTTGCGCGGTGACCGTGCCTGATCGCTCCATCGGGAAGCTATAACGTGCCAATCCGTTTACCGTCCATTCAGGTGCGCTGGTTCCCAGATCACTGCCGTCCAGAAAGAACTGATCTCCAACAAATGCTCTGTCGCCTGTTCCAAAATTAGCAGGAACAAAAAAATCTTCGGGCGCTTTGATTTCTGTGTCCAGCCATCCCACACCCAAGGTCAACTCCAGTTGGTCGGTCGGCAGAAAGAACAACTCAATCTCTGCACCAGTGATATCGGCATCACCAATACTCTTTAATCGCCCGACAGGAGCCAGTGCAACGTTGTCATAGACCAGACCCTGCTTATCCGTCACCCTCTGATGAAATACTGCAAGGTTGAACCTTGCTCTACCGTCCGCGACGGTAGCCTTGATGCCGCCTTCGTAATTTTCGACCTCCTCAGGATCTACGGCAGTCAGCGCACTTAAATCCCCTCCGAGTAAATCGCTGTTGAAGTTCCCCGAACGAAATCCGGTAGAAATAGAGCCATAAACAAGCCAGTCATCCTGAGGTCGCCATTCCAGTCCGACCTTGCCGTCGGTCTTGGTGGCAGTAAGTGACCTAGAGCCTGAAACCCCAGCGGTAAGCACCGAAATATCTTTTTGGTCATCGGTATAACGCAACCCACCGATCAGCCTAAATCGCTCGCCCAACGGAACAGCGACCTGCCCGAAAACAGCCCAAGACTCTGAAGTCGCAGCCGCGATGGTGTCTGGGGACTGAACAAATTCGAAGTCTCGGATCGTACTCGTCGCATCTCGGTCTTCATCAAAGTAAAACAGCCCCGCCGTCCATTCAATTTGGTCGACAGACCCCTCCAACCTTAACTCCTGAGTGAATTGCTCTGAGTCCTGCGTGTAGTGGTCATTGAAAGAAAAGTAACCTCCGAACACGCCTGCGACACTGGCATCCTCGTCAGGATTAAAATATCGGCTCATTTCGTCGTAAGCCGTGATAGATATCAGATCAATGTTATCCGTCAGCTGATAATGAAAACGGATAATCCCGGTCGTTGTCTCCAAGGTATAACTATTACCACCGGAGTTAGGATCCAGCTCGGTATAGACCTTCTCGGGATCTAGATTGGCATCACCAAAGGTGGGCAAACCGAAATAGGCACCGCCCCCAACACACGCACCCGCTCGGATCCGACCAGCATCGCACTGCTGCAGCGTAGCTGGGTCGAGCAAGCCCCAGTAATTAAAGCCCTTGCCAATGTCGTCCCTATCACTGGCCTCCAAAGTCAGTAAAACATTGGCGCGCTGGCTTAGGTCAAAATTAAGATGGGCGCGTCCAGTTAACCGATCAATTTTCCCTAATTTCCCGCCGGCAGGGCCAAGGTTATCCTGGTAGCCATCGTCCTCGTGATACTGAAACGCCAAACGTCCGCTTACTTTCTCGCCGAGGGGGCCTGAGACCGCAGCCTCTATGATTCGCGTGTCGTAGGAACCCATCTCCAGCGTGGCATAAGCCTCAAATTCATCTGTGGGCTTTGCTGAAACAAAGTGCACAAGCCCGGCGGTGGAATTCCTGCCAAACAATGTCCCTTGCGGGCCCCGTAAGACCTCAATACGCGCTAAATCCAAGAGGTTGTTGCCCCCATAATACGCTTGGGGCCGATAAACGTCGTCGAAATACAGCGCAACATTTCCCTCGCCAGCGAGCGTCGTATTGAGCGTGGCATTACCTCGGATGGTAAGCCCGCCACTGTAGGAACCTTGATCTGCGAAAACATTAGGTATTTGGTTGAATACCTCCAGAGAATCCTGCAATCCCAAGGCCTTAATCGTGTCGCCACTGAGCGCGGTCATCGAAATCGATACATCCTGAAGACTTTCTTCCCGCTTCTGTGCCGTAACTATCACCTCTTCCAAGGCGCTCTGAGCAGTTACCGGGGCACTGTTCAACCACATTAACGACAACAATAACTGAAGCAGTATGGCTTTGGACCGCAGCATTCGTGTGCGCATCATTCTCATCCTTCTCATTTCTTATAAGTGATAAACATTTCTGGCTTGGTTGTATCGGCTGCAGCAGCTACTGCGGCAGCTCTGCCATAAAAAAATAATACTAAACTATTTGTCTAGTTTGCAACTATACTAAACGCTTAGTCTACATTTGTAATTTGTCGCCGAGTGCTACTGAAAAAAAACCAGGAGAGCTAGGTTTGTTCATGCGCGCTGTGAGCGTTAAACGACCGCCTGATAGCAAATTTATGCTCTAAAATAATAATTCCGAGATGTGCGAGCCTTCTGGTTACACATAGCCGTCTGACCGAAAGGGCAAAAACGATGATACCGCTGCAGTTAATCGGGATGAAAAGAGAGCCGTCTCAAGCCCGAGGGATGGCGCGAGTGACCGCGATTTTAGATGCTTGCGAAATATTGCTGGGCAAGAAGCGATATGGCGACATTAGCATCGACGAAATTATCGCTGAAGCGGATGTCACCAAAGGTACGCTCTACCATTTTTTTAAGGATCGACGGTCAGTGTTCCTTGCTGCCATGCACAGAGCGCTAATCGACATTGACGATCAAGCCGATCCTCGCGATGGTGAGGAGAACCTCGACTTTGCCAGCTATATGGCAAAAGTAGAAAAACGATTAGAGGGAGTATGGCGAAAGCACCAACACCTCGTGGAATTTTATGAGGGTAATAAATATGCGCCAGACTATGGGCGTCCCGAATTTTCGACCCAGATTCGCTCCCGAAAAATTATTGCCGCCGAGCTACTCAACCGCCACCCTGAGATCGGCTCGTCCAGAGCCAACGAAATTAGCAGGATACTGATTCAGGCAATTTATACGGGCCTGGATGAGGTCGCTTTATACCCGACTCGGGGCAAGTCGGGTTTCAAACGGGAATGGCGAGCGATGATTGCCGCATATATTGGGACATTTACTCGCTCTTGAATCAACCCAGCCTTAGCAGAGTTCTGACCGCCAAGGACACGCTCGCGCTCGCTTTTGGAGCGATGATTGGCTGGGGCTGGGTGGTCCTGACTGGCGACTGGATCACGATGGCGGGCTCACTGGGCGCAATCCTCGCCTTCGGAATCGGCGGCCTGATGGTAACCCTCATCGGCCTCACCTACGCTGAGCTTGCCTCAGCGATGCCAGAGGTGGGTGGCGAGCACGCTTACAGTTATCGCGCCCTTGGGGCTGGCGCATCCTTTATCTGCACCTGGGCGATTGTTTTGGGCTACGTATCGGTCGTGGCGTTTGAGGCGGTGGCTCTGCCTACCGTGATGGAATATTTGTTACCAGGATTCAAAAAGATTCAACTTTGGGATGTGGGTGACGAGAGGGTTTATCTGAGCTGGGTGTTAGTGGGCAGTATGGGTGCTGCGACAATGACGTGGCTGAATATCCGAGGTGTGCGTGCATCTGCATTACTTCAGCAGACTGTGACCGTGTGTATTCTTGTGTCCGGCGCGCTGCTTTTACTGGGGGCGGTCAACGCAGGTGCGCCCTCCAATATGGAACCCCTTTTTTCCACAGGCTCCAAAGGCGTCTTGATGGTATTGATCATGACTCCGTTTATGTTTGTTGGTTTTGATGTCATTCCGCAGGCAGCTGCGGAACTCAATATTCCCCACAAACAAATCGGCAGGCTCTTGCTCGCCTCAGTGCTGCTGGCCGTAACTTGGTACGTCGCTATGATCTCAGGCGTGGCTCTCGTTTTACCAAACCAGCAGCTCAACGATTCCAATCTTCCCACCGCAGAAGCTATGCAGGTAGCGTTTGGCAGCCCTATCGCCGGACAATTGCTCATCATTGTCGGCATCGGCGGGATTATCACCAGTTGGAACGCTTTTCTTATTGGCGGCAGTCGCGCCGTCTACGCGATGGCCTTAGCAAAAATGCTCCCAGACTTTTTGACGAAGCTTCATCCCGTTTACAAGACACCTGTGAACGCAATTTTAATGATTGGTACTGTTTCTTTTTTTGCGCCACTCTTTGGGAAAAACGCCATGACCTGGCTTGTTAATGCAGGCGGCCTTGGCATCGTGCTCGCATATGCTCTGGTTGCAATTTCTTTTCTCGTTCTTCGAAAGCGAGAGCCTGATATGCCCCGGCCCTTCAAAGTACCACAGGGTTCAATCGTTGGTTTAACGGCGGTCGCGCTGTCCGTAGGAATGTGCGCCCTCTATCTACCCGGCAGCCCCGCTGCTCTTTTGTGGCCTTATGAGTGGGCTTTGATCCTGCTCTGGAGTGGCGCCGGTCTCGCGCTCTATATCAAATACGTAAAAAAAAGTTGATAAGTGCCGAGTTGCGAGGGCACCCTTGACTAGTCCCTTCCTATCTCCGAGTCAGCAGTGGCAGACACCTTAGGGGCGAAGATACCGTTACAACACTGATAACGCGTCCAGCTCTTTAAGCTGTAGCCATCAAGCACGACTAAGCGTTGTTAACCAACGGAGCCGATCGTTTTTCCCAATACGCCGCAAACCGAACTGCAAGAACGAGCAAACCAGTGATCGTGTAAACAATAGCAATCAACCTGGTATCGCCCACCATGACCGTCTCAGCATAAGACACCCAGATTGCCGCCCAGAAATACCAAATTCCCACCCAATGCAGGAGCCGCCAGTGCTTGGGATCCATTGCTCGACGGACGGGAAAGAACGAGGTCACTGTCAAAGCCAGTAGTAACGCATAGCTCAGCATGCGCGTGATGAACTCTGCAGTATCGTGTAGCACCGTCGCGTAGTAATCGCCATGCAAGGCTAACAACACCGCAATAAACACCGCCTGCCAGCCAAAACCTGCCGCAAACGCCAGCCACACATAACGACGATTGCGCAGCAACCAGCTTGAAAAACTGCTGGGGAAAAGCTGCCCTAACGCTGTTGCGACAAACGCAAGATAGATCCAAGGCGACGCCAACTGCACCGATAAGCGGATCATGGCGACCGTTGCTTCAGGAGTAGAGGTGCCTATAGTGGCGAGGCCCGCAAGAATGATCGCAAAGCTCAGCCCTGCGATAACATAAAAAAGTGGCCACCCATTTAGCAATGGATGCCGAAGCAGACTGTCACCTCTAGCATTCACTGCGCGTTCGCTCGATAGGCATCGACAAAAAGGATTCTTGCTACCCGTTCAACCGATATTTTTATTCATCGTGATGGTTTGCCAGTTGGTGTACTCCATCAATCCGTGCAAGGAGTTCTCGCACCCAAGACCAGATTGCTTATGACCGCCAAAAGCCTGAAACGGCGAATACTGGTGAACCTCATTGAGCCACACGGTACCCGCCTCTAATTGACTGCCAATGCGTTCTACTGCCTCAAGATCCTTACCCCATACCGACGCACCCAATCCATAGATCGTATCGTTTGCCCGAGCAATCACGTCCGCTTCGTCAGACCATTTAAGCAGCGGCAAAATGGGCCCAAAGGGCTCTTCTTGCACGATGCGTGAGTCCTCGGGCGGGTTATCGACCAGCGTGACCGGGACAAACCACCCCGCTGCTGAGTCATCGATTTCGCCGCCGACCGCAAAAGCATGTCCATTGTCTTGGCAATCTTTAAAGTAATCCTGAACCTTGCCGTACTGCATGGAATTTTGAATCGGCCCCAGGTGAGTATCGGCCTCTGCGCCGTCACCGACCTTCACGTTTTGCTCTATAAACTCCACCAGTGCGTCACGAACTTCGTCGTACACATCCTCATGAATGTATAAACGTTTGGTGGCATTGCAGAACTGCGCATTATTCTGGAACGCGGCCCAAAAAATTTCGGGCGCCAGCGCCTTAGCGTCGACATCTGGCAACACGATCGCCGGATCGTTACCCCCCAGCTCAAGGGTCACCCTTTTGATAGTTTCCGACGCCGACTTCATGACGTGCCGACCGGTTTCCGTCGAGCCGGTGAAGGCGATCTTGTTGATGCGAGGGTGTGTGGTCATCCAGATGCCCAGATCATCACCGCCACTCAACCCGTTAACCACCCCGGGTGGAAACGCCTGCTGGGCGAGCTCTGCCAACTTCAGATCGCAAAGCGGCGTATAGGGAGACGGCTTGAGAATCATCGTACAGCCAGACATCACAGCCGGGGCGATCTTCCAGATAGCCAGCAGAATGGGGAAATTCCATGGAACGATGGCGCCAACCACCCCAACCGGGGTGTACCGGGTCACCACGCGACGTTCTTCTGTTTCTTCGACCACCTCATCAGGCAATCGCTGGGACGCTACCGCTCTGAGCCAGGCGACGGACCCCAGCACTTCCCATTCTGATCCAGCTATGGGCTTGCCCTGCTCGGCAGTCAATAACGACATCAGCTCTTCGGCATGCGACTCGATCAGATCCGCATAGGCCTCGAGTGCTGCCTGCCTCTCATCAGCAGGCGTCGCAGACCAAATTTTTAGTGCGCGGTGCGCTGCGTCGACCGTTTGATCGAGCTGCTCCTTGGAGGCGTCAGGCACCTGCGCAAAAACCGATCGGGTCGCGGGATTAAAAACGGGTTGCGTCTGCTCGGTCGTGACTGCTTCGCCGTTGATACTCATCACAAAATCAGTATTTATTTTCATTTTTGCTCCAACGTTCTCAAATTCAGTTATTTATTGTTCAGCGCAAGCCGACTAAGCGAGTAGCTCACCGACTGCGCGTCGAGCAGCTTTCATCGCAGCCTGCACATAGGCGTAGGCCTCGGTGTCAGAGTTGGCAATCGCTATTCGCCCGATCGGCTTCCTTCCCAGTTCATGGGGCGCCTCGCCCTCTGCCCATTGAGGATCATGAAGATCCATATGCTCATAGGCATATCCATGCGCCCACCGATTCACTGTAATCGCCTCAACGTCTCGGTCGGCATCAAACCCCGCTGACCCAAACATGCCACTCAGCTGACGCAGGGTGGCCGACTCGATTTCTTCGAAGGACATTGATAGCAATTTGTGGCGACCCAACCGGTAAGCGTCGCGCGCAGAGAGCCCCTCAGAAATTGGCGGCGTGGGGCTGTGGAGCATCCAAATCACCATGGGATCATCCGCTTGCGAGGGCACCCGAAAATCCCCCAGATTCACCGGAGGCGCGGACGTCACCAAGCTATAGAAGCTACCGGGGCACTGGTAGCCGCTGGTAGCCGCCTTTCGCACTGCTGCCGCGTTGCGAAGCAATACATTGGTGCAAATAAAGGGCGCCTTCACGCCGTAGGACAAATGCTCTTTTTGTGTCTCAGGCAGTTCAGGACACAGATGCGGCACCATCCCAGCGTAACCGGCCAAAACACAGTACTTGGCGCGGACCGCACTCGCCCGCCCATCCGATACGTAGGCAACTTCGACCTGATCATCGTCAAGGTTTCTGGCATTCACCGCTGTGCTGTTAAGTCGCAGGCGAACGGGCGCATCCTCTCGGTCGAGTTGCGAGTAGTCGAAACGGCTTGTGACCACGTTTTGATCCAAATCACCTCCCACTGCTGCGGGAATCAACTGGCGCACCAGTAGACGAGCGACCGACGCGTTGCCGTCGGGGAAGATCGGATATCGGTAAATAGCGGGGTCCACCGACTCCGTGTCATCCTCGCTCTCGCTCTCGCTTTCGGGCGAAGGCATAACCGTATTCATGCCGGGCGCGCCTGAATTCAACGCCTCGTAGATCGAGACCCCCTCTGCATCCGTGCTGTGCAAGGCTTTTATCCAGGGCTCAGTAATCTTGACCGCCTGCTCAGAGAGACCAACGCGCTCTCTCAGAAACAGGGCGTAGGAGGTTTGTCGAGCAAAATGCTCGCGATCGGCGAGTGGCACATCGTCCAAAAAGTCATTGTCACCGCTGACCAGCGCAATGAACCCCTGCTCGTCGGTCGTCGAGAGTTTCAGTGACCGAATCGCGCTCTCAAAATCGCCGACACCCGCCCACCGCAGATACCAATCCGCGATGATCGATCGGTCCTCTGCATACTCACTGCTGTTAAGATAAATCCCGTGTCGGGACATGGGGTCATGAACAAGAAAGCCCGGCTCAATCGCACTTCGCAGCGCAGCAAAGTCCACACCGACTTCTTCAAGCAGGGATCGCTCCGCCTCACCCATAGCAGCCTGTTCCAGATTCAAGCTCCCGCCGACGCCCAGTAAAGTATGACCCTGAGAAGTGAACTCATTACGTTTAGCGTGACCGCCAAAGTCGTCATGGTTGTCGAGGATCAAGATTTTGGCGTCAGGCCCAAATTGCTTACGGAACAGGTAAGCGGCAGTCAGGCCGCTAATGCCCCCCCCTACGACTACCAGATCATATGTTTCGCTTAGAAGCTCAAACTCGTCGGGGCGTTGACCCTCTCGCGCTAAAGCATGGGCGACCTCAAAGGAACCGGGGTGATTACCCCTTAAGCCCGTTAAGGACGGCGGGTAGACTTGTGACGCGAGAGTGCGGTCTTGAGATCCAGCCAATGTTTGCAAAGGTGATAGTGCCAGCGCACCGCCCGTGAGGGCCATACCATCCAAAAAATCGCGCCGCGTAATCTGCAAGTGATCCTTTTTACTCACCTTGAATTCCCCTCAACCCTCTATTGCATTCCAGGCCGCGGTCTCAACGACGATTTTCTCCAGATATTGACCAGGCATGTCCCAAATGCCGGTCCAGCCTTTTGGGACCAGAAAGCTGTCACCCGCGCCAAATGTTTGTGATTGCCCTGCCTCTGAGGTCAGAGTGACTTCTCCAGACAAGACCAGTACGTACTCGTCGTAGGGAAACGGCTCGCTGACAGAGAGCCGTGCCGCCTCCGCACCGTAAAGTGCTGCCACGACATTGCCCGAATGCAGCACTTTTTGGCCATGCTTGTTGGCGCCTGACAGCACCACCTCCTGAGGCCACGGCGGAAGATCGTCAAGCGGCGCTTTTTTCAGGGAGGCTGTCAATAAGGGGAGCACGCTGGTTTGGCCGGTACTCGACTCAGGATCAGCCCCAAACAAGGTTGCAATCATGGTTTCAACCGCTTCCCAGCCCTTCCGATCAATAATGATCAGTTCTCGGAAACGCGTGGGCATTTCCCAAGTGCCCGTCCAGCCTACGGGCACAAGAAATGCATCCCCTGCCTCATAGCTTTGTCGCTCGCCCTGGCTGGAGGTCAACACCACACTCCCCTCAAGCACCCGCACATACTCGTCGTATGGGTAAGGCTCAGAGATATCAATGACAGCTGGCATCGCCTCATACAGGGCGACCACAAATTCACCCTCGTGCAGCACCTTCTGCCAGTGCCGGTTCGTGCCAGACAGCACCATCTCATCAGGCCAGGGAGGGATGCTCTCGAGTGCCATCTCTCGGAGGTCAGCGGAATTCAGAGGAAGCACATCAACCTCTGCTTTGGCGAACGTAGACATGAGACTCAATAGAGTCAGGAAAACGACTGGGCACCATTTTTTTACCATTTGTAAAACTCCTTGACCCTAATGCGTTCACTCAATCCGGTTAGAAGTATAGATTGAACTCGGCGCGCATCAGGCGCTTATAGCCCCAGTGCAGCTGAGGCCCCCAGCCAAAGTCGGTGCGCAAGGTTGCGTAGTCTTCGTCAGTGAGGTTATCGACAGCAAAGGCCAGATCCCAACGCTCACTACCCGGGGTATAGGTCACCTTTCCGTTGATAATGCCGTAGGAGGACTCCTCATAGAGATTATCGATATCGTGGAAGAATTCTCCCGTGTAGTTGTACATCGCGAACCAGTTGAGGCTGCCGCCCAAGAAGCGATGCTCCAAGTTTGCTCCAAGCGAGAACGTATCTTCAGGTGCATAGGCCAATGCTTGTCCATTGAGAGGGCCCGATACGATTTCGCTATCGGTGTGGGCGTAATTGGCCATCAATGTCAGATTATCGGTTGCCGCAAATGTGAGTTCTGCCTCGACACCTTTCGTCTCCGCATCACCCGCATCTCGAATCTGCACCCCCGTATCAAAACCAAAGATTTGCACCTGCAGCGCCTCGTAATCAGTAAAGTACACCGAGCCGTTGAACTGCATGCGCCCATTTAACAGAGTCGACTTCAGACCCAGTTCGTAGGCGATACTGGTCTCGGGATCAAATGGCACCAGCGTGTCGGCAATGCCGTCTTGATCTAGATCCGCCACTGACGTATTGAAGCCGCCGCCTTTGTAACCTTGCGCCATGCTGGCGAAGAGCATGGTGTCTTCACCCAAGTTGTACTGAGCAATCAAGCGGCCCGTGAGCTCATCCCACTCTTCCTCATCGCAAAGGGGCCCAGCGGTTGGCCCTCCCATGTCGTAGAAGTCATCCTGTAGCGTGTTAGTGCACCACTCTTTCTCGTCGGCGCTCCACCGCAGGCCCGCGGTCACCGCAAGTCGGCCAGTGGCTTGC
>Ga0233438_10002264_pt1 | contig 19553 bp, 23 predicted proteins | sample SI_123_September_FD_182720 | JGI IMG/M metagenome (GOLD analysis project Ga0233438, IMG submission 182720) | Seawater microbial communities from Saanich Inlet, British Columbia, Canada - SI_123_September2016_10_MG | ecosystem: Environmental > Aquatic > Marine > Inlet | place: Canada: British...
CCGATCGATTGAATAAGTTATAGGTGGTTGCTATACACATCAGTTACGATGCATACCTGCGATCTGTTTAACATTATTTAGACTGGTGATCATACACATCTCAACGCGCCAGTCCCGTTAGGGTTGAACTAGATTACTTTACTTCGTCTAGTTCAATTCTTTCGATTACATTAGTTCGAACATTCGAAGGCATATCGGTAGATTGAGACCAATAACCTCTTTTAATCCAACAAGGCATAATGTTTAGTTTAGGTAACATTACTTTAAGAACCTCATCGTGATTGTAGGTAATCTTTTGATTTTTGTTGTTAACAAAAGTTATGATTTGATTACGACCGTACCAAGATTTACGGACTACGAAGTTTTTACGTTCGATTGGTGGGAAGATTTCATTTAGTTCTTTTTTAGATAGTTTTGAAATTGCTTCGTTTAATTTAGAATTTGACATAATTTAATTTATTTATTTATTTACATTTATATTATCGAATACCATTCGTATTCAGTTTGTAGATTTAAGTCTAGTAGAAATCATAGTAGATATCCAGGACTGTTGATCTTTGCTCAGACGTTAGTTTGCTGTAGCATTTGCCATACTTTCTGTATGAGATCTTTAACAAGGTTGTATTCATGTGAGACATAGTTAATTGATTTAAAGGGTTAATAATTTGTTAGTAGCAGATATCGCATGGGATATGTCCTGCTCCGTTGACAGCAACATCGTAGCTGATAGCAATTAGTGCTGCAATGATGAAGGCTGTTGTTCCGATGACCAGCGCTTGGCCAGCATACTTTAGTATGACTTTGTGATTGAATTTACGCATAGTTATTATTTGTTTACATTTATATTATCGTTGCTGGGTCGTGTTAGCTTTGTAAGATCTCGACCCCAATGATCTTGCTGTTGATTACGTTGTTACCAACCTGGTTGCTGTAACATTTGCCGAGGTAGTTATCCAGATGCTGTTGATTAGTGAACTGTTTAACAGTGCTGTTGTAATTCCCTAACCAGTTCTTTGTATCTATTCTAACTAACATATCTTTGTTTCTTTATTCATATATATTATCGAACACTGGTCGTGTTAGGTATGTAAATGCTATACATATGATCCTGTATCCTGGTCCTGGAAAAGCCTGAAACCTGGGACGGGATCCTAGCAGTGTGCCGCGCTGAGGTCTAGCTGTGATCTGCTGAAGCATGGGATATGATCCTGAGAATGGGCCCGGGACTGGGCTAAACAAACGGGTTTTACTTATGGCGGGTTACAGCGTATATATAGTAGCAACCCAAAATATCCATATAAGCAACTATTTTTAAAATATATTATGACGTTAGGTAGTTATATATAATAGTAGTAGGCAACTGTCGCATTAACAACTCAGAAAACAGCGTAATCATACACAGTATGGCACAGAATTTATCTCCACAAGCAAGAAGAGACAAAGCCGCAAGAGACAAGGCATTTGCAATGACACCTGCGAGGAGAGCTAAAAAAGCACACAGTCAAAGAGAGCGCAGAAAAGCGGGATCTGAAGCTGACGGAAAAGATTACGATCATAAAGATCAAAGATGGGAAACTCCTGCTCAAAACCGGGGCAACGACGGGGAGGGAACCAAGAAAGAATCAAACAACAACTACACAACTTAACACATGGCAAGAATATCCACCTACCAAATAGACCCGGTTGTATCTGACTTAGACCTACTAATAGGTACAGATAAAGACAATCCGGGATTAATCACAAAAAATTTCGCCCTTTCAGGTATTGCGGAGTATGTAATAGATAAGCTCATTGACCCTGACGCTACGGATTTTCACATTCCGGTGTTTAGATCTAACGGCAATAGGATTACTGACTCTATAATGGTACAGAACGCTTACCCTAATGGTAGCTTAATATCAGTATTGGGTAGTTTTAGCGTATGTTGCGGTTCTACACTGTACGGTAACAACTATTTAGGGGCGGACGAAACACAAGAAACACAAATAAACTCTAAATTATACTTATTAGGGCCAATATATGACTCTAATGGTACACTGGGTAGTAGCGAGCAGGTGCTTGTTTCTAACGAATTAGGGGAATTAGCATGGGAAAACTACCAGGGGACTGGTTTAGAGTTTCAATCTACATGGGATGCCGCCGGTAATCTACCAGATCTTACAGCAATTAGCCTAGTTGGTGGAAATACAGGTAAATATTGGGTTGTAAGCATAGAAGGTGGCACGGATTTAGGCGGTATCACTGATTGGAAGATTGGGGATTGGGCAATTATAGCGCAAGATAACGATGATAACGTATTTTGGGAAAAAATTGACAATTCTAGCGTAGATGGCGTAGGTACACCAGAGTACATATCCAAATGGACAGGCCCCAAAACGCTTGGTGACTCCGGTTTAAAGCAAATTGGTGCAAATGAAGTAAGATTAATAAACGGACCTCATTTTACAAGCCTTGGTTTATTTGATTACTCAGACGAAGCCACAGGTGCTTTAATAAATTCAAGTTATTTAGCTAGTTGCTATAATCACGAGCTGCCATTACAATTTGTTACAACTAAAAATGTAGTGCCAGAAGGTAATGTGCCCCTTGTTAGGATGACAATACTACCAAATACTGGTAATGTAGGAATAGGAACGAATTCACCTACACAAAGATTAGAAGTTGCAGGTAATATAAAGCTATCTGGTGCGTTATACAATGATACAGGCAGCAGCGGAACAGCGGGCCAGTTGTTGTCAAGTGGCGGCGCTGGAGCAGGGTTTAACTGGGTAGATCCAGTTGTTGTACCAGCCGACAATATTACAGGATTTGCCTTTGCAGGTAAATATGCGGTCGGCGGGTCTACTGCGAATACAATAAATGCTGGAGGTGATCCAACAGCTGACCAGGTGTATAAAGCATCGATAGAGTCTTCATATACTTCACTAGGAGCTCAAGGGCCGGGTTTTGTGCCAACTAGTACAACAATTCAGCATTATGATGCTGGTAACAACGAGCAGGGCGATTATGTCTTTAGTCAGCCAGGCACGTTGACTATCGGGCAATCAAGTAGTGGTAATGGCGGTAGACTTGTTATTAACCAATCTGGTTTTACGGGGGCAACCAATCATAGGCTAAATGTCGGCGGTGACGCAAGAATAGAAGGTAGAGTAAATATAACGGCAGGAGGTTTATGTGTCTCAAATAACCCAAGTGGTATTTCGTTAGACAACACTTCTATGGTTATAGGATCTGGGGACAATGACATAATCAGCGGCTCTGACCACTCAATAATAGTGGGTAAGGGTAATCAATTAACACAATCCGCTGGGGGCGCAGGATCTGATCAATCTGCGGCTATTGGGTCACTTAACGTTTTAACGGATGCATCGAATTCTTTAGCTGTCGGTAGAGCCAATAGTCTTATAGGTACAGGAATAATTGACCCTAACGGGTTAAGGTCGCAAGTCATTGGATTAAATAACCGATTAAAAGATACATTCTCTTCTGTCGTAATTGGTGGTCAAAATGTGGTAAACATAAGTGAGACGAATCAAGGACAAAATACGCATGTATTTGGGTACGACAATAAAATATATGGCTATGGCGACAATGTATATGCTATAGGTAATAAAATTGATTTAAACGCAGGTGGAGGTGCATCTAACTTTTATGCGTTTGGTAGCAATATAAATTTAGACAAAAATGTGCATGGTTCTGATACTATGGCTATCGGTATTCGTAATAAAGCTACTTTAAGCTATACCCCGCAAACTAGTATAGGTTTAGGTTATCCAGCTTTAATTGTAGGTGCAGGGTCTACTGCTGGTGGCGATAACGACGCTTTAATAATAACTAGGAAAACAGATTCTTCGGCTACCAATCCAGGTTCTAGAATTATATTACCTGATTTAGTAGGATTTAATTTTGCTAATGATAGTGATGCAGCAAGCGCAGGTATTCCAACAGGTGGTTTATATAGAAACGGCAATGAACTTAGAATAAACTTTAATAATACTGAAGCTCCAGGAAACGAAGGCTTAACAACTTTAACCCCTCACTTTCAAATAGCTACTCCAGGCGGAAGTGATACTTATACACAATTAAATAATATAGTTGACTTTGATTGGATCTCAGGAGGCGGTAGTGGCATATATGAGTATATACTACCAAGCGCTACTGCTGTTCCGTATAGAAAAATAAGATTTGTTAACAACAGTACTATTACAGCTTCAACGAAAGTTCATATCACAGCGCCTACTGGTGAGACTATAGATGGTGGAGCTTTTTATGAAATCAGCAAGCCTTATAACGGTTGCGCAGTTTGGTCAGACGGAGTTCAATGGATAGTAATACAAGCTAAAGCTAATTAATAATTATGGCAAGGATAAGCTCATATGCTCTAGATGCTGTACCAGAATTATCAGATAAGGTAATAGGTACAGATTCAAGACCTGGCGCTGCTCAGAGAACAAAAAATTATTCTCTGCGAGAAGTGATAAAGTTATACAATGAAAAGGGTATGATTGCCGTCGCTGACCAAATTATATTTAAATGGCAAAGCGATTTATCTAAAGGTAGAGAGCCCGGTACCATAAGCTTTGAGCTAGGGGGCGGAGCAAATGAAAAAATAGAAGTTATAGCGGACTTAATAATAAGTAAGCAAAACAGCGGTGGAAGGTTAATAGATAAATTCTTTGAATTATTCAAAAACAAAGAAATAATTTTAGCAGAAGTAAACGAGGTAAACAACTTTGGCGTGTTTATACTGGCGAATTTAATAGACGAGTATGAACCCGGGTTTTTTAAAGCTCAGTTTGTTTTGAAAAAAACCGGCGGAGCCGGTATGGCTAATGGGTTAATAAATACCGATGCTCATTACATACTAAGCGAATTTGGTGTTGAAGGAGATAAGCATTTTGAGTTTACGCAAAATCAAGCTACAACAACCTGGAGTATAAATCATAACTTAGAAAAGAATCCTGCCGTAAGCATAGCTTCATTCGGTGGTACTGTAGCGGAAGCTAAGGTAGACTATATAGATAAAAACAACTTAACAATAACATTTAACGCCGCATTTTCCGGCAAGGCATACTTAAACTAAACAACCATGGCAGACATTAAATATTTAGCCGGTCTTGACATAGACGGTAATATTAACTTAAACACAAATCAACTTCAGTTCGCGGTAATACAACCGGACACATCTGATCCAACAGCCCAGACGCCTCAGGTTGGGCAAATATATTATAAATCGGATTCACAATCGTTAAGGATATATTCCGGAGCAACTGACGGATGGATTTCAGTCGGGCAAGATTCTAATAACTATGTAAAGAGCGGAACATTTGATGATTCAAATGGCGAAATAACATTAGTAAGAGAAGGTCTAGGTGATGTAACAATTACTGGTCTTGTTAAATCTGGCGATATACCGACTAATAACAATCAGTTATCAAATGGATCGGGCTATATAACAGGATCCTCTTCTAGCACACTTACAAACAAATCTGGTAATATATCTCAGTGGACCAATGATAGTAATTATATAAGCACCTATTCTGAAACATCCACATTAGCAAATGTTCTTAGCAGAGGCAATACCACTAGCGGCACTGATATTGCTGTGTCAGCGGGAGATGATATTACAATGACTGATTCCTCTAAAATTATAATGGATTCAGATTTCCAAATATATAAAAACATTGGGAATAATGCGGTTATATCAGAAACTGGTTTAGGCGATTTATTGTTATTGTCAAACAATGAGGTTGAAATTAAATCAGGGGAACTTGGAGAAACATACGCTAAGTTTACAAAAGATGCGGGTATAGAACTTTATACTAATGATAGTAAAAAATTCGAAACCACTTCAACTGGTATTACTATAACTGGTAAAGGTTTATCTACAGCAACAGTGGTTGGAGATGTAAGTACGACATTAACCACAAAAGGTTATGTTGATGGCGAAATTAGTTCAGCTATTGCCGGTCAGCTTGTTTTTCAAGGTGGGTATGACGCGAGTACAAACCCTCCAACTGGAGCAGGAATATTAAAAGGTTATACATATGTTGTTACAACTGCCGGTAGCGGTACAGGTGGCTCTTTTTGGTCTGTTCCATTAGAAGTTGGTGATCTCATCATAGCTGAAAGCGATCAACCTACAAGTGAAAGTGACTGGACAGAGGTTAACAAAAACATTGATATAGCGACCACATCAACTGTTGGTGTTGTGCAACCTAGTTCAGATAACTTCGCAGTTAGCGGCACAGGATTGCTTACTATTAAAGACGGTGGTGTTATTCTTGGAACGGAAACAACCGGTTCATATGTGTCTGATTTAACAGGCGGTGTAAATGTATCAGTTACTGCGTCTTCAGGATCTGTTACAATTAATGGCTTAAGCGACGCCACAATAGGAAACTTAGCACAAGATGAAATTGAAGCAAGACAATATTCAGGATTAATTGGTAATGGCACATTAACAGACATACCCGTAACTGCTGCTACTCATGGAATAGGCGGTGATTCTACTGAGTTTATGATACAACTTATAGAAGTATCATCAGGTGAAACTGTTTTTGCCGAAGTAACCAGAGGAGCAAGCGGTCTTGTAACTGTAGGATTCACAAACGCTCCAGCCAGTAATTCAATAAGAATTTTAATTAATAAAATAGGTAATTCATAAATTTAAATTAAATTATGTCGGTAAAACATTTATCAGATATTTTAGTAGATGGGAAGATCGGTGTTGGTACCGACTCCCCTACTGCTCAAATAGAAATAGCAGATAGTACTGATAATACATCTGGCCTTAGGTTCAAAACCGTAGGCACGGGTAGTCAAGACAATGTAAACATGCACTTCCAGGGCACAGCCGGCAGCGCCCCTTTTTATATATCAAGGGCCAATACAGGTGGAGCAGAAATACAACTGCAAAGAGACGGCGACATAATACTTAACGGTAACAACGGAGATAATACCGGAATTGGCACAACCACGCCCGAAGCAAAATTAGATGTTAATGGCACCAGCAGGTTCAGGAATAATTCAACTTTTAACGCCGCCTTATATGTAGGCGGTTTGAGCATGAGTATAGAGGCTCAGCCTATATCAATAGGTGGGTTTGGTGATATTAACGCAGCAAGCTGGGCGCAGAACACATCTGTAAGTGGGTTAACATTAAAAAGCTCAGGTGTAACATCAGGATCTTATACCAATGCTAATATAACCGTAGACTCTAAGGGTAGAGTAACCTCAGCTTCAAACGGTAGCAGTACTGGAATTGGCGGATCAGGCACGGCTGGTTATGTACCAAGGTTTAGCGGTAGTACAACATTAGCTAACAGCCAAATAAGAGATAATGGTACAAATGTAGGGATTGGAACAAGCCCAGACGCAAGCAATAAGCTAGTTGTAGATGGGAGCTTAAGGGTTGTTGACAATATATATTTAAACACTGGAACTTCTAATTCAATAGTGGGCACCGGTGGAGGAATAGAGTTTTATACTAATAGCACAAAACGGGTTGATATTGATATGAGTGGTGATTTGCAGGTTTTAAATAACTTGCAATTTAGTACGGGTGGCAATAACCTTATAACAGGCAGCAGTGGAAATATGGTTTTTAAAACCAATAATGTTGAAAGAATGAGCATTGGAGTCAGTGGCGCTATTGTATTAACTGTACCTACTCCTAACATAGGGTTTGATGTAGAAGGAACATCTAGATTTTACCAAGATGAAACTACACTTAGCTCGCCAGCAATAATAGCTAGGCATAACGGGGCTGAAACATCCAGCACCTTTGCTACAATGATTGAATTCCAAGATGATGGAGCGGCTGTTAGAGGCTCAATAAAAACATCTGGCACATCAACACAATATAATACATCTTCTGATTACAGATTAAAGAAAAACTTTAAAGACTTTAATGGTCTTAATTTAGTTTCCCAAATACCAGTGTATGATTTTAACTGGAAGGTAGGAGTTGACCCGGATGAGGGGCAGGCATGGGGAGTTAAAGCTCACGAATTACAAGAAGTATTGCCTAATGCAGTTAGCGGTGAAAAAGACGGCGACGAGATGCAAGGTGTAGATTATAGCAAAATAGTACCAGTATTAATAAAAGCAATACAAGAATTGCAAGAAGAAATTAGATTACTTAAGAATTAGGTAATTATATAACCAAATAGTAATAATTAAAACCAAAACCAATGACACTATATTACCAGACTAATACGTGGACTAGTCAACCACAACCAACAGAGAAAGCCGTAGAAACCTGGAAACACGCATCCAATAAAGCAAACTGGCGTATTGTTCAGTTACCAAATGGATTCTACCAAACAGAAATCAAAGTACCAGACGAAGACTCCTGGAAAGATATTACAAGGAGAGAAACTATCGAGGGTGCAGAAGCGGCAATTGACGGATCAATTCAATATTATCAGAAAAAACTTGATTTTATAAAAGGCCCTAAAGTTGTAAAGACTTTTGAAAAAGAGTAACTAATTTAAAATTTAATTTAATGGAATTTAATAACCCTAGTGAGATAGTTAAAACTCTCACATTTGGTAATGACGCCAAAAAACAAATAATGCAGGGCGTTGAAAAATTATCAAACGCAGTAAAGAGCACATTAGGTGCGTCTGGAAAATGCGTAATATACGAAGACGCCCTCGGAAAGCCGGTGATAACAAAAGACGGTGTAACCGTTGCAGAAAGCGTAGTCTTATTACATCCGGTTGAAAACATAGGCGCGACATTAATAAAAGAAGCCGCTAGCAATACGGTAAAAGAAGCAGGGGACGGAACAACGACGTCTACTGTGTTGGCACACTCGTTGTTAACAATAGCAAATAAAGAATTAGATGAAACAGAAGTTAGAGAACTTAAAGAAGGCATCATTAGTGGTGCTGAAAAAGTTAAAGTACATCTTGATAAGTCCAGTACTCCAGTTAAAGGCGAAATGCTTAAAAGCGTTGCTATCATTAGCTGCAACAACGACGAAGAGCTTGGAACCAAAATTGGCAAAGCTTACGAAAAAGTTGGCAGCAATGGCGTCGTTTTAATGGAGGAATCCGAAACGAATGAAACGTATGTTGATTTTGTTGATGGAGTGCAATTTGATAGTGGATTAAAATCAGCGCATTTAGCGACTGATAAAAATAAAGGGACCGCTGTATTAGAAAACCCTTATATATTAATAGTATCATCCCCTATACCAAACATAAGAAGAATTCAAAACGTGCTGGAGCATGTTGTAAAGACTAAGCGTAGTCTATTAATAATAGCAGAAGTAGAACAACAACCTTATGCAACACTATTAGCCAATAAGGTAAAAGGTAATATAAAAGTAAATATTGTTGATTTACCCGGCTTCGGTCCAACTAAGCAAAATACATTAGAGGATTTAGCTATATTAACCGGAGCTAATATAATAAATGAAGAGCTAGGGGACGATTTAGATCTTATTGAACCTAATGTATTAGGAGAAGCGTTTAAGTCTGTTACAGACGATAAAAACACTGTCTTACAGGTTGCTGAGGCAAACGAAGAAGTAGCTTTAAGGATAATTGACGTTGAAAAACAAATCAACGAAGAGACAAACCCATTTTTTAAGAAAAAGCTAGAGCAACGATTGTCAATGCTAACCGGTCAAGTGGGTGTTATTCACGTAGGTGCGGATTCTAAAGTTGAGCTTAAAGAAAAGAAAGATCGTGTTGAAGATGCGATATATGCGACAAAAGCAGCTTATAAAGAAGGTATTGTTGCTGGTGGTGGTGTAGCTTTATTAAATGCTTCTACGCTAATTAAACCAAAAAACAAAGGGGAAGAAATATTGTTGCAAGCAATAAGATCTCCATACGAGACTATATTAGAAAACGCCAACATGCCTATTGTGTATCCTCAAATTAAAAATAGGGGTATAGACGTTAAAACAGGTAAAGATGTTAATATGATTAAAGCTGGCATTATAGATCCAGTGCTGGTTACAAAGTCAGCATTGAAAAATGCGGTAAGTGTCGTAACAACTATTATATCGGCTGATTGTGTAGTAAGTAATAAAAGAATGGCATAATGAAAGCAATAAATCATTTTGTCATTGTAGAAAAAATAAAAGAGGAACCGAAGAAAGTAGGTGGGCTCGAATTAACTGAAAAACAAAATACTGATGTCCGATATATAAAGGGCAGAGTAATTAGCATAGGTGATCAAATAGATATATTACAAGATGGTGACCTGGTTAGATATGATAAGCATGCTGGTCATGGAATAGAATGGAACGAGTCCTTGTATTATGTACTAAAAATAACAGATATAGTACTTATAGAATGAGGCTTAGTCCGGAAGATCTTCAAGAAATAAATTTATTAAAGTATTACAGGCTTATCAGAAGGTGGGCCTGTAAAACTTATAACTTAAAAGATGCGGATTTAGAGCTGCTTATATATTTAGATTGCAAAAAGCTTTTTACACGTAATGATTTTATTAATGGCGTGTATACCTATAGCTGGGATAAAAACCGGTGGGAAAGGCTACGCCGTGAAGGTTGGATTGATGTTTTTAAAGAACGTAACAGAACAACCTCAAAGTATGCGGCATATAAAACATCTAACAAATGTAAGTTGCTTATAAAAAGAATATACAGAATAATGTTGGCCGAAGAAGATTTACCAACATCTGCAAGAAGTGCATTTTATAAAAACAAAACATATACTGATAAAGTCTTTAATAAAGCGATTGATGATATGATTAACGATAAAGAAAGATAATATGGGACCAAAAGGAATAGGGCCAAATAAACTTGGCGCGGTAAAAACACCTTCAAAAATATTAGGAGCTATAGCAGGAGCGGTAGCACCAGCTTTAATCAAAGGCGCAGCGGGAGCTCTTGCTGGTAAATTAATGGGCGGTAAAAAAGAATAATGTCTTTTAAGCTTAAATCAAAAGGAGAAATATTCGGTATCAATGAAGAACTATCTGAATTTGGTAGGCCAGTCTTTGAAAAAAACTTAGATGCTAACGTTATAGCAGAAGCTAATAGAGACGGAACTACTTTTGTAAGTTCTAGTGCGAGTGAGAAAGAAAAAAAAGAATCCATAGATCACGAGAACGAGCATCACGACCAGTTTTTGCAAAACAAATTGCAATATACTGATGATACTGTAATATGGAAAAAAAATACAAAATCACCAGCCAGAGTTTACGATAGAGTAGGCGGAATGATAAAATCAAGAGATGGCGAAAAGGGTGGCAAAGATGGCTACGCAGATTTTGAATGGGAAAAAGAAGCATATAATCCAGAATAAATATGGCAATACCAATTACACAAAAAGCAAAATCTCCATGTAAGAACGACTTAGTGGAAGGCGAAAAGCAAACATTAGATTACGGAGGAGATAATATTGCTCAAATGATAGATAAGTCTATTCAAACAGATAAGAAAAAAGACGATAGCGTAGAAGCTCCTGTAACACAAGATCCGCCATCTGATGGATCAGGCGGTAAAAATGTGTTTGATGGTATGCTAAGTAAGTTTAACAGTAAAAAAGCAGCTGGCGAGTTTGACATTAAAATGCCACCGCTAGATTTTAAAAGTATAAAATAACAACTAACAGTCATGAACAATAAACCAATAACATCAAGAGTACAGCACGCTACTAAAGGCGGGATGGTACGCGAGCCTCTTTTAAGTGTAGGTTCCGTAGCAAAACAAAAACCATCAAATCTTGTTGAAGATAAAACAAACGAGGGAAAAGAACTTGGTCTAGGCAAGGGCCAATCTTATGTTGAAAAAGACAACAAGATTATGATTAAGACAGATGGTTCCCCGGGATCTACTACATACACTCCGCCAAAAAGAACAACAGCAGGGGATGCCGCTTATGAAGCTTTAACCCCTGAGCAAAGAAAAGCTCAAGATGCAAAGTATATAAAGAAAAATACTAAAACCATACCAGGTACTCCCGACAAGTTTGATGACATCCCATCTTCAACGCCAGGCACCCCAGGCACAGATGCTGTAAAAGAAAAAAGAGGTGATGCTTTTACTTCTTACCAGCAAAGAAATGTTTTAAGAAAAGGTCAAGTTACAAATAGAAAGTCTAAAAAAGGCGGCAAGAAAGAGCTTAAAGAAGAAAAGAAACAACTTAAGGCTGGGTTAAAGGCAGCTACAGGTGCAAACTTTTTCGAAAGAACTTTTGGAACAGGCAAAGGTAAAGAGTATAAAGAAAATGTTAAAAGATTCAATAAAGGTCAATTTGATGAAATTGCGGTTGAAGGTAAAGATGTTTCCAAATTTGGCTATAGCGCAGATGAAGCTACGGCTAAAAAGAAAGTTGCTTTAGGTGAAGGATTCGATTTAAACAAATACACCAAATCGGCTGGTGATCATATTCAAAAGCAAACATCTCAAGGCATTAGAGGTAAGTCTACAATGGAGCAAACCAGAACAGGTGGAACTAATGACAATAGAGTTGTTACACAAGAAGGTAAAGCAGCTGTAGCTGGGACAGAAGGAACAACCTTAGGTTATACGCCTGCAGATAAGGAATCTAGAGAAAAATTTAATGTGCAAAAGCGTAGAGGTTATGCTCAAGCTCCTAAAACAATGGCTATGAAAGCGCTTATAGGTAATCAAAAGAATTTGCCAAATGCGTTAAAAGCTAAAATTTTAAAAGCACCCGAATCAGCAGCTAAAAATTATAATAACTTTGGCTCTTACAAAGTAGGCAAGGGCGGTAAAAAATAATTATGTATACGCAACCGGAATCTAACTCAGTAGTAAAGAAGCTTCGCAAAACAACGAAAGGTAAAGGGCGTCATTTTTTAACAGCTAAAGAAGGAGCGGGTATGACTGCCGCTGGCCGAAAAGCTTATAATAAAAAGACAGGTGGAAACTTAAAAGCCCCACAACCCGGAGGCGGAAAACGAAGAACTTCATATTGCGCTAGATCGAAAGGGCAGATGAAGATGCATGGTATAAATTGTAGTAAAACACCAGAAAAAAGAATTTGCGCAGCAAGGCGTAGATGGAAATGTTAATAATATGAAATCAAAAGGTTTAGGAGATACAGTAGAAAAAGTAACAAAAGCAACCGGCATAAAAACAATTGTTGACAAAGTAGCCGAAGGTTTAAACGTGCCTTGCGGGTGCGCACGCAGGAAAGCTAAGTTAAATGATATGTTTCCTTACAAAAAATAAATACAATGAAAAAAATATGGGAGTGGCTATCCGGTAATGTAATAAGAGAGGTCGGCAAAGTTATTGACGATTTAACCACTACAGAGGAAGAAAAACTTGAAGCGCAGAAAAAGATTGTGCAAATACTAGAAGAGGCTGACAAGCAGGCTCAAGAAGAAATAACAGCAAGATGGACAGCGGACATGGCGTCTGATTCGTTTTTATCAAAAAATATCCGTCCACTTGTTTTAATATATTTAACATTTATATTTTCAATATTAGCATTTTTTGACGGTAATATTGGAGAATTTAAAATAGCAGAAGAGTATATCCCTATATTCCAGACTCTTCTTGTTACAGTGTATGGAGCGTACTTTGTCGGTCGGTCGTGGGAAAAAGCAAAATCGATGAATAACAAAAATTAAATTAAATAAAATGGCAAAAATTAAAAAAGCAGAATTAGCAGAATTACAAACAGCAGTAACTAAAGTAAACGAATTACAATTGCAAATAGGTGGAGTTGAAGTGCAAAAGCACGAGCTGTTACACATGATGGGAGCAATGAGAGCTCAGCTTGAAAAGATTCAAAAAGGTTTACAAGACGAATACGGAGATGTGCAAGTTGATATTAAAACTGGTGAAATAAAAGCTAATGAGCCTGCTTAGAAAAATAAGCATTGGTAAAGACTATAAAAATGACGCTATGCACTATTCTGTTGGACAGGAAGTGTATGGCGGTCATACTATAGTTAACATTATAGAGGAAGAAGAAAAGTACTCTATCTATATACAAAAAGGCAACGACATTATACCGTGGAAAGACTTTAATAAGCATATGGCCATAGCTATAGAATATAATATAGATTACTAATGCGTGGTGTTTTTGACTTTGTTATAAAGCCAGTAGGCGAAAGATATAACAATTCTAAAACAATTAATGATACAGAGCTTATATTAAACACAGAATTACAAAACCATAATTTTGTTTCAAGAATAGGTGTTGTAGTTGGATTGCCAATAAGTAATCAAACGGGTATATGTTTAGGCGACGAAGTTGTTGTGCATCATAATGTTTTTAGAAGGTACAGAGATATAAGGGGAGTTGAAAAAAATAGTAGAAGCTATTATAAAGACGATCTATATTTTGTGAATGAAATGCAAATATACGCTTATAAGCATATAATTAAATGGGTACCGTTATCAGGGTATAACTTTGTTGCTCCAATAAAAGAAGACAAGATGTTTTCTATTGATTTTGAAAAGCCTTTAAAAGGTATATTAAAATATAAAGATCCAGCTTTAAAGAATATAGAAGCGGGGGATATAGTCGGTTTCCGACCTGGAATGGAATACGAGTTTATTATTAATAAACAAAAATTGTATCGCATACCAACCAATCAAATTACAATTAAATATGAATATCAAGGAAACGAAGAGGAATATAATCCAAGCTGGGCACAAAGCAGTTGAGGAATTAATTAAAGTAGCCAAAGAAGCTATTGTAGATTCGGATGATGATATATCTGCTGATAGGCTAAAGAATGCTGCTGCTACTAAAAAGCTAGCGATATTTGATGCGTTTGAAATATTGAATCGCATTGATGAGGAAGAGCGGATAATTAATAACAAACCTAAAGAAGAAGTAGAACAAACGTCTTTTGGAGGTTTTGCAGAAAGAAGATCTAAATAATGTACAATCAAAGTTTATATAGTGTAATAACACCAATTAAACAGACTACTTTATCTAGATTAAATAAGAGTAAGAAATGGAAATATGGTTATAACAAAGAACATGATGTAGTTGTTATAAGCAAGTCGGGTCAAATCGGAGAGATATATAATATACAAAATCTGAAGATAGCTTTGCCAAAAGCACCAGCAAAGTTAGACAAATCAAATGATAAGTGGACGCCCGCAGAATATCCAAAGGAATTAAAACTAATTAAAAGTATATTTGATTGGAGAGAATATCCTGAAGAGTTTAAATCAAAATGGGGCGCTTATATCGATGAACAGTTTAACAAAAGAGAAAAAGGCCATTGGTTCAATAATAAAGGTGTGGCTACTTACATTACTGGTACTCACTTTATGTACTTGCAGTGGTCCAAGATTGATGTTGGGAAACCAGAGTTTAGGGAAGCGAATAGACTTTTCTACATCTTTTGGGAAGCATGTAAGGCCGATGTACGATCCTACGGATTGTGCTACCTTAAGAATCGTCGATCAGGCTTTTCCTTTATGGCATCAGGTGAGGTGGTTAACCTGGCGACCATATCTAGCGACTCCAGATATGGTATTTTATCAAAGTCTGGATCGGATGCAAAGAAAATGTTCACAGATAAAGTGGTTCCGATATCCGTTAATTACCCATTCTTTTTCAAACCTATCCAGGACGGTATGGACAGGCCAAAGACCGAGCTTGCCTTCCGTGTCCCCGCCTCCAAGTTTACCAGGCGCAAACTTGACAATAACACAGCCGTCGAAACCTTATCGGGCCTCGACACAACTATCGATTGGAAAAATACGGGTGACAACGCATACGACGGGGAGAAGCTTAAATTACTCGTCCATGATGAATCCGGTAAATGGGAAAGGCCGAACAACATCCTCAACAACTGGAGGGTTACGAAAACAACGTTAAGGCTAGGAAGCAGAGTAATAGGTAAGTGCATGATGGGTTCAACATCAAACGCTTTAGATAAAGGCGGTGAGAACTTTAAAAAACTTTATAATGACTCAGATGTTTCAAAAAGAAATCGTAATGGACAAACTAAGTCAGGATTATATTCTTTGTTCATTCCTATGGAATGGAATTACGAGGGATTCATTGATGATTATGGAATGCCTGTATTCGAAACCCCATCAGAAGATTGCGTTGGCCCATACGGAGACGCTATCGAAGTTGGCGTCATCGAACATTGGGATAATGAAGTAGACGGATTAAAAGGCGACCAAGATGCTTTAAACGAGTATTACAGACAATTTCCGCGAACGGAAGAGCACGCATTCAGAGATGAAACAAAAAACAGTATATTTAATTTAGTAAAAATATACGAACAAATTGATTATAATGAAGACTTGCGTAATACTAACGTTATAACAAGAGGTAGTTTTCAATGGGAAAACGGTATTAAAGATACCAAGGTAATGTTTAGTCCTAACCCTAGTGGTAGATTTAATATTTCTTGGATACCAAGAACTAATTTGCAGAATAAGCAAATAACAAAAAATGGTATTAGATTTCCAGGTAATGAGCATATGGGAGCATTTGGTTGTGATAGTTACGATATATCAGGAACTACAGACGGAAAAGGGTCTAAAGGCGCGTTGCACGGATTAACTAAATTTAGCATGGAAGATGCGCCGCCTAATACATTTTTTTTAGAATATGTAGCAAGGCCACAAACAGCGGAAATGTTTTTTGAAGATGTATTAATGGCTTTAGTATTTTATGGTATGCCTATACTCGCGGAAAACAATAAACCTAGGTTATTGTATTATTTAAAAAGAAGGGGCTATAGAGGCTACTCCATGAATAGACCAGATAAAGTATATAATAAATTATCTGTGGCAGAAAAAGAGGTTGGGGGAATACCTAATTCAAGTGAAGATATTAAACAAGCTCATGCTGCCGCAATTGAAACTTACATACAATCTTATGTTGGATTAAAAAGTGACGGGGAATATGGTAATCTGTATTTCAATGATACACTAAATGATTGGGCTAAGTTTGACATAAATAAAAGAACAAAATTTGATGCAGCGATTAGCTCAGGCTTAGCTATAATGGCGTGCAATAGGCATTTATATAGACCAAATGCAGTTGTACAAAAACCGAAACTAAATTTAAGCATATCAAAGTACAAGAACACCGGTGCAATATCCAAAATAATAAAATAAACATATGGCTGAGTCAGTTATAAAAAGTTTTTTTCCAAGCCAGGTTGCGAGCGACACTGAGAAAATGTCCTCGGAATATGGATTAAGAGTTGGAAGAGCCATTCAGGATGAGTGGTTTAAATCAGACTCTGGTACTACACGGTTTAGAAGTAATCAAAACACATTCCATAATTTAAGATTATACTCTAGAGGAGAACAGGGTATACAAAAATACAAAGACGAGTTGTCTATTAACGGTGACTTATCTTATTTAAACTTAGATTGGAAACCTGTTCCTATTATACCAAAGTTTGTTGATATAGTAGTTAACGGTATTTCAGAAAGAGCATTCGATATTAAAGCTTATTCTCAAGATCCATACGGTGTTGATAAAAGAACAAAGTATATGGAGTCTATCATACGTGATATGCAAACGAAAGAAATGAATGAGTTTGTACAGGCTGAATTTGGTATTAATTTGTTCGAATCCGATCAAGATAATTTACCTGAAAACAAAGAAGAGTTAGAAGTACATATGCAGCTATCGTATAAGCAAGCTGTAGAGATGGCAGAGGAACAAGCTATAGAAACTTTACTTAATGGAAATAATTATGATCTTACTAAAAAAAGAATCATATACGATTTAACAACCATTGGTATTGGAGCTGTTAAAAATAACTTTTCCAAATCTGAGGGCGTAACGGTAGACTATGTAGACCCCGCAAATCTTGTATGGTCCTACACAGAGTCGCCTTATTTTGATGACATATATTATTGCGGCGAAGTAAAAAGCATACCACTTAATGAACTTAAAAAGCAATTTCCTGAATTAACTCAGGATGATTTAGAAAGAATATCTAAACAAGGTTTTCAAAACAACGGTTTTTATGATCGCACAATAACTAATTACGATAGGTCAGACAGTAATACGGTGCAGATCTTATATTTTAATTATAAAACCTACATGAATGAGGTTTATAAAGTAAAAGAAACCGCGACTGGTGCTACAAAAATACTAATAAGAGATGATCAATTTGATCCACCTGTTGAAGAATTAGAAAAGAACTTTGGTAAATTATCAAGGTCTTTAGAGGTATTATACGAAGGTGTATTAGTATTAGGCACAGATATGCTACTTAAGTGGGATATGGCTAAAAACATGATGCGTCCGAAAAGCGATAATTCAAAAGTATTAATGAATTATAGTATCACAGCGCCAAGAATGTATAAGGGTAAAATTGAATCATTAGTTAGCAGAACAACTGGTTTTGCAGATATGATACAACTTACTCATTTAAAGTTACAACAAGTAATGTCAAGAATGGTTCCAGACGGTGTATATTTAGATGCCGATGGCTTAGCCGAGATTGACTTAGGCAATGGAACAAATTATAACCCTCAGGAAGCATTAAATATGTTTTTCCAAACAGGTTCTGTTATTGGTAGATCGTTCACTCAAGACGGTGATATGAATCCTGGTAAAGTGCCAATACAAGAATTGCAAACAGGGTCTGGTGGTAATAAGCTTCAGTCTCTTATAGCTACGTACAATTACTATTTACAGATGATCCGCGATGTAACAGGTTTAAATGAAGCCAGAGATGGCAGTATGCCTGATGCAAAAGCTTTGGTTGGTGTACAAAAAATAGCGGCTGCTAATTCCAACACCGCTACTAGGCACATAATGGAAGGCGGATTATTTATAACATCGCAGTTAGCTGAAGGTTTATCATTAAGAATATCTGATATAATAGAGTACTCACCAACTAGGGAGGCCTTTATACAGAAAATAGGTGCGCATAATGTAGCTACGCTATCTGAAATGGAAAACCTACATTTACACGATTTTGGTATATTTATAGAATTGATGCCAGACGAAGAAGAAAAAGCTATGTTAGAAAATAACATTCAAACGGCTTTGTCGGCGGGGCTTATAGATTTAGATGATGCTATAGATATTAGGACTATCAAAAATCTTAAATTAGCTAATCAATTACTTAAAATAAGACGCAAGCAAAAGCAAGAGCGAGACCAAATGATGCAGCAGCAAAACATACAAGCACAAGCACAGGCAAATGCTCAAGCACAAGAAGTTGCCGCAAATGCTGAGGTTATGAAAAACCAAGCCTTAACAGCGCAGAAAGCGGAACTAGAGCAAATGAAAGGTCAGATGGAATTACAAAAGCTTCAAGCAGAAGTGGCCGCTAAAAAAGAATTAATGGCTCAGGAGTTTCAGTACAACATGCAACTAAAAGGTATGGAGACTGATATTTTAAAGCAAAGAGAATCTCAAAAAGAAGATCGCAAAGACGATAGAACAAAGATTCAAGCATCACAACAAAGTGAATTAATAAATCAAAGAAAAAATAATACACCTCCGCAAAACTTCGAATCCGGCGGAAACGACATAATTGGCGGTGGCTTTGACTTAGGTTCTTTTGAGCCTAGGTAATTATAATAGTAACATTTATATAATATCTTATCATGTCAGAAAACACAGAAGAAG
>Ga0233438_10002266_pt1 | contig 19538 bp, 18 predicted proteins | sample SI_123_September_FD_182720 | JGI IMG/M metagenome (GOLD analysis project Ga0233438, IMG submission 182720) | Seawater microbial communities from Saanich Inlet, British Columbia, Canada - SI_123_September2016_10_MG | ecosystem: Environmental > Aquatic > Marine > Inlet | place: Canada: British...
CTTTGGGAAAACAGTCTCCATGCAAAAAGGAGCCTATTTAGTTATAGAACATACGGAAGCATTACACGTTATTGATGTGAACAGTGGTAATCGCTCAAACAAAGCGAGAAACCAAGAAGAAACAGCTATGGAGGTCAATATGATTTCGGCTTCTGAAGTAGCACGTCAACTACGCCTTCGTGATATGGGGGGAATTGTTGTGGTCGACTTTATCGATCTTGGATCTAGTGATAATAGACGTATTCTATTTGAACATCTAAAGAGCGAAATGAGCACCGACAGAACCAAACACAAAATTTTACCTCCTAGTAAATTTGGTCTCATTCAGATAACCCGTCAACGGGTCCGTCCAGAAATGAATATCAAAACCAAGGAACCCAATCCGAACCTTAATGGGGAGGTTGAGGCACCTATTGTTTTACTTGACAAAATCAACGCAGACCTTAACAAAATTGTTAACAACGCAAAGCATCAAAACAAAAAGATTGAATTACACATTCATCCTTTTATTGCTGCTTATTTAAACCGAGGGTTCCCTTCCATCCGAACTCAATGGTTATTCAAGCATAAAAAACGGGTAAAAATTATACCTCGAGATGCTTATCAGTATTTACACTATCGCTTTTTTGATAACACTCAAAAACCGATTCGTGTTCAATAGTATTATTAAAGCGGCACTCCAAAGGAGTGCCGCTTTTTTTGTTTTATAAATTAAGGGAGTAGATCTTTAAACTTCCTCGAAATCGGTATTGTACTTCCATCGAGGAGGAACAAGATTGTTTTACTAATCTGCTTTACAAAATTTCGATTGGTAATATACGATCGATGTGTTCGAATAAAGTTGGGAGGCAGTTGCTCGTCTAAGTCGCTTAAGCGACCTCGTACCAGATGATTTTTTCCGTCTGAGGTAAATACGCGTATGTAATGGTCTTCGGCCTTGATATACATCAAGTCATTAATATAAACTTTGGTCTTGTCTTTGAGAATGATGTGATTTTTGATCACGAGTTGGGTTAATGATCTTACTTCTTTTAGTGTGTCTTCTTTTTCAGATTCTAGTTTTACTTTTTTAGATTGGGTTTTTTTATATAGCCAGATAAGAAGGAAAACCACAAACAATAAACAAGCAGCAATAGGAATTAAGGTTTGGAATTGTGTATTTAAGGAGTTATATCTATTTGAAAATTGTTCTTTATTTGTGCATGGTAATATGCTTTTTTTGAATTATCAATTTGAGCATAACACTTCTCTAAACTCGTATGCACTTTTAATAAAGAAGTGGGGTTTTTTGTTATGAATGGAGAGCTCAATAAACTATTAAATATTTCAATTGCATCATCGTATTTCCCACTATTTCGTAAAAGAATTCCTAAGCTATTTCGATTAAACGTATGTTGCTTTTTTCCAAAATGGTACGGAACCATGTCATAAAAAACCAATGCTTTTTTTAAATACTTCATTGCCTCTTCAGATTTTTTTTCAAATTCCAGCTTATAAATAGCTTTACCTTGTTCTAGGATTGCTTTGTGGTAGGCAATATCTGGACACAAGCTATCTAGTAACATTAACCTTTCTCTTAACTGAGAATTAGGTTTCATTATTTTATTTATCTCACTTTTTTTGAGTTCTAAATCCAAAACTATTTTTTGAAATATATAATTATTCATCTTCGTTAGAAGATTGGTATCCACTTCAATCAAATAATCTTCAAGTAATGCAATTAAAAAAGGTTCTTTTTGTGTAAATGAATTTAGGTATTGTATCAGTCCTAAATACATTTCATTTTGCCAGAATATACTCTTAGATTTTACGATTTCTTCAAATAATGCTTCATGAATTTTAGGGTCATAGCCCTTACGAATTAAGCGCTGGTAGTGAGTATATATAAGTAGCCTTTGTGGCGTTTGCAACGCCTTATCAACCTCAACTATTTCTTCTTCTCCTGTGGATAGATAATCCCTATAAACTCTGGAAAGGTGCAATAAGTAACGGTCTGATAATTGATTATGCTCTACGATTTCAGAGAGTACTTCTACATCATACTCCTGAATTGCTTGAAATAAGGCTTCTTCTTTTTGGGCATAGATACCCTGGCAAATAATGAATAAGCAAAATAAAAACTTCTGAAGTGGCATAGAATTACTCAAATATTACTTGACAAATATGTTCTCCAACACTAAATGATTTAACCTCATTTAATAAAGGTGAAACGGCTTCATTTAAATTGTGTGTAATCTTTTCCGAATGAACAATAATGTCATTTCTGCGAATAAAATTCTCTTCTTTTTCTATTGTATAATCCTTGTATGCTGGTATATACGGCAAATTACAGTCTCGTTCTTTATAAGTGAAATCAATTATCTTTTTCCTACCCTCAGGTGTAGATGTAATCTTCGGTTGGGTTATATCTTCAATCTCATAAAAGTTACCTTCGCTATTGATTAGAGTAAATCGAAGACTTTTGATACTGTCCGTCTTATTTTCATCAAGTACACGCGCTAAAATCACAAAGTTTTTATCTTTTTCTTGACTGATATAATAGATTTGATCAGAATTTTTAGCTTCCATATTAAACGAAAACCTGAAATTTCTTATCGTTTCTTGTACTTGGGAGTTTTGCGAAGGAATAGTCAAAGGACGATCCGACGGGCAGTCTTCTGAGCAACAAATATTGCAAGTAGAAGGTGCTGGGTAAATTGGCTTATAATAAATCGCCAAGGCTATGGCGACTAAGCCAATTAAAGTAACTAAAGCAGTAATTGTTTTTTTCATGATACTAAAATTTGGGTTATTAAATGTATTAAAAATTCATATTGAAATTTACCTATATAACTGGTTGTTATATTCCTTACTTTGATTTCAGCTTTTGATTTTCTTTTTCCTGAGTGTTTTGAGCTTTGTCTTTTCCGAAATTTAGGTTAACACCAAACCCTACCCAAAGCTTCTTGTTATACTCCCATTTGTAAAGCATCTGATCGGTATCTTTTAAATGATCCCAGCCTACAAATACACCCGCATTTACGTTAGGAGCAAAATGCCAGACTCCGCCAAAAGCTAAAGTAAGTGCAGTTGGTGTAGCAGATTCATTAGACAAAAAAATACCCCCAGAATCGTAGACTTCATAGTTTAAATTGATTTGTGTGATTGCAACTCCCGCTGTAAGTTCTATATAGCGATCCTCTTTCAAAGGATTATACCCAAATTGAAAGGACAAATTCTCTCCTAAAGAAAGGGCTTGCTCAAAAGTATATTTATCCTTACTTCCAAACCCTCCTCTGATTCGAATTGGAGCTGAAAAGGTTTTAAGTTTTACTCCTCTAAAAGAATCATATCGCTGTTGCGTTAATTTTTCAAACTCATATATTGGTAAAGAAAAAACAATATTTTGAACATAGTTATTGTTATACTCCTCATGCCTTTCTTTTTTGAGAGTATACGCTTTATAGTTATTGATATTTTTCTGATTCTTTTCTTTAAATTGACTCTTCCAGTATTTAAAATAAACTATTCCATTTTCTATATTCAAAATTCGAACCGTGTGCCCAGCCTCAAAGGTGTTCGTTGAATTCTCCAGTTTATTGTTTTTATATTTAGTAAGCTTAGAATAAATATTTAATTTCTTCGATGTAGATTCCATTAAAATGGGCTGCGTTTCTATGAACGTATAGTTTCCACCGACTTTTAAGTCAATTGTTGCTTGTGCAATTCCACAAAAAGAACACACAAATAAGGTTGATAAGATTGCAAGAGTTTTCATTTTTTATGTTTTAAATTCCTCACAAATCTAAAAGCAGTTCACGTCCATTTCCAAAAAAATGTCGTGAATGACGAGTCTTATAACGTGAAAGGTGAATTGGATTGAGATCCTAAGAAAAAATGTATTTTTGACTATGCAAAAAAGCAGTTCTTTTACAGTACAAGAAGCTCAAAAAAAGCTAGAACACTATTGTGCATACCAAGAGCGTTGTCATCAGGAGGTTGTTCAAAAGCTAAAATCCTTGAACATGATTCCCGATGCGATTGACCAAATCATTGGGCAACTCATTACCGATAATTATTTGAACGAAACCCGCTTTGCACAAAGCTTTGCACGGGGGAAATTCAGAATCAAAAAATGGGGAAAAATTCGGATTTTAAACCAACTAAAGTTTCGTGGAATTAGCGCATGGAACATTAAAAAGGCAATGGCAGAGATTGAACCTGGGGAATATTTCGATACGTTTGAAACCCTCTTCGAACGGATTTGGAATCAATACGAACATTTAGATAATCTCAAATGTCAAAAAAAAGTATACGATCGCTTACAGTATAGAGGATGGGAAAATGAACTCATCTTCGAAGCCCTCAATAGTAAAAAACAGGCGAATTCTTAAAAAGAATACTGAACTCCTAAACTCCCATTTCTTTCGGGCATGGGAACCAGATTAGTTTCTGTATACACTTCATCGAAAAGGTTATTCAAAAGAAAGGTGATACGGAATGCTTTGTTTGGAGAAGCCCATTGCGCATTAAAATCTAAGACTGTATACGGCTCTCCTAAGGTTCGTTCTGCAACTTTAAGCACGATTCCTGATGAAATAGTATTGGACCACTGATTGAACGATCTGAGTGTGAAATGGTTTTTCAATGAATTGATTGAATAACGAGAAAAATTATATTCTGTGACTCCCTTTACTTCATCATCGATATACGTATACCCCAGTCGGAAACTTTGTGGGTGAATAGAAAAAGTATACTTAAAAGTTGACTCGAATTCAAAACCACCCGTAGTAACTTCTTGTATGTTGTTGGCTTCCCATCTGGCCGCTTCTGTATCTTTTACATAGTCGATTAAGTCTTCTGAATTTCGATTAAAATAAGCCGCACTAAAAGAAAACATGGAACCGGTATATCGAAGGCCTAATTCTACAGCCACTGCACTTTCTGGCTTCAGATTTGCATTCCCAATCGTTGTGCTGTCGCTGTAAAATAGATCCGTATAGGTTGGTATTCTATACGTAGATCCAACATTTCCATAAGCTCTGAATTGGGTATTGAAAGCAAATCCAAAATCAATACCTGGAAAAAAGTGTGTTCCAAAATCGGTATAGTTATTAAAAGCTATCCCTGGAGTAATGTCCAGTTGATCTCCAAAAAGCAAAAACCGATGTTCAGCAAAAATGGTGGTCATGTTACGGCTATGGTCACCGAGGTTGTTACTGCTGATTCCAACGCGTGCAAAATCAATTCCAATACCCGTTGTTCCCAGAGAAGAAAACAAACTATAATCTAGAGCAACTCCTGCCTTATTTGTAATGTGCAGGTTTCTATACACACTTGGATTGCCCCGAATAAAAACATACATATCTTGACTTCTGCGCCAGTAAATTCTGGGTTTGAAAATGGATTTTTCTGTTTTCTTTACAGCAGAAAGAGCAACTAAACTCCCTTCTGTTTCCTCATATTGTTCGGTTGCCGACGGCGTTGCATAAAATCCGTTTGCACCAAACTCTCGATCCGAAAAATAACCTATGAAATTAATAGGCACATCATTTGCTTTAAAGTTCCCTTTTACAAAATAATTTCGATTGATAAAGTCCGTATTGTGTCGGTAACCGTCTGACGTATTATAAGAAAAATGCCCTAATATACCTCCTTGTTTGCCTTTCGTTTGTAGTGTAGACTTAAGATGGTATTGGTCATAAGACCCTCGTTGAACAGTAAGGTTATTTGCTCCTGAACCTGCAGCTTTAGTTACTATGTTTACAGCTCCTGTAAATGCATTTTGCCCATAAATTCGGGCTGCTGGACCTTTAAGAACTTCTATACGTTCAATCAAATCGATCGGTGGGATAAGGTTTAAACTATGATGACCTGTTTGTGCATCTTCTAATTTAATTCCGTCAATTAAAAGAAGGGTTTGGTCAAAACTACCTCCACGAATATATAAATCGGCTTGCATGCCTTCAACACCACGTTGTCTAATATCGATTCCCGAGATTTGCTGTAATAAAACAACAACATTGGGTGCCCCACTCTTTTGAATATCAGAAGCATCAATCACCTGAATGGTTCTAGAATGTTCGGAAAGAGGTAAGTCGATCCGAGTTGAATTGAGGATCACCTCATCTAACTTATTTGTTTTTACTTCGAGAGAATCTACCTGAGCAAAGAGTGAGGTAGTACCCAGTAATAACAAGAATATAAAGGTTAGTTTTTTCATTGCAAGATGTTAAGTTTTGAGCGAAAATAAAAAATATCTGTGAATTAAGTGCTTAATTCACAGATATTTAATGTTAAATTTTGATATGTGTTTTTATTTCAAAAAACTCAATCAACCAATAAAATTATTTTGTTGTCTTGTAGCTCAAGAGTTCCTGACGAAATTTTGAGAATAACAGAATTCGAATCGATTTTATTAAACGGTTCGTCAAAGTTGTTGGAACTGTCAAACTTCCCTTGTAAAGTAACATCCCCTGTAGTTAGGGTTGAAACAATAGAAGCGTGATTTTCCAAAACCTGAAAAGAACCATTGGTTCCTGGCACCGTTAAAGAATCGATATTACCAGTAAATAGGGTTGCTTCGGGAGATATAATTTCTAAATACATACCTTATTCTTCAGATAACATTCTTTCACCAGCTTCAATCGCTTCTTCGATACTTCCTTTCAAGTTAAAAGCCGCTTCAGGTAAGTGATCTAATTCTCCATCCATGATCATGTTAAATCCTTTAATGGTTTCTTTAATATCTACTAAAACACCCTTTAAGCCAGTAAACTGTTCCGCAACGTGGAAAGGTTGTGATAAGAAACGTTGTACACGACGTGCGCGTGAAACCGCTAATTTATCTTCTTCAGAAAGCTCTTCCATTCCTAGAATTGCAATAATATCTTGAAGCTCTTTATACCGTTGTAATAATTCTTTTACTCGTTGAGCACAATCGTAATGTTCATCTCCTAAGATTTCAGCAGTCAAAATTCGTGAAGTAGAATCCAAAGGATCTACTGCAGGATAAATTCCAAGTTCTGCAATTTTACGTGATAATACTGTTGTTGCATCCAAGTGAGCAAATGTTGTAGCTGGTGCAGGATCCGTAAGGTCATCCGCAGGAACATATACAGCCTGAACAGAAGTAATTGAACCTCGTTTGGTTGACGTAATACGTTCTTGCATTGCTCCCATTTCGGTTGCTAATGTCGGTTGGTATCCTACCGCAGACGGCATACGTCCTAATAAGGCTGATACTTCAGAACCTGCCTGAGTAAATCGGAAGATGTTATCAACAAAGAAAAGAACATCTTTTCCTTGACCTTCTCCAGCTCCATCACGGAAATATTCTGCTATAGTTAATCCAGAAAGTGCTACACGAGCACGAGCACCTGGAGGCTCATTCATTTGTCCGAATACGAAGGTCGCTTTAGATTCTTTCATCGCAGCTTTATCTACTTTGCTAAGATCCCAACCTCCTTCTTCCATAGAGTGTAGAAAGTCATCACCGTATTTGATGATACCCGATTCTAGCATCTCTCTAAGTAAGTCATTCCCTTCACGTGTACGTTCTCCTACACCTGCAAATACAGATAGTCCTCCGTGCCCTTTGGCAATGTTATTAATTAATTCTTGAATCAATACCGTTTTACCAACTCCTGCTCCTCCAAAAAGACCAATCTTACCTCCTTTTGCGTAAGGTTCTACTAGGTCAATTACTTTGATTCCTGTAAAAAGAACTTCGGTAGCGGTTGATAGTTGATCAAACGCTGGTGCTTCCCGGTGAATTGGTAACCCTTGATCTCCCTTTTTTGGTAAATCTCCAATACCGTCAATTGCATCTCCAATTACGTTGAATAATCTTCCGTAAACATCGTCCCCGATTGGCATTTGAATAGGACTTCCTGTTGCAATAACTTCGGTACCTCTGCTCAATCCGTCAGTCGAATCCATCGAAATGGTTCGAACTGTATCTTCTCCAACATGAGATTGAACCTCAAGTACTAGAAGATCTCCCGATTTGGTTGTAATTTCTAATGAATCGTAAATTTTAGGTAGTTTGGTGTCTGTTCCCGAAAAGGTAACATCTACTACTGGGCCTATGATTTGAGAAACTTTTCCTGCAGTCGCTGCCATATGATGATATTGTGTTAGTTTTTAGTCTTTTATTTCGCTTGCAAATATAGCGTTTCCAAAAAAAACAACCCCTTTGAAATTCAAGTTTTTAATAAAAAAAAGTTGATCCGTTTTTTCTGGACTTTAATTGGTGATAAATAACTGACATTTAGCATGTTATTTTAGGTCAAATGGCTCTTCTTTGCTCATCTTTAAAAAAGTTAATTTTTTGAACTCAACTTGCAATGTCTTCATTATATTTAGTTTTAATATGTTGACCCAAATAAGCTGCAGACTATGAAAGCCCTTTTTTATAAAATAATCTTACTGTTGTTAAAAAACTACAACCGCTTTTATTTCAGGCGTATTCGAATTTACGGACAAGAACATATCCCTAAAAAGGGAGGTGTCATTTTTTCACCCAACCATCAAGGAGCTTTTTTAGATCCCCTACTTGTGGGAACAAGCTGCGGTTCAAAAGTAACTTCCCTTACCCGAAGTGATGTTTTTGGAGGTCCTTTTCAATGGTTTTTGGATGCCCTAAAAATGTTACCCGTTTACAGGATTCGCGATGGATATAGTAGCCTAAGAAAAAATGCTGCAATTTTTGATCGCTGTCATCAAATTTTAGGCAAAGGTGATCATATGATGATGTTTTCTGAAGGGAGTCATCACAACGAATATTACTTACAACGTCTATCTAAAGGGAGCAGCCGATTGGCACTTGAAGCTCAAGAGAAATTCACAGACAGCATCATTTATATTGTTCCCGTTGGCATCAATTACAGCCACCATCAGTTGCCATGGCAAGAAGTGCACTTAGTGTATGGCAGCCCAATACTTGTTGGCGAATTTCTAGAGGCATACAGAGAAAACAGTAGCGCTACAATCAATCAACTCAGAGAAACTTTGGAACATGCAATGAAGGCTTGTCTGTGGCTGCCAGAAAATGAAGAACACTATTTAAAAAAGAAAAAATACATCAATCTTGAAAACACAAAGCTTGGCTTTTTTAGGCTAAGAGAGCAACTTGAATTAGATCAAGAGCAACTGAAAATATCTAAAAAAGGTGGCTTTCTTGTGCGGTTTTGGATCAGTCTTTTTAGTCTTCCGAATCTATTGCCATTGATCGGGATCCGAAGGGTAGTAAAATTGTTCCCCGATATTGTATTTCACAACTCAATAAAGTACATAGTTGGCCTTTTTATGTTCGCATTTTGGTGGAAAATATTAATTTTTTCTGGAACGTATATCTATGGTATATCAACAGGAATAGGCCTTTTTATTGGCTCTTTATTTTTTCTCTATCTAAGACAGATGCTGATTTCGAAATATAATTCAAACTGATAAGTAAAAATTATATTAGTTAGGTAAAATGATTTTTTATTTGATTTTTATTAAATACAATATTAAAATAAATCAATTGTAACTATTATTATTTTTATTAGATAGATTTTAACTATAATTAATAATCTCGTAGGTTCTCACCATAAGATCAATTGGCTTTAATTACCTTTGGATTATGGAAGATTTAATTATTATTGGAGCCGGACCCATAGGGCTGGCTTGTGGTATCGAGGCAAAGAAGAAAGGCCTAGAATACACTATAATTGAAAAAGGGATGCTCGTAAACTCACTGTACCACTACCCGCAAAACATGACCTTCTTCTCTACCTCTGATCGTTTAGAAATTGGAGGTATCCCTTTTATATCCCACAACCCCAAACCTACTCGTGCAGAAGCATTAGAATATTACAGGCGAGTAACTGCCTCTTGGGAGTTGAACGTGAACCTTTATGAGGACGTTGTTCTATTTGAAAAAATAACAGGAGGGTTTAAAATTCGAACAAACAAAAAAGAATACACTTCCAAAAATATTGTGCTTGCAACTGGCTTCTATGACCTACCCTACAAACTGAATATACCCGGGGAAGAGTTGGAGAAAGTTACTCATTACTACAAAGAGCCCCATCCCTATTTCGGAATGGACATTGTTGTCGTTGGTGCTGCAAATTCTGCTGTTGACGTTGCGTTAGAAACCTACCGTAAAGGAGCAAAAAGCGTTACCCTAGTGGTGCGTGAAAAGGAAGTAGGTGCAAATGTAAAATACTGGGCACGTCCCGATATTCTTAACAGAATAGAAGAAGGTAGTATTCCTGCATACTTCGAATCCAAACTCATTGAAATTAAACCCAAAAGTGTCCGCATTAAAACAGCTGATGGGGATATTGAAATTAAAAATGATTTTGTGTTGGCAATGACCGGCTATCAGCCAGATTTTACGCTTCTAGAATCTTTAGGTGTCCTATTTCACAGCGATGCTTTCAAAACGCCTCAATACAATGAAGAGACTATGGAATCTTCCCAAAAAGGAGTCTACCTCGCTGGAGTAGTTTGCGGAGGTTTAAAAACGAATAAGTGGTTTATTGAGAATTCAAGAATTCATGCGGAACAAATTGTAACAGCAATTTCGAAATCCTAAACTAACTTTGCCAGAGCCAAAACAGACCCTATGTGAACTCCGTCATGGAATAAGACAAAAGGGAAAGCGGTAGCAAACGAATTCAATTCCATTTTAGTAGAAGTAGTGTAGGGCTGATAGTTTTCAAAAACACCGGCCTCGATATCTTTTTTCAACTGTTCCATCGTCGACATTAATGCAGCATCAATGGCATCAACAAACTCTTGACTAACATCCCCTTCAGGTTTAGTGCCTTTTCGGTAACCATCGATCCAAGATTGAGGAACAACAGGCTTTAAGCCAGACAACGTGTACATTATCGATTGTTGAGTAGCAAGAGCATGTGCAACATTCCAAATGATATTATTATTAAAACCCTCGGGTACGGTATTGAGCTGTTCCAAAGAAAAATTCTTTAAGAGACGAGAATATATTGCGCGATTATGGGCAAGTATGGATAAATGTTCTTTCATGATGTAGTTTTTTTAAAGGTAAAGAAATTATAAAATAGATGCCTGTACTTAGAGTCTAATTTAAATATGTTAACCTGAATATATTCAGCTCGGGATAATAACCTGCAATACCGTTACCTAATCCCAAAGTGATAAAATAAATCTATTTTTTTACCTTCAATTGTCTTCTAATGCTCCTTTTACGAATCGATTATTATAATCTTGAAGACAAGCCTTCCATTTTCTTCCAATGAATCGAATGCATTCGTTCGAATAAAGCATCTACTTGGTTGGATCAAATTGTTTTTCACCCTTTGTGAGACCCGTCGCAAAAAGGCTTATTGCTGGACTTTGAGCAACCACATAGCGCAAACCGAGGTCCGTGTTTGATTTCATTTCCTTCAATATCGACAAGAGTAACTGGGCCTTGAATAGCAAATTGTCCGTTAGGTTTTACAGTGATTTTTGTGTTTTCTGATTCCATAAGATGGTTTCTTTATGTTGAAATATAAGCTCTTTTAAAAGTTTTAATATAAATATAGTTATTCTCCTGTGATAGGGGGTTTTTTAGAGGGAGCTCTTTTCGGATTATTCAAATAAATACCATTTGTTGTTAAATCTTTCACCTGATTTTTCCTTAATATTTTCAGAAAGGAATTTCCAACCTCTTTTAATTAATATTTTTTCTGAATAAGGATTACAATCACATTTCATATTTGGTGTTTCAACTAAAGAAACCAATTTATCACCTAATCCATGTCTTTGATATTCGGATTCAACGTACAAATAATCAAGAAATTTATCGCTACTAACTATAAATCCTAAAATAAAATCTTCTTTAATAGATGCTATTGTATTCGGAATAAGTTCTTCCCAGTTTGGTTTTGAATTTATCCAAATATTGATTTGTTTTTGAGAATAAATTTTACAGTTTTTAATGCTATTTATTCTACAAGTTTCTAATTGAGAAATATCTTTGCTTTCTCCTTTTCGAAAAGAGAAATCTTTAGAATTAATATTCATTTTATCGATTAAATTACTCCACGGTAACTGATTTAGCTAGATTTCTAGGTTGATCTACATTACATCCTCGTTGTACGGCAATATAATAAGACAACAATTGTAAAGGAATGGTTGCTAAGATTGGAGTAAAACATTCCAATGACTCGGGAATTTCAATACAATAGTCGGCTAATTCTTTTACTCGAATATCTCCTTCACTTACAACAGCGATGATTCTCCCTTTTCTGGATTTTATTTCCGAAATATTACTGACCACTTTGTCATAGTGTCCTTTCTTGGTCGCAATTACAACAACAGGCATTTGCTCGTCTATCAAAGCAATTGGACCATGTTTCATTTCTGCAGCTGGATATCCTTCTGCATGGATGTAAGAGATTTCTTTGAGTTTCAAAGCGCCTTCTAATGCAACAGGGAAATTGTATCCTCTTCCTAAATAGATGCAATTATTAGCATCTTTGAAAGAAAAAGCTACCTCTTTGATCAAACGTTCTTGTTTTAAAATTTCAGATACTTTATCCGGAATAGATTCCAACTCCACCAAGTGTTGTTGATATTCCGAACGAGATAAAGTTCCTTTTACCATTCCTAAACGCAATGCTAAGAGAGACAACACAGTGATCTGAGTAGTAAACGCTTTGGTTGATGCAACCCCAATTTCTGGGCCAGCGTGGGTGTAACAACCTGCATCGGTAAGTCTTGAAATGGATGATCCAACCACATTACATACCCCAAAAACAAAAGCTCCACGCTCTTTTGCAATGTTAATGGCTGCCAATGTATCTGCAGTTTCTCCTGATTGAGAAATTGCAATTATGATATCATCTGAAAATATAATGGGATCGCGGTATCTGAATTCAGAAGCGTACTCAACCTCAACAGGGATGCGTGTAAATTTTTCTAATAAATATTCGGCAACCAAGCCTGCATGCCAAGAGGTTCCACATGCAACAATTAATATCCGTCGTGCTTTTAAAAACTTATTTTCATGTTCCCGCAAACTCGAAAGTGTGATAACACCTTCGTTAGAAAGTAAGCGTCCACGCAAGGTGTCGCGTATGGCTTGAGGTTGTTCGAAAATCTCCTTGAGCATAAAGTGGTCATAGCCCCCTTTCTGGATATTCTCTAAGCTCATTTGAAGCTTTTCGATATAAGGCTTTATCACTTTATCGCTTGTTATTTTTCTAATCGAAATATCACGATCACAACGAATAATAGCCAGGTGTTCCTCTTCCAGGTAAATTACATTCTTGGTGTATTCAATAAAAGGAGTTGCATCCGAGGCTACAAAAAACTCTCCTTCTCCAACACCAATTGCTAGTGGACTTCCTAGTCTAGCCGCTACAAGCTCATTGGGTTTTTTATGATCAAAAACAACAATTGCATAGGCTCCAACGACTTGCGTCAAGGCAATCTGAACTGCTTTTCCTAGCTTTACTTGTTCCTTTTTTTGAACGTCTTCGATTAGGTTAACAAGCACCTCTGTATCGGTGTCAGAAGAAAAAGTATAACCCCGCTGAATAAGCTCTTCTTTTAAAGCGGCATAGTTTTCAATAATACCGTTGTGAACCACTACCAAGTCTCCAGAGTTGGAAGTTTGTGGATGCGCGTTTACATCGTTTGGCACACCGTGAGTTGCCCATCGGGTATGTCCAATTCCGATAGTTGCTTGGATAGGATCTCGTCCTTGAAATTTGGCTTCAAGGTCGCTTACTTTTCCTGTCGTTTTAATTGTTTGAATTTCAGTTCCGTTGTACAAAGAAATTCCAGTACTGTCATATCCACGATATTCTAACCTTTTAAGGCCTTTTACAATAATTGGAGCTGCTTGTTGTTGGCCTATATAGGCTACGATTCCACACATAAAGGTTACTAGTTAATTTGAAAAATCTGTATAAATCACTTCTAACTCTAATTTGAGATGCTCAAAACCTGCACTAGGATGTGATCCTATTAAAACAGTACTCAATGGATTTAAAATAGCTGAAGCAGGGTATAGAATTTCTTCACTCCCACTATTTAATCTTGCTTTTCTGGTGGTAATGTCGTCAATGTTGGCGGAAGCTGCTAATCCTAAAATCACGTTCGTCGAGTCTTTACGAATCAGGTTATTGATATGCTGTGTGATTTTGAATTTGTAGCGATATGGTTTTCCGTTTTGATATTCTAAAATTCCTCCATGAACTAACTTGCCTTTATTTCTTTCAGCACTTACTGTGTTATCTGTAAAATAATCTAACAATGGTGCTGTATCTCTTTTGTTGTATAGGTATAAGCGATCAGCAATTAAATCCCCGGGAGTCCAATTCTCAACTGAAGTTGAGTCTACGTAAAACACTAAATTTGCCTCATTTACTAACCAGTCGTTTTCGCGTAACTCTTCAAGTTTTGTGCTTGCCGATCCATCTGAAGATTTTCCTAATAATTCAACAGAAGATAGTAATCCCATCCCCCCTTTTACAAAGATTTTATTGGATCCGTTTGTTTGTGCTATCGTTTGGCTTATTTCTGGGTTTATTGATGAGTTCTCAAGGTGATTTACTGTTATTCCTGGGCTTAGCAAGAAGCTTCGTTCAAAGCGATCTATTGAGAAATCGGTAGTGTCGTCTGGTGTATCGTTGTCGTTATATTGATTGTATTCATACGTTACTGCAATATTAGCTGATGCAAAATTGAGTAACATATACAAGTCCTCTGACGGGTTTTCCATTCGCACATAAATTCCACGCATATACTTTTGAAACAAGGAGGCTGTAGTCAAAGAATCTGAACCTTCCATATCGATAAAACGCCGTTGAAAAAAAGCAGTGTCCAAAGGAACTCGAATACGAGGCGAACGGCGGGTTTCAACTTGAGTGGTTTCGTCAATATCCGTTTCTGGGTCGTCTTCAGTAAAATTGATCCGTATTTCTTCAAAATCTAATTGAATAGCTTCATCAAATAAATTTTCACCAACAAAGCCTTCTTCATAAAAATCGCGAGAAGAATAAAAGGCTTGTTGAGATTCGAAATTATTATTAGGGTCCAACGAATTCAAATAATACGTTAGCTCATCAACTTTTAAATTAAAGCTAGCATTTCTATTTCCAAAAACAGAATCAATTGCGTAGGTTCTATTTTCTGGTTGGTAGCCTGTATTGTCGGTGTCGGTGTCGTCTAAAATTCCATCGCCATCAGTATCATTACTCAAAGGGTTAGAACCGTTCTGAGTTTCTAATGCGTCACTAATCGTGTCGCCATCGGTATCGCTGGTTGGGTCTTCTGGGTCAGCATCTAAACTATCTATAACGCCATCACCATCTTGATCTCTAGTGTTGGTTATAAAAGGTATTTCTAAGTAAGCCGAAATTACTTGTTCATTTTCCTCAATTGCCTTTACATTATCTTCATCACCTAATTCATCTTCTGGAGAATACAATCCAAAAAATTCAGTTGGTATAATACTAAGTTGAGAAGCAATATAGGCAGAAGAACGCCCAATGTTAGGAATGTCAATTTCACCAAGCTGTTGGAAGGTTAATCCGTCGACCTGAACATCAGAGATAAATTCGTTTTGAAAAGAAAAAACAGGCAATTTCACCTTATTTGTTTCAAAATCATTCGTGGAAATTAAATCGTATCCGACAGTATTAAAGTCTTCGTTACAAGAAACTATAATAAGAGTGAAAAGGAGAAAGAAAGAGAAATTCTTTAAGAAGGGTATCTTAAATTTCATAGGGCATTAAATGATTTGATTATTGAAAAAATCTACATAGGCATTTTCCTTTGCACTTTCTTCAAAAGTTAAGGCGGGAACTTTTTTGTCATCAATATTCGAAAGAATACTTTCAGATATGTTTTCTCCAGAAAGGATTACTCCATCTGAAAAATCAGTAGCTAGCTTGATTAAGTTTTCATAGGTAGCATCTTTCAAAAGAATTTTTTCTGCTTCACCAGGAACGTCAAAAGCAACCTTAGTGTCAAATTCTGAAGAAACAGAACCTTCAAAATCGTTTGGATAGATAGACGTTACAATTTTACTAGATTCAAAAATCGGATCTTCAGCAAAATACGTTTTCATGTACAAGGGAAAGAGAGAGGTAAACCAACCATGCAAATGAATGATGTCTGGAGACCAGTTCAATTTTTTAACAGTTTCGATTACACCCTTCGTAAAGAAAATCATGCGCTCGTCGTTATCAGGAAATAAATTTCCATCTTCGTCCTTAAGCATCGCTTTTCTTTTGAAATATTCTTCGTTATCAATAAAATACACTTGCATCCGTTCTTTTGGAATAGAGGCAACCTTGATAATCAACGGCATATCCATGTCGTTGATGACCATGTTCATTCCTGACAAACGAATAACTTCGTGCAACTGATGTCTCCGCTCATTAATCATCCCATAACGAGGCATGAAAATTCGTGTTTGACCCCCAGCCTCATTGATCGTTTTAGGTATTTTAAACGAATTGATCGATTGATCTGTTTGAGGTAGATAAGGCGTTACTTCCGATGATATTATTAATACTTTCTTGTTTTGCATAAAACTGATTTAGCTTCCTTGGTTAGAAAGTTTAGCAAAATTACGAAAATTCTTCCGTTCCATAGAAAAAACAGTACTTTTAGGCTGTTAATATTTTCGTAAAATGAAAGTTTTTTACCAGTACAAAGAACTCAACGTCGCTAAAAACAAATACCCTGCTAAATCTATTGGATTAGTTCCTACGATGGGTGCTTTGCATGAAGGCCACATAACACTAGTAAAGAGAGCTCTTGAAGACAATGACCTCGTACTAGTTTCTATATTTGTTAACCCTACACAGTTCGACAATAAGAATGACTTAAAAAACTATCCAAAAACTTTAGAATCTGATCTTACTAAACTCCAAACCCTTGGTGGAAATGTTTGGGTTTATGCTCCAGAAGCTGACGATTTGTACAATAATAAAATCGAGCCAAGAGTATATAACTTTGGAAAACTCGAAACTACGATGGAGGGTGCACATCGCGAAGGGCATTTTCAAGGGGTGGCTACTGTTGTTCAAAAGCTGTTTGAAGCCCTACAGCCTAACGTTGCTTACTTTGGAGAAAAAGACTACCAACAATTACAAATTATTACCGCCTTAGTAAGACAAGAAAATATTCCCGTCGTCATCGTATCTTGCCCCATTATCAGGCATGAAGATGGCTTGGCCATGAGTTCAAGGAACAAGCGCTTGAATATGAAAGAAAGAGCCATGGCTCCTGTAATCTTCGAAACCCTTCAAAAAGCTGTTGCGTTGAAAAACATACACAGCCCCCAACAAATTGAATCTTGGATTACTGAATTTTTTGCCCTTCAGCCTGAATTTGATTTAGAATATTTTTCAATTGCTGATATCCAAACACTCGAAAAAGTGAGCGCGTTAAACGGTTCAAAAACGAGAGCTTTTATTGCAATTAAATTAGGTGGAGTTCGTCTAATTGACAACATTAAATTTTAATACCTTTGCAGCATGCAAATTGAAATATTAAAATCCAAAATCCACCGTGTTAAAGTAACTGGTGCAGATTTAAACTATATCGGAAGTATTACCATTGACAGTGCCCTTATAGAAGCTGCAAATCTTGTCCCCGGAGAAAAGGTGCAAATTGTGAACATCAATAACGGAGAGCGTCTTGAAACCTACGTAATTGAAGGTGAAAAAAATTCAGGGGAAATAACCCTTAATGGTCCTGCGGCTCGAAAAGTTCAAAAAGGCGATATCATCATCATCATAAGTTACTGTATAGTTCCTTTCGAAAAAGCTCGTGACTATACACCAGCGCTTATATTCCCAAACGAAGGAACTAACTTATTACAGTAATCTTGCAAAAAAAGAATCTGACTAAATTTTTAAAGTTAATTTTCCCACTTCTAATAGGGATTCTTTTTATTTATCTAACAGTCAAAGACACTACTGCAGAGGATCGTAAAACCATCATTGAAGCAGTTAAAAACGCAGATTATCGCTTTGTGATTTTGTCTTTAATCATTGGTATGATTAGCCACTTATCTCGGGCATATCGATGGAATTTTATGCTACACCCAATGGGCTATCGTCCAAAACTAATGAATAACATTTTAGCGATTTTCATTACCTATATTGCTAATCTTGGCGTCCCAAGATCTGGAGAATTCTTTAGGGCTACAGTAATGAAAACATATGAAGATATTCCCTTCGAAAAAAGCTTTGGTACCATAATTGCCGAACGAATGGTTGATTTGATGATGCTTCTTCTAGTCATCGGAATTGCACTCCTGATTCAGTTTGATTTTATTATGTTGTTTCTGAAAGAACAATCTTTTAATCCAACAACCTTATTTATTATCATCCTATTGGTTGGTCTAGGGTTATGGGTATTATTCAAACAACTTAAACGTTCGCAATCGGTTATTGCTAAAAAAATCATCGGTCTTATTGAAGGGCTTACTGAAGGTGTGTTGACTTTAGTAAAAATGCCAAAAAAATGGGCTTATATTTTCCATACCTTTTTAATTTGGGGCCTTTATATTTTTATGTTTTACATCGTCAAATGGGCACTCCCTGAAACAGTTGATCTCCCTTTTGAAGCTCTATTGATTGGGTTTTTAGTTGGCGCGATAACCATTTCAGCTACCAATGGAGGTATTGGAATTTATCCTTTTTCAGTTTCTTTGGTTTTGATCAGTTATGGGATTTCAAAAGAGTCTAGCCTAGCATTTGGATGGATTATGTGGACAGCACAAACCATTATGGTATTGTTTTTTGGAGGCCTTTCCTTTTTAGTTTTACCACTGCTGAATCGAAAAAAGTAAGTACCTTAACCTCACATTAAATACTTATTATGATTCGTTCTATATGCACACTCCTGCTGTTATTGAGCTTACCACTCCAAGCGCAAATTACAACAGAAACCATTGAATCTTCCGTTCTAGGGACTACCCGAACAATTGATTTATATATTCCCGAAATAGAGGAGGGGTCATTAGATCAGCTACCATTGATTGTTGTATTGGAAGGGCATGAATTATTTGATCTTGTAGTGGCTAATGTTCGCTTTTTATCCAAAATCGACTACATGCCAAAGGCTATTGTAGTTGGAGTGCGACAAGAAGGACAATATCAAGTAGCTCGTGACTGCGAAACAGATAAAAACTCAGGGCAATTGAGTACACAAGGGTCTAACTTCAAAAAATTTATTGTTTCGGATATTGTTCAGCGACTATCAATTCAATACCCAATATCAAGCCTGAAAGTGCTTATCGGGAAAAATAAGTCCGCAAATTTTATCAACTATTTTTTGCTGAATGGTCCCAATATGTTTTCATCCTATATTGCAATTACACCCGAGGTCACGGGAAATATCATTGAGTCTTTGACCACAAACGCAGCTAATATTAAAAAAACAACTCATTATTATATTTCTAATTCTGGGAACCTTCCAAGAAGACAAAAAAATAATATTAGCCTTTTAACTGAAGAGCTTAAAAAACAAGAAAATGCCCAGTTTATATTGACTACCGATTCGTTTTCTTATCC
>Ga0233438_10002267_pt1 | contig 19538 bp, 17 predicted proteins | sample SI_123_September_FD_182720 | JGI IMG/M metagenome (GOLD analysis project Ga0233438, IMG submission 182720) | Seawater microbial communities from Saanich Inlet, British Columbia, Canada - SI_123_September2016_10_MG | ecosystem: Environmental > Aquatic > Marine > Inlet | place: Canada: British...
TTTTAGCTCCATTTAATAAGTAATGATCGCCTTTATCTTTAAAATTGGTTTCCATACCTCCAGGATTTGAACCATGATTAGGTTCAGTTAACCCAAAAGAACCCATCCATTCTCCAGAAGCTAATTTTGGTAAATATTTTTTGCGCTGTTCCTCATTTCCGTAGGCGTAAATAGGGTACATTACTAAAGAAGATTGCACAGAAGCTGTAGAGCGAACTCCAGAGTCTCCTCTTTCAATCTCTTGCATAATCAATCCATAAGATATTTGGTCTAAACCAGCTCCACCAAATTCCTCTGGTATATAAGGTCCAAAAGCCCCAATTTCTGATAATCCATTAATAATTTGTTTCGGAAATTCTGCTCTCTGAGCATAATCTTCAATAATTGGAGAAACATCGCGTTTTACCCATTCTCTGGCAGAATCTCGAATTAGTTTGTGTTCTTCAGAAAGTAAATCGTCTATATTATAATAATCAGGTGCTTGAAATAAGTCTGGCTTCATCTCTAAGTTGAATTTTTTAAGGTGTAATATTTAACAAAATTATTAATATTTGTTGCATATGTAACAAATAAAGATAAAAATTACGCTTCATTTTACATACATAAAAATAATAAAATTTAAAGTTACTTCAAAGAAACGTTTTAAAAGTTATTGTTTTCTGTTAAGTTTGTAATGATGAAGAATACCCTTGGCAAAAAAGAGAGATTAAAAAGTAAAAAGCTTATCGAAAAGCTTTACAAAGAAGGTACTTCTGTAAAAGCGTTTCCATTAAGAATGATTTTTTTACAAACAGAACATACTTCGGACTATCCTGCACAAGTTGGCGTATCTGTAGCAAAAAGAAACTTTAAAAAAGCACCAGATAGAAATCGACTTAAAAGGGTAATGCGTGAAAGTTATCGTCTTCAAAAAGAAATTGTTTACAATAATTTAGATGTTCCTTATGTTTTTATGATTTCGTATCTTGGGAAAGAAGAAAAGAATTATGAAGAAATTTATGCTAAAATGAATAAATTATTGAGTTTATTCATCAAAGACATACAAAATATATCTAATGAAGAACATGATTCGTAAACATAAATTAGCAGTAATTTTATTGGTTTCTGTGCTGCTTTTATCATTTTCAGTTAAATCTAAGTTTTTTGAAGTTGCCAAACAGATAGAAATTTACAACTCATTATTTAAAGAGTTGAACATGTATTATGTGGATGAAATTAATCCTGCAGATTTAACAGATAAAGCAATTAAAAACACGTTAAAGTATTTAGACCCTTATACCAATTTTTATAATGAGCAAGATGTAGAAGATGCAAAAATAAGAAGAGAAGGTGAGTATGCAGGTATTGGTGTTTCTGTCTATTATATAGATAAAGGGATACAGCTTAAAGAAATTTACAAAGGTTTTTCTGCAGACAAATCTGGTTTAAAGGCAGGTGATATTATTATTTCTGTTGATGGCCAATCTTTAAAAAATATGGAACGAGATGAACTTTCTATGTTTTTAAGAGGAACACCAAATACAAAAGTTAATGCTAAAGTTTTAAGACAAGGTCAAGTAATTGATAAGATTTTGGTTAGAGAAAAAGTTGAGGTGAATCCTGTACCTTACTTTAAAATGTTAGATGATGAAATTGCTTATATAACTTTAAACCGCTTTAACAATAAAGCATCATCAGAAGTTAAAAAAGCGTTTGTTGCTTTAAAGGAGAAAGGCATGAAAAAGTTGGTTTTTGATTTACGCTCAAATCCTGGAGGTTCTTTATTAGAAGCAATTAATATCTCTAACTTTTTTATTCCAAAAGGTAAAACAATTGTAACTACAAAAGCTAAAATAAAGAAATGGAGTAATAATTATAGAGGCTCTAATGATGCTTTAGATTTAGAAATACCTATTGTTGTTTTAGTGAATGGTAGTTCTGCATCAGCATCAGAAATTGTTAGTGGTTCTTTACAAGATTATGACAGAGCTGTAATTATGGGTCAGCGTTCTTTTGGAAAAGGATTAGTTCAACGTCAAAAAGAATTAACTTATGGTACACAATTAAAGCTAACGATATCTAAATATTATACACCAAGTGGAAGGTGTATTCAAGAATTAGATTACACCAACAGAGATTCTAAAACAGGAGTTGTGCCTAAATTTTCTGCAAGAGGAATTAATGCTTTTAAAACAGCTAATGGACGAACTGTTTATGATGGAGGAGGTATTATGCCAGATGTAGAAATTAAATTATCTGAAAAAACAGAAGCAACAAAAGCGCTAATTGTTTCCAAGGCTTTATTCAATTTTGCTACAGATTACTATTATCAAAATAAAAATATAGCAGATTCAGAGAGTTTTAGATTCACAAAAACTGATTTCAAAAACTTTACGAAGTATTTAGAAAAAGATACTACGTTTTTAACTCCGCAAGAAAAGTTGTTTGAAGATGCATACAAATCTTCTCAAAATAGTTTAATTTCTGAAGAATATGCTAGCTTAAAAAGCAAATTAGTTACTCAGAAATTAATTGCTATTAAAAAAAATGAAGATATTTTAACTAATTTATTGAAAGAGGAAGTTTTGTTAAAATTTTATTATAAAGAAGGTGTTTATAAAAACAAACTTAAGAAAGATGAGACTATTTCTGAGGCACTTAACTTACTAAAAAATCAACAAAAATATTACCAAATATTATCAGGTAAATAATTATATATTTGTTAAAGAAAATTAAGAATGTTACAGAGCAAAAATATTGAAAGAACAAGGGCTCAAGAGTCTACAAATGCCATAGAAAAGTTATACATTTCTATGCGTCACTTATTTTCTAGGGGTTTTTACAAGCCGATGGGGATTTCTGGTGAAACATTACGTAAATCGCTATTATTATTACGTCCTGAAATCTATGGTTCTATTGCAGATTCAAAGACTGAGTTAGACGGTTTAGTCTATGTGATAGAAAGACTTCCTGAAGGTATAGAGCAGTGTCAATTTATCAATTTAACTGCAGATGAAGGCTATAAAAACTCTCATTTTACGTCTATAATTCCACCAAAAAGAAGAAGAAATTGCTATAGAATAGATAAAGATCAAATGAATATCGAAATCACCAGAGGAAGATCTGAGATTTATGATATTTTAACTCATCTTACATTTCTTTTCATTGAGTCACACAAAATACAAGATCGTGTTACGATAAATGAGGGAAAAAGTTTTACCAGAGATTGGCTTCATTTAGAGGATATAGTGTTGCATCATAAGGAAATTTCTAATGGAGAGAAAGAGGTGCTTTTAGTTCATTTGTGTAGTATTTTAGGTAGATCTTTTGATGAAGTTTCTGTTGTTTTTAATCAGTATTCTTCAAAAGAAAATCCATACAAATTTTTTGATTTAATTTATTGGTTAGGAAAATTAGCAATAAAAGAAGTTTTTGAAGGGGATAAACGAACAGTCACCTTTAGTTCATTATTGATTGAAGAAATCGGGCATCATATTTATGGTGAAATCTGGGCAAATGATGTAAAAAACATTTTAAATCAACATCATTTATTAAAAAGACCAATCCACATTATTAGTGCCAATATGCATAGTGTATTAAACTCAATTTATGCAGTTGGTGCACTACCTGAGGAAGCTAAAAATCATAAAGGATTTGAGTTGTATCAATTGTTAAGTAATTCAGATAGTAAAGCGTTACAAAAAAAAGTAATGGATTATGCATCTAAAAACGGTTTGATTTTCGTAGAAGATACCTCAGGGACCAATATAAATGTTCAAATTATTGATACCGATAAAATAAACTTTAACGATTCGTCGTTTAAAAAAGAGTATTCGTTAGAAGAGAAGCCTATAATTATAGTTATGGATTACGCTTTTGGCGAACAAGCTTATGAAACTATGGATGAATTATTAAAACCTTATCAAGTGTCAAATGAAGAAAAGGTTCATTTAGATGTAAATTCTATTTCAATAATGGGTAAAGCAGGAATCTTAGAGGGAGGTAAGGGAGATATTATGATTCCTTCTGCTCATATTTTTGAGGGTACAGCAGATAATTATCCATTTAAAAATGAGTTGAATAAAGAGGATTTAGAAGGGTTTGGAGTCCAGGTTTTTGATGGCTCTATGATCTCTGTACTAGGGACATCTTTACAGAATAAAGATCTTTTAAAGTTTTTTCATGATTCTACCTGGAAAGTTATTGGTTTAGAAATGGAAGGTGCGCATTACCAAAAAGCCATCCAGTCTGCCTCAAAAATTAGAGGAAATATTTCTGAAGACGTAAAAGTAAGGTATGCTTATTATGCTTCAGACAATCCATTAGAAACCGGCGCAACTTTGGCTTCTGGAGGATTAGGTATGACAGGTGTAACTCCTACTTATGCCATAACACAAAGAATTTTAGAACAAATATTTTAAAATAAATTAGTTTCAATATATTATTATGTCAACCAGTCAACAAAAAAACAACAACGAAGAAGAAGTAGATTTAGGCTCTTTATTTGTAATTATAGGCAAAGGGTTTAAAAACTTTTTCAATTTTATTGGTAATATTTTTAAAGGAGTATTTAAATTTTTAATTCTCACGTTATTATTTATTAAAACGAATAGTATTAAGTTGAGTATTGCCACTATTTTAGGGGGTATTTTAGGTTTTGCTATAGAGTCCAATTATCCAGACAAGTTTGGTTCAGAAATGCTAGTAGAACCAAATTTTAAAAGTATAAGACAGCTTTATTATAACATTAATTTTTACAATGATTTAGTAAAGCAAAAAGATACACTTACCCTAACTAAAACTTTTAATCTATCTAAAAATGAAGCAGCCTCCCTAAAGAAATTTTCAATTGCGCCTATTGTTAATAGAAATGATATTATAGATGCATATGACGAATTTATAATTAGAGTAGATACTGCAACAGTAAGTACGTACACTTTTGAAGATTTTAAACCTGAGTTTAAAGAACAAGATTATAAAACTCATAAGATAGTCGTAGAATCAGAAAAGAATAGTATTTTTAAAAAACTTAGTAGTACTATAATTTTATCTGTTGTAAAAAACAGTTATTTCAAAAGAGTAAAGAATTTAACAAATGAAAACTTAAATAGAACAGATTCTGTTTATCGTCAAAATTTATCCCAAATAGACTCCTTGAGAAAGGTTTACATGAAAGTAATGATAGCAGAGGCTGGAAAAGAAACATCTGGCACCAATATAGATTTAGGAGGTCAACAAAGGAGAGCTAAGGAGTTAGATTTATTTGAGACTAGCATTAAAATTAATAAAGAATTAGAGAAAATATCAAAAGAAAGATCAGAAAAACATGATATTATTAATATTATCTCTGATTTTCAACCTGTAGGTTATAAAATAAATGGAGTAACTAAAAATTATATTTTTATTCTTGGGGCTTTAGGTTTTGGCTTAACGGTAGCTATTTTATTATTATTTAAACTAAATATATATCTAGAAAATTATAAAAAATAATATGCAAACCATTCTAATTACTGGTGGAGCAGGTTTTATAGGTTCTAATTTTATACCTTATTTTTTAGAGAATAATTCAGATTGTAAGGTTGTGAATTTAGATTTATTGACTTATGCAGGCAATTTAGATAATTTAGTAGAAATAGAACATCATCCAAATTACACTTTTATTAAAGGTGATATTTGTGACAAAAATTTCTTAGAGAAATTATTTAAAGAGTATCATATTACACAAGTAATTCATTTTGCTGCAGAATCTCATGTAGATAATTCAATAAAAAACCCTGATACCTTCGTAAGAACCAATGTTTTTGGAACGTTTAATTTATTAGATGTTGCAAAAAATTACTGGATGTCTGCTCTTCGAGTTTTTAAAAATGGTTTTGAGGATTCTCGATTTCATCATATATCAACAGATGAAGTTTATGGTACTTTAAATGATGTTGGTTTGTTTACAGAAGAAACCTCTTATGCACCTAATAGCCCTTATAGTGCCTCAAAAGCATCATCAGACTTTATGGTAAGAAGTTATTATCATACTTATGGGTTAAATGTGGTTACTACTAATTGCTCTAATAATTATGGGCCAAAACAGCATGATGAAAAATTGATTCCTACAATTATCATAAAAGCAGTTTTAGGAGAAGCTATCCCTATTTATGGAGATGGACAAAACATTAGAGATTGGTTGTATGTTTTAGATCATTGTAAAGGAATAGATTTAGTTTTCAAGAATGGCATAGTTGGAGAAACTTATAATATTGGAGGAAAGAACGAACGTAATAACTTATATATTGCAAATATAATTTGTGAAATTTTAGATGATATTTGTCCTAAAAGTAAATCCTATAAAAATCAAATTAGTTTTGTAAAAGATAGACCAGGACACGATTTTAGATATGCAATAGATGCCTCTAAATTAGAAAATGAATTAGGTTGGAAAGCAGATGAGAATTTTGAAACTGGCATTATCAAAACTATAAAATGGTATTTGAAAAAATATAATCAATTATGAAAGGAATAGTTTTAGCAGGAGGTTCAGGTACAAGATTGCACCCACTTACTCTAGCAATAAGTAAGCAGTTAATGCCTGTTTATGATAAACCAATGATTTACTATCCTATTTCAACGCTAATATCTGCAGGAATAAGTGAGATTTTAATAATTTCTACACCACAAGATTTATCCTTATTTCAAAAATTACTAGGAGATGGTCATAAATTTGGATGTAAATTTGAATATGAAATTCAAGATAACCCAAATGGTTTGGCAGAAGCTTTTCTTATTGGTGAAAAATTTATTGGTTCAAATTCAGTTGCTTTAATTTTAGGAGATAACATATTTTATGGTTCAGGGTTGGCGAATTTGTTAAAAGCAAACAAAAATCCTGAAGGAGGAATTGTATATGCTTATCACGTAAATGACCCAGAAAGGTACGGAGTTGTAGAGTTTGATGAACAACATAATGCTATTTCTATAGAAGAAAAACCAAAAGCACCTAAATCAAATTATGCAGTTCCTGGAATTTATTTTTATGATAATTCTGTCATTAAAAAGGCGAAAGAATTAGAACCAAGTAAAAGAGGTGAATTAGAAATAACTGATATTAATAAAGCTTATTTAAAAGATAAAAAATTATCTGTTCAAATATTAGATAGAGGCACAGCTTGGTTAGATACAGGTACATTTAAATCCTTAATGCAAGCAAGCAATTTTGTTGAAGTTATAGAAGAAAGACAAGGATTAAAAATAGGTTCTATAGAAGAAGCTGCATACAGAAGTGGTTTTATAAATAAAAATCAATTACAAAAATTAGCAGAACCATTATTGAAAAGTGGTTATGGTAATAATCTTTTAGATATTTAGTATGATAATAGAAACCCCTTTTAAAGATTGTTTTATAATAAAGCCTGCTTTTTTTGAAGATGAAAGAGGAAGTTTCTTGTTAGAATATAATAAGAATCAACTAAAACAATTAATAGGCTTTGAAGGTGAATTCGTTATGGGTAATCAGTCCATATCTAAATATGGGGTAATAAGAGGATTGCATTTACAAAAAGGTGAATTTGCTCAGGCAAAATTAGTAAGAGTTATACAAGGTAAAATTTTAGATGTAGTTGTTGATGTTAGAATAAATTCTAAAACTTTTGGTAAAGTTTTTTCTACTGAATTAAGTAAAGAAAACCAAAAGCAAATTTTAATACCAAGAGGATTTTTACATGGTTTTTCAGTGTTAGAAAATGATACTATAGTTGCTTACAGATGTGATAATTATTATAATCCTTTATCTGAAGATGGGGTAATTTACAATGATAAAAAATTGAATATTGATTGGAAAATTCCAAAGGATAAAATAATATTATCCAAAAAAGATATGCAATTAAAACAATTCGACAAATTTATAATATAATTTTGATTTTCATCAATTGATAGATTATCATAAAAATAAAAATATTGAAAATTAAAAACTTAAATAAACTAATTGATTCAGATATAAAATTAAAAATTGCAAATGGAGTCTTTTGGTCTTTCTTAGGTACATTTATTTCAAGAGGTCTTTTTTTTCTAACTACAATTTTTATAACTGATGTAGTAAGCTTAGAAGAGTATGGAGAAATAGGTATAATTAAGTCTATTATAGTAACATTTACTATGTTTAGTTTAGCTAGTTTTGGGGTAACTGCAACTAGATATATTGCTATTTATAAAGAAAAAGATTTATCTAGAGTTGGTAAAATACTATCCTTAACGCTTTTATCTACAGTCTTAGTAAGTCTAATTATTTTTATAGGTATTAATGCTTTTTCTACATTTTTCAGTAGACATGTTATTAATAAAGAGGGTTTTACACTAGGTGCTTTTTTAATTTCTATAGCAATACTTTTTTCTGCAATAAATGGTTACCAAAATGGAGCTTTAGCAGGATTTGAAAAATTTAAAAATATATCAATAATTAATATAATTAATGGTGTATTATCTATTCCAATTTTGTTTGTTTTAACTAAGTATTATGGTGTTTTAGGTTATTGTTTTGGTATGGCTCTCTTATTTTTTATTCTTTTTATCTGTTCTCAAATATACCTACAAAGAGCAGTAAAAGAAGTTGATATTAAATTAAATTTTTTTAATATTAAAAGCGAGTTTAAAATTATAAAAAAGTTTAGTATTCCTTCATTTCTAGGAGGTTTTATAATAAGTCCAACTATTTTAGTTTGTAATAACATTTTGGTAAAATCTAATAATGGTTTTGTAGCTATGGGTATTTATGAAGCTGCATTTAATTTTTCAATTATAGCTATGACTTTTAATTCTACGGTTGGGCAAGTTTTATATCCATTTGCTGTTAGATTATTTAATAAAAAAAATAAAAAGTTTGATTTTTTAAATTTGAATATGCCTTGGTTGATAGGTGTGTTCTTAAGTCTTTTTCTAATATTTCTACCAGATTTCTTTACCTATATATTTGATGAAAAATATCATAACATTGAAATGTATAAAACAGTAATTTATATAGCTATTTTTATCATTTTTATAAGTCATAGACAAGGTATTTCAAGAAATTTAGCAGCTGTCAATAAAATGTGGTATGGTTTTTTTGATAATTTAATATGGGCATTCTTAGCAATTGTATTTACATTTTATTTTGTAGACAAAGGAGCACAAGGAAGATCTCTAGCTTTTGTTTTGGCTTATTTAATAAATTCAATTTTTATTTTACCTTTTTATATTAAAAAAGAAATTATACAAAAGAACTTTATCTATTCTATACAAAGTATATCAATTTGGTCTTTAGTATTAGTTAGTTTTTGGATTACTACATTTAATTTAGACCTTTATTTAAGATTATTATTACTAATTTTATCATTAATATTTTTATGTTTTATTTCTGTTAACTGGTTTTTAAAATCTAAGAATTAATTCATTCAATTGTTATTATTAACAATATATTTAATTTAAAAATTAATTTGGTCAAGAGATTTTAAAACTTACCATTAAATTATGACAAAAAAAAAGACTCTATATATTATTTATTCTGAATTTTTCATTTACGAACAGAATAAAATCAGTATTGGAGGAATTCAAAATTATATACTTAGTTTAATAGAAGTTTTTCATATTAAATACAATATTAAGATAATACAAAAGTCAAATCAATACTTTAAAAAAGAGTTTAAAGATTATACTGTACAAGGCTTTAAAATTAAAAAGAACCATAATTTGGGCAAGCAGTTATATAATAATATAAAGTCTAATTTAAATGATGAAGATTATATTATTTGGGCTTCAGATAGGATAGCTTGTAAAACAAACCATAATAAAACAGTTTCAATCCAACATGGTATTACATTTGATTTTTTAGATTATGAAAATATCAAAATAGGAAATATTTTAAAAAAGAGTTTACTACTATCTGTTACCTATCGTTTTTTCCAATATTTGAGTGCAATCAAATTTTTTTTAAGATCTAAAACAGTAGTTTGTGTAGATTATAATTTTTTAAATTGGATAAGAACAATTTTGCCAAGAAGTTATACTAATAGAGCTGTTGTTATTCCTAATTTCACAAAAATTCCAAATTTAAATGTACAAAAAGATACTACATCTATTAATATTTTATTTGCTAGAAGATTTGTAGCATATAGAGGAGTCTTTGTGTTATGTGAAGTTGTTAAAGCTATACTAAGCAAATACGACAATGTTAATTTTGGTATTTATGGTGAAGGTGTTCTTAATGATTATATTAAGAAAGAACTTGGTGATTTTAATAATGTAACAATTTCTAGTTTTAATTTTGATGAAGCTATTGATGTATCGTTAAATTATGATATTTCTATAGTGCCATCATTAGCAAGTGAAGGCACTTCTTTAAGTTTGTTAGAATCTATGGCTTGTGGTTGTGTTCCAATTGCTAGTAATATAGGAGGTATGACAAATATTTTAATAGATGGTTTTAATGGTTTTTTAGTAAATCCAACTGCTACTGATTTTGTTAAAAAAATAGAATACTTGATAAATAATCCTGATGAATTATTATCATTAAGTAAAAATGCTAGAGAAACATCTGTAAAAAGTTTTTCTTTTAGAAAATGGAAAATGGAATGGGAGCAAGTTCTGAAATAAGAAATTAAATATATGGAGCAAGTTTTAACTTATTCTTTATTTCTATTAATTGTTGTAATAACAGTAAAAAATTCTGCTATTTCTTTAGCAATATTACTAAATGTTGTTGTTTTTAGAGCTATCCCATATGTAGATTATAAGGCTCCATATTATGGGTATTATAATGAGAATGATTTAATTTTAGGAGCTATATTACCAATTACTTGTTACATAATTATACTCTCTAAAATTTTTTTAAATAAATCTAAAATAAAATATCATACTGATGTTTTTGATTTGTTTATGCTAGTTTTAAGTATTGTGATGATTATATCTATAATATTTTCTCCAAATACTTTTAAATCATTTTATTACACCTGTATTTTTTTATTACTTGCTTTGCCTTTATACTTGGTAACAAAAGTATATTTTTTAAATACTAAAAAATATAAAACAAGGTTTTTGCAATTTTTAAAGTCAATAGTAATTTTTGCAGTTGCTTTTTCTATAGTAAGTCTATATCTGCATAACATTGCTAAATATCCATATGAAAGAATGACATTTCCTGGGGTATATCCAATTCCTTTTTGTCTTTTTCTTTGTACAGCTTTAATTATCTTATTATTATATTATATAAAACCATCATTTAAACTTCAACTTGCAAAAAAGAGTCGAATTCTATTCTCTTTACCTGTATTAGGAATCGTTTTATTTTCAATAATAAAAACAAATACCAGAGGTCCTGTTTTTGCAATGTTACTAACTGTAATAGTGTTATTTTTTATGTTCTTTAAAATCAAATTACATATTAAAATTATAATGAGTTTTTTAGCAAGTTTGTTTGTTGGTTTTATAATATTTATTAGCGCATTTGATGTTCAAAAAATTGCAGTAAGATTTATCAATTTGGCTCCTAAAGATGCAGAATCTATTTCTCCAAGATTAATTGCATATCTAGATTCAATAAAACTTTTTATCTATAGACCTTGGGGAATTAGTGTTGGTACATTTGGTGAGTTTTATTCAGATAAAAACTCATCTGCAGAAGAAACAGGTACATATGCTCATAATTTATTTATGGAATTAATTTCTAGTTTTGGAATTGTAGGTGCCTTATTGTCTTTTTTCTTTATTTATATTCTATTATTTGAATATAATTTTATTATTAAAAATCAAGAAAAGATTTTTTCGAATATCTATTTATTTACAGCTTTAGTACTTTTTATTTTCTTTTTCTTTGAAACTCAATTTAGCTTTACTTTAAATACCCATAAAGGATTTTATATTGCTATGGCATTTTACAGCGTATTTAAATTTAAATTTATAAATTCTAAATATGAACATAAGAATTCCATTTAAAAAAGGTATTTCTAAAAATAGTTTTTTTGCAGTAATTGCTTTTTTACTTTTTGGGCTCATTCCTTTAACTTCTCAAAAATTAGAAGCTGTTTTTGTTGCCATTTTTATTCTTTTATTAATTGTTCAGAATTTTTTTAATGTAAATGAAGAAAAAAAAGAATTTAAATTTTATACAATAAATACTTTACTGTTTTTTGTTTTATTATTTACTTTTTTTGATGGTTTTGATTATTTAGTATACAAGAAATTAGAGCAATTGGTTTCTTTATTAATTTTTCCTATAATATTTTATTTATTAAGTAGTCAAAAAAGGAATGAAGTAAATAAGTTATTTAAGATTTGGCAGTATACCTTTCTAGGTTCAAGTATATTATTAGTATTTGTTGTTTATTATCTTGTTTATAATTATTCAAACCCAAGGTATCCAAATTTTGATTCAAATCTTTTTAAAGCTTCTTTATCAGATTCTTCTTTTTTTTCAAGAGATCCAGCATATATATCTATGTTTATTAATGTTGCAATTTTAATATGTTTAGATTTTTTAAATAAAGCTTCAAAAAAAATAAACAAGATCTATTTATTTTTAATTATTATTTTCCTTTTAATTCCGATATTTCTTTTTTCATCTAAAATTGCTATTCTTGGTATAGTTACATGTTCAATAATTTATATAATTATTAGCTTTAAAAAAGAAAGACTACCAATAATAATAAGTTTATGTCTACTTTTTTTTACAACAATATTTTTATTACCATCGAAATTAAATAGGTTCACAGATTTGTTTAATAATAATATATTAAAAAGAAATGTAGAATATAACTCTACATTTGTTCATAAAGAAACAATTAAATGCTCTTACAATATTTTTAAATCAAACTTTTTGTTTGGAGTTGGAATAGAAAATACAAATACTAGTGTAAACAATTGTGTAAGAAAAACTTTTACATATAATGAAGGAGTTATTTATAACCCACATAATCAATATTTAGGATTTGCTTTACATTCTGGAATTTTAGCCTTACTGATATTTATATATGTCATATATAATGGTTTAAGATTAAGTTATAAGAATAATAAGTTTTTATTTTTGACAGTAGTTTACTTTTGTGTATTTTTTTTAACTGAAAATGTTTTAGAAAGACAATCTGGATTAGTTTTATTTTGTTTTTTATTTAACACAATACCATTAATTAAAAGCAAATAAAAAGAATGAATATTATAATTCAAACCTGTGTTCCATCTTATAGATTGAATTTTTTTAATTTTATAACTTCAAATTCTAAGTCAGTTAAAATAATTGCAGGTAAATATTTTTATTCAAAATCTATTGTTTCAGATCCATCAACAAAATCAGTAATTTGGGTAAAGAATTATTTTTTCTTTAAAAGAAAAATTTTGTTTCAAAATATCCCTTTTTTTAAAGTGTTAAAAGCTGATAATGTTGTCATAGAATTTAATTTAAATAACATAACATTTTACATTGTTTTCTTCTTAAGGGTATTACTCAATAAACCAGTTTATCTATGGGGGCATGCATGGTCTAGAAAAGGACCCAAATCTAAGTCAGAATATTTACGTAAATATTTTAAAAAAAAATCTACAGGTTATATCACCTATACACTAAAGCAACAAAAAGAATTAGAGTCACAAATAAGTAGTTTAAATACATTTGCAGCACCTAATGCTATTTATTTTAAAGAAGAAATGTCACCAAAACATGTAGATCAAAATGATATACTAAATTTTATTTATGTTGGTAGACTAGTTGACGAGAAGAAAATTTCATTGCTTGTAAAGTCTTTTCATAATATAATTGATAATTTACCAATTAATGTAAAATTAATAATAATTGGTGCTGGGCCTGAATTTGAATCAATCAAACATTATATTGAATTAAACAATCTCAAAAATAGAGTAGAGTTGTTAGGAGAAATTTCTAATTATAATGATTTAAGAGATTATTATTCAAAAAGTATTGCAAGTATTTCTCCAGGTTATGTTGGTTTGTCAATAACACAAAGTTTAGGTTTTGGTGTTCCAATGCTTATTTCTAGAACAGAAAAACACTCTCCAGAAATAGAAGCTTCAATAGAAGGTTTTAATTCATTTTTTTTTGAAACAGATAATCAAACAGATTTAGGAGAAAAATTATTATCATTTTTTTTAAATAAAGAAAAATGGATTCAAAAAAGAAATCAAATTTCAGAAAAATGTAAAGAGCAATATTCAATAGAAAGAATGACAAGTCCCTTTATTTCAATTTTTAAATAGAATGAAAAAAGTATTAATTATTGGGCCATTTCCAAAACCTATTTCTGGTGTAGCATTAGCAAATAGTGTTTTAAAAAAAACTTTAGATAAATCAAATTTATTTAAAACCCAAATCATAAATACTTCTTTGCCTTTTTTTGAAGAATCTATTGGTAAATTTTCTTTTAAAAAATTCTTTTTTTTTATTTCTTTAAATTTTAAAGTATTAAAAGTTTTTAATGCAAATAAAATTTATATAACACCAGGTCAATCTTTTTTTGGAGTTGCAAAGTATTCACTTTTTATTCTTTTGGCATTTGTTTTAAAGAAAGAATTAATTATTCACGTTCATGGAAATTATCTAGGTACAGAATATAAATTGTTAAAAGGTTTTAAAAAGAAATATTTTTATTTTTTACTATCAAAATTTAATAAAGGAATTGTATTATCTGAATCTTTATTAAAAAATTTAACACCATTTATAAGTAAAGAAAATATTTATGTGGTTTATAATTTTGCAGAAAACTTTCTCTATGAAAAAGATCATACTAAAGGCTTTTCTAAACTAAAAATTACTTTTTTAAGTAACTTAATGGAGGAAAAAGGGATACTATATTTATTAGATGCATTATTTGAGTTAGAAAAGAAAAACATCAATTATTCTGCAAGGATTGCTGGTAATATTGACGAATCTTTAAAAGAAAAAATTAATAGTAAGATTGATAAACTTAAGCATACTAAATATATAGGTATTGTTTATGATAAACAGAAAAAAGAACTATTAGATTGGAGTAATATATTTATACTACCTACGTTTTATAAAATGGAAGGTCAGCCAATTTCTATTCTAGAGGCTTTAGCAACTAAAAATGTAATTATTACAACAAATCATTCTGGGATTCCAGATATAATAACCTCAGAAGTAAATGGTTTTATAGTAAGGCCTAAAAATGTATCAGATATCATAGAAAAACTAATGATTCTTGATAATGATAAAACTAAAATTAAATCTATTGCAGAAAGTAATAGAAAGTATTTTTTAAATAACTTTACCTTAAATGAGTTTCAAACAAAAATCATAAAAGTAATAAATGAAAGTCCAAGAATTAGATAAGTTTAAATTACCAAAAAATTTTAGAGGAAGAAATGTCTTTATTGTTCAACTTTGGTGGTTAGTACAAAGTCTTTTGTTTAGAACTTCACCTCAATTTCTGTATGGATACAGGAGATTTTTGCTTAGGTTCTTTGGAGCTAAAATTGGTGAAAAAGTTATCATAAGACCCACTGTAAAAATTACATATCCATGGAAAGTTTCTATTGGAGATTATTCTTGGATTGGAGACGATGTAGTTTTATACTCTTTGGGAGAAATTGACATTGGAAAAAACGTTGTAATTTCTCAGAAATCTTATATTTGTTCAGCATCTCATGATTATAATAAAATAGATTTCCCTATTTATTCTAAGAGAAATATAATTGAAGATGAATGTTGGTTAGCTACTGATGTTTATGTTTCCCCAGGTTTAACCATTGGCAAAGGTTCAGTGATTGGTGCAAGAAGTAGTGTTTATAAAGATATGCCTAGTGGTTGGGTTTGTTATGGAAATCCTGCTAAACCAGTAAAACAAAGAATTGAGAAAAAAAATAACAATAATAGGGATTAATTACTATCCAGAAGACACAGCTATTGGACTTTATACAACTCAATTAGCTAAGTATTTAGTTCAGAATAACTTTCATGTTGAGGTAATAACAGGTTTTCCATATTATCCAGCTTGGAGAATCAATACATCTTATAAATCAAAGGGTAGGTTTTATCAAGAAATAATTAACGGAGTTAATATTTATAGGTACAAACAATATGTACCTAAAAAACCTAGTTTTTTAAAAAGGATAATTCATTTAATAGATTTTTCTATAGGTACTTTCTTCAATATTTTTAAAGTAAAAAATACAGATTTAGTTTTATGTGTTGTGCCATTCATTGGCTCAGTATTTATAGGTAAAATTTTAGCAAAATTAAGAGGTGCAAAGTTATGGGTTCATGTTCAAGATTTTGAATTTGATGCTGCTACAGATTCCAACTTAGTTGGAAATAAAAACATTATTTTTCAAACTTTATTTTGGGTAGAAAGAAAATTATTAGGTTCTGCAAATTTTGTAAGTACAATTAGTGTATCTATGTTAAAAAAGTTGGACAACAAGGTTCCTAACATTGATAATAAATTATTATCAAATTGGGTAGATGCGAATTTTATTCAACCTAATAATTTCACTGCACATAAATACTTAACTTCATCAAAATTTAAAATTTTATACTCAGGTAATATTGGAGAAAAACAAGATTGGGATTTATTTATAAAATTTGCTAAAGAAATAGATCAGTTAGAAAATATTGAAATAATTGTTGTAGGAAATGGAAGTAAAAGAATTTGGTTAGAAGAATCTTTGTTAGATTTAGAAAATATTAGATTTTACAGTCCAGTTCCATACAATGAGCTCTCTAATTTATTATGCAGTGCAGATTTGCATATACTTTTTCAGAAAATAGACGTTATAGATACTGTAATGCCATCTAAAATTTTGGCAATGATGTCTAGTTCAAAAACATCGTTAATTACAGGTAATATTCAATCAGAGGTTTCTTCTATAATTAAGAATTCAAAATCTGGGATGTATTTCGATTCAAAAGACTGTAAACCACTTGTTGATTTTGTACTTAAATTAAAATCAAATAAGGAATTACAGAGAGAATTTGGAGAGAGTGCAAGAGCATATGTAATAGATAACTATAATAAATCTCAAATATTGGAAGAATTTAGGTTAGAGGCTCTAAAATTAATCTATAGTTAAATTGAGAACAAAAATTAAAAAATATTCTAGATTTATTAGACCTATAATTGTTGTTTTCGACATTATAATAATTACTAGTGTTCTATATTATTTTTCAGATCAAGGCTATTTAAATAGTGAGTTTTTAATTTTCATTAATCTTGTTTGGATTTTTATAGCTTATTTTACTAAATTTTATAATGTCTATAGATATACACATATTGCTAAGTTAGCAACCTATCTTTACTCTCAATTTTTCATATTTATATTGGCATTTTTCGCCTATTTTTCAATATTTAGAGAAGGTGAAGTAATTAATGAGCAATTTAATATCATTCTATCATTTACATTTTTAATTACATTTTTTAAGTTTTTTTTCTTTTTAGTTTTAAAATCATACAGATTAAGGGGGAAAAATTACAGGAATGTTATAGTGTTTGGTAGTTCAAAATCAGCAAAAAATGTGATTGATTTATTTAAAAGTAAGCAAGATTTAGGATATCGAATTTTTGGTTTTTTTGCAGACAAAAAAGATGTATCAGACAAATATTTAGGAAACATTAGTGCAGGATTAATTTACGCCTCTGAGGAGCAGATAGATGAGGTTTATTGTGAATCAGACTCTATTAGAAAACAACAACTGAGAGTAATAAGGGATTTTTGTAGCAAAAACAATGTGGATTTTAATTTAATTCCTGAAAACAAAGATATTTATAGTAAAGACTTAATGTTAACTCATTATGGAACAATACCAATTTTAAAGCCTAAAAAACTTCCTTTCGAAAAAATTGAAACCCGTATTTTAAAAAGAGTCTTTGACATCTTCTTCTCTCTTTTTGTGTGTGTGTCTCTTCTTTCTTGGTTGTTACCAATTCTATGGATTGTTGTAAAGATAAATTCTAAAGGAAAATTTTTATTCAAGCAGTTGAGAGATGGTGCAGATGGCAATCAATTTTATTGTTATAAAATTAGATCTATGAAAGTTAATAATCTTGCAGATAAAATATCAACAACCGTAAATGATGATAGAATTACTTCTGTTGGCGCTTTCTTGAGGAAAACAAGCTTAGATGAATTACCTCAGTTTTTTAATGTACTTAAAGGAGATATGAGCATAGTTGGGCCTAGACCTCATATGAATATTCAAACCAAAAAATATTTAGTAGAGATAGAGAATTATTTATTTAGAAACTCAGTAAGACCAGGTATAACAGGTTTAGCACAAGTATATGGTTATAGAGGAGAAATTAAGAAGAAATCTGATATTGATCACAGAGTTAAGTTAGATGTATTTTACATAGAAAACTGGTCATTTTTTCTAGATATTAAAATTATAGGACTAACAATTTTAAATGTTTTTAAAGGCCAAGACAAAGCGTATTAATATCATGAAAAAAGTAGAAATATCAGCATCTATAGTCTTGTATCATGAAAATTTAGAAGAACTTTCTAATACAATTCAATGTTTTTTAAATGTTGATATTTCAAAAAAATTATACCTAATAGATAATACAAATGATGTAAGGTTTAAAGGCTTATTTACAGATGATGATATTGTTTATATTTCAAATGGTAAAAATTTAGGTTTTGGAGCCGGACACAATGTTATCTTGAATCTTATTAAAAAAACTTCAAATTATCATATAATATTGAATCCAGATGTGAATTTTGAGGCTTCAGTTATTGTTAACTTAATTAATAAGTTAAAAAAGCATGAAATGGTTTCCATGATTGCTCCTAAAGTATTATTTCCTGATGGCACCTTTCAAAATTCTTGTAGAAGATATCCTAGAATTATAGAATTATTAGCAAGACGATTTAACCTTTTACAGTCTATTTTTAAGAAAAATATTAGCAAAGGTAAATACACAGATAAAGACTTAGATACCTCCTTTTTTGCTGAATATATCACAGGTTGTTTTCATTTATATAAGACAGCTGATTTTGTAAAATTAGGTGGTTTTGATGAACGTTATTTTTTATATATGGAAGATGTTGATATTTGTAAGAAGATTCAGAAGTCAGATAAGTTAAAACTTTACTATCCTAAAGAAGAAATTAGGCATGTTTTAAAACAAGGTTCTTCTAAAAACAATAAACTCTTTTTTATTCATACATTTTCAGCAATTAAATATTTTTTAAAGTGGGGTTTTAGGTAGCCAATTTTATTTAAAATATATTTGCAATCCATAAATTAATTACCATGAATATTTTAATATTAGGTTCTGGAGGAAGAGAACACGCATTTACATTAAAACTAGTTGAAAGCTCAAAAGTAAATACAGTTTTTGTAGCACCAGGAAATGCTGGTACAGATAAATTAGCAATAAACATAAATATTAATCCTACAGATTTTAAAGCCGTAAAAAATATTGTTTTAGAAAAGGATATTAATATGGTAGTTGTTGGCCCAGAAGCACCTTTAGTAAGTGGTGTTCACGATTTCTTCTTGGCAGATAATCAGTTAAAAGATATTCCAGTTATTGGGCCTAAAAAAGATGGTGCTTTGCTAGAAGGATCTAAAGATT
>Ga0233438_10002269_pt1 | contig 19527 bp, 16 predicted proteins | sample SI_123_September_FD_182720 | JGI IMG/M metagenome (GOLD analysis project Ga0233438, IMG submission 182720) | Seawater microbial communities from Saanich Inlet, British Columbia, Canada - SI_123_September2016_10_MG | ecosystem: Environmental > Aquatic > Marine > Inlet | place: Canada: British...
ACTAGAAGAAAAAATAAAAAATATTGATATTATACTGGCTTCAAAATCTCCACGAAGACACCAGCTTTTAAGAAATATTATTAAAGATTTTGAAATAGTTAGTAAAGAAATAGATGAAAGTTATCCAAAGTCGTTAAAGGCAAGCGAAATTGCTTTGTACTTAGCAAATTTAAAAGCCAAATCTTACCAGAAAGAAGCCAAAGAAAATCAACTATATATTACTGCAGATACTATTGTAGTATACCAACAAAAAGTATTGGGAAAACCAAAAAATAAGAAAGATGCTTTTAATATGCTACAAGAACTTTCTGGAAATACCCATACAGTGTACACTGGAGTAAGTTTATTTCTCAATGGGAAGATTAACTCTTTTGTTGATGCTACAAAAGTTACTTTTTACGATCTTATTGAAGATGAAATAAAATTTTATATCAATTATCATAAGCCTATGGACAAAGCAGGTTCTTATGGAATTCAGGAATGGATGGGATATGTTGGAGTTAAAAAAATGGAAGGCGATTTTTTCAATGTAATGGGACTTCCTTTACACAGATTATATAGAGAAATTGAAAAAATTATTTCAAAAAACAATTAATTGCCATTTTATAAGAGTCTAGTCCAAATCCTGCAATGACTCCCTTACAATTTTTTGCCATCAAAGATTGGTGTCTGTATTCTTCTCTTGCATATACGTTGCTTATGTGAACTTCTATTACAGGAGTTTTTATTGCAGCTATTGCATCGGCAATTGCTACCGAAGTATGTGTGTATCCTCCAGCATTTAAAACAATTCCATCTAAGGAAAAACCTGTTTCTTGAATTTTATTTATTATTTCTCCCTCGACATTACTTTGAAAACTAGTTAATTCTATTTCTGGAAACTCTGTTATTAATTCTTTAAAATAGCTGTCAAAAGATTTATTACCATAGGTATCTGGTTCTCTTTTTCCTAATAAATTTAAGTTTGGTCCATTGATAATGATAATTTTTTTCATAGAAGAATTGTAGTTGACTATAAATATAATTATTTAACGTAGTCTTGTTTTTTTACTAATGCAAATTGTTCTTCTTCTAGTTCTAGATAACCTAGTTCGTAATTAAAGAAGTATTTTTTACCCTGTTTGGTTTGGTAGATATTGGTATAATAGTAAAAATTAAAACCATTTAGTAGAAGCTGTTCTTTGGTAGCTTTCCCTTTGTCGGAACCATTCATTAAAGAAGAGAGAATTCTTCTATTTTTTCTAAGAATAACGTTTACTTTTCTCACATATTCGTTGGCATCTTTGTTGAGTAGGTTGTTGTAAGAATTTCTGCACATATCGTTACAAAACTTCTTATCTATTCTTCCGATAAGTGGTGTTTCACATTCTAAACAAAGTTTATCTGATTTTAGTCCCATAATTGTTATTTATTCTAATTAAAATATATAAAACCTATGTAAAAGTAATTATATCCGTTTAAAAACGGTAACAAATGCTTAAATACCTAATCAATGGGTAATGAATATAAAAGTTTGCAAGTATGATGGAACTTAAAGAAGTTAAAAAAATACTTATTGTTGGTGGCTATAGTAATAGCACGATTAAGACCTATATTACTTGTTTGAAAAATTTCAAAAACTACTTTTATAAAATAGAAATTGATCAATTATCTAAAGATGATATAATAGAATATTTATTTCATTTAATAAAAAACAACTATTCTAAAAGCACTCAAAACCAACACATTAATGCCATAAAATTTTATTTTGAAAAGTGTTTGAGACAGAAAAGAGAGTATTACCTTATTGAAAGACCTAGAAAAGAAAAAAAGCTACCAAATATTCTCAGTAAAAATGAAATACAACTTTTATTCAACAGCACTTATAATTTAAAACACCTTACTATAATAGCTGTAATTTATTCCTGTGGATTAAGAGTTTCAGAATTAATAAATATTAAAATAAATGATATTGATAATAATAGAATGGTAATTCACATTAAAAAAGCAAAAGGAAATAAAGACAGACAGGTTCAATTAACCAATCAATTATTAGAACTTCTTAGGAAGTATTATAAAAAATATCTGCCTGTTAACTATCTTATTGTTGGACAAAATGGAGGTAAATATTCTACTACAAGCATCCAAAAAATAATTAAGAACTCTTCTTTCAAAGCTGGTATAAACAAAAAAGTTACTCCTCACACCTTAAGACATAGTTTTGCCACTCATCTATTAGAAAATGGAACTGACATGAGATTCATTCAAAAAATATTAGGACACAGCGATATAAAAACCACCCAGATTTACACCCATGTTAGTAGTTCTCATTTAAAAAACATCCAAAACCCCTCTGATAATTTGAATTTTTTATAAATTAGTAGATAAGGGGAATAAACGTATTACGTTTATTACCTCGTTGTAAATAATTATAAAAATGAATAATAAATTAAAAATTACCTTCCTATATTTTTGTGCAGTAACCCTCTTTCAATCTTGTAAAAATACATCCTTTATTACTAATGAATATACTGCTAAGTATAATTATCAAGTCAATGATTCAATAAAGATAAAAATACATTCTGTTAAAAAATTAGATAAATGTGGATTAGACATATACAACTCCAAGGGGGAGATTATAAGTCATATTTTATTTGAAGTTTCCCCTCAAAAAGCTCCAAATTACTTTGCTTATGAAAATAAAAGTAAACATCTTTATACCTTAAATGGTTTGATTCCAGAAATAGAATTCGGAACTTATTTACTAAATAATGAAATTCCTTTTTTAGTAGGAAATGAAAAAACAGATAAGAACATTGTAATAAATGGTTACACCGATCAATTTTCTTATCAAGAGAGTGATACTTTCAAACTGTTTATCAATTCTAAAACAAAGATAAAAAATTACATCTTAAAGATTAACGATATTAACGGAAAACTTGTAAAAACCATTTTATGTGATATTTTCCCTCAAAAAAAACCTGATGAATTTGCTTATGAAAAAGGTTTTGGATATCAGTTAACTTTAAAAAATATAATACCCAACTTAAAAAGTGGTATTTACTTATTTGATAATAAAATTCCTTTTTTAATTAGATCAAAAAAACAACCTGAAATTTTAGTAGTATATAGTTCTAATACAGAAAATGCATACTCCAAGTCTGGAGGCAAAAGTCTATATAGCTATGACCCTATTGCAAAAAAACAAACTCCTATTGTTTCTTTTTTAAGACCTATTAACCTCCCAACACATTCGAAAGAGTTTTTACGTTGGATCAATACTCAAAAAGAATACAACATAGGCTACATTTGTGATAAAGATTTAGATAATTATGAAAATATAAAGGGTGCTAAACTGTTAATTATACCTGGTCATAACGAATATTGGACAAGAAAGGCAAGACGTAATTTCGACAAATTTATATATGATGGTAATAACTCTCTAATTCTTAGTGGTAATACTATGTGGTGGCAAGTCAGATATAATAATGAAAAAAACCAGCTAATATGCTATAAGAATCAGAAATATGACAGTGCTGTCGACTCATTGAAAACGATTACATGGCCAAATGATTTAGTTAATTATTCAGTAATAAATTCTATAGGTGTAGATTTTAATCATGGAGGTTACGGCTTAAAAAATGATAATGGCTGGAATGGTTATAAAATTGTGAACCCAAGATCACCTTTATTAAAAGGTACTGGATTGAAATATAATGATGTTATAAAATTACCCACTGCAGAATATGATGGAGCATTACTTGAATTTTCAAATGATTCAACTAAGGTTGAATTAAAAAATAAATCCTTATTTTTTAGATCTGAATTAATTGGGTATGATTTCGGTTTTAGATCACACCCTACTACTGGTACATGGATTGTCTTTCAACCTAAGCTTAAATCAGGTGTTATAATCAATACAGCTTCAACAGATTGGTGTTCAAAAACTGGCATGTTAGGTGAAAGTTCCGATATCATAAAAAAAATCACTTTAAATATGATAGATTTAATGCTTCAAAATAATAAAGAAAAAATATTTACAACAAAACCTAAACTGCATTAAAACGCAGTTTAGCCAAACGTTAGAAGCAATTTAGTAAAAAAAAATACTCGCAATCAATATAAATATGATTAAAATGTAGTTCATTTAAGGGTTATTATAAATCTTTTAATAATTTTCAACCCATAGATTAGGCTTTAACGGGGAATAAACGTATTACGTTTATTACCTCGTTAGCAACAATTTAAAATTTGAAAATAATTATGAATATTAAAAAATTAGGCAATACAGATTTAAAGATAACTCCAATAGGATTAGGAATTGGAGGCATTTTAGGGGAAAATATTTTTAACGAGGGAAAGTCTTTAAATATTATTCAAACAGCAATTGATAATGGGATTAATTTTTTTGACACTGGTAGTTCCTATTCTCATGGTAATGCTGAACTCAGGTTAGGAAAAGTTTTGAGTAAAAATAACTTAGATAAATTAACAATTGCTACAAAAGGAGGAACAGTTTTAACTAATAAGAATAAATTGGTAAAAAACTATTCAAAGAAATCTCTAACTGAAAACTTAGATATATCGCTGAAAAAATTATGTATCGAAAAAATTGATTTATTTCAACTGCATAGCCCATCCCTAAAGGATATAAATGATGATGTGTTGGAAACATTAAATGAATTCAGAGTACAAGGGAAAATTAAATATATTGGAATATCTTGTGATGGTGAAGTTCTAGACAAAGCCATAAAAACTGAAATTTTTGATACTGTGATGCTAACTTATAATATTTTAACTCAAAAAGTAGAAAAACAGATTCTTGAAGCAAAGAAAAAAGGAAAGGGAGTATTAATCAAAAGCGCAATGGCTCATTCACTTTATAGTAATAACATTTTTAAAATCACCACTCTTGCTGATGTTTGGTATTTTTTGAGAGTCTTAAAAAACTACAGACCGCAATTATTTGAAGGGTTTAAGTATAGATTTATAAATAATATAGAGGATTGGAGCGGAGCGGAGGTTGCTTTGAAATTTGTACTTGAGAACCAGAATGTTGATTGTGCTTTAATAGGAACAACTCGAGTTAACAACTTATTGTCTAACATAAGGGTAACAAACAGAGAATTAGATGAAATAATATATAACAAGATTAAAAAAGTTGCTAACAATGTATAAAAATAATAGCCAAGACAGTAGTAGATTCAAGAGTTGTAGCCCGCTTCAACTTCCTTGTAACTTGACAGGAAAGTGCCACGTACTCGACTACTATTCTTATACTTAACGTTATAAACAAATAAAAAATGAAAATAAAATTCGTAAATCACGCGTCAACAATTTTTTCTTATGATAATGTTAATTTAATTACTGACCCTTGGCTAGAAGGGGAAGTGTTTCATAATGGGTGGTCCTTACTCTCTGAAACTAAGTTTTCATATAACAATTTTAAAGATATATCATATATTTGGTTTTCACACGAACATCCTGATCACTTTTTCCCTCCTAATATTAAATCTATCCCACCTGAATTAAGAAATAATATTACTGTTCTATTTCAAAAAACTAATGATAAAAAAGTTGTTGAATTTTGTAAAAAATTAAATTTTAAAGAGTTATAGAATTAACACCAAACAAGGTTTTAAAACTTACTGAAAAGTTTGAAATTATTAATGCACCTTTTGGTCATGATTCTTGGCTATATATTAAAACCGAATTATTTAGTTTTTTAAACACCAATGATTGCGTAATTAACACAAAAGAAAAGGCTGAAAAAATTCATAAAATCACAGGTAATGTTGATGTTTTACTTACCCAATTTTCTTACGCAGGTAAACATGGTAATATAAATCAACCAGAAAAAAGAATAAAAGCGAACAAAGATAAGTTTGAACAAATGAAACTTCAATTTGAAGCTTTTAAACCTAAATATTTTATTCCTATAGCTAGTTATGTATGGTTCTCTCATGAAGAAAATTTCTATATGAATGATAGCATTAATACCATTGATAAAGTTCATGACTTCTCTCTTATTAATAAAGTTGAGCCAATCGTTTTATATCCAGGAGACGAATATAAAGTTAGTACAGTACATAATAATGTTAAAAGTATTAATAGCTATTTAGAAGATATAAATAATATAAATCTTGAGAATACTAGAAAAACTATTCCTAGCTCACTAGAAAACTTGAAAAAATCTGGAGATGAGCTTACATCGCAATTAAAAAAGGAAGATTTTTTCTCCTTTATTTTATTATCTTTTTATCCAATAAAATTCTATTTGACAGACCTAAATATAGCTGTCAAATTTTCATCACTATATGGTATAAAAAAAATTGATAATACGAAAATATTAACAAACATACATTTAAGTTCTGAGGTTTTAGATTATTGTCTAAAATTTAATTGGGGATTTGGAGCAACTAATGTAAATGGAAGGTTTCAAACTAATAAAGATAAAGACTTAATACTTTTTAATTATTATGTCTCAGTAACAGATTCATTAAACCATAAAGATTCTAGTTTTAAAAGAGTTATGGGGAAAATAAAACGAAAAATCAGTTTATAACACTATATAAAAATAATAAGGGTTAAGTACCAAGGCCCAAAATTCGTATGTATTAACAAAGTCCGCCAAATTTACAATTTAACGGTTAAAAGAAAAATAACGGTAAAATTGGCTAAGTGCTAAAGTGAAAGTAAGTGTTTTTTTAATCTCTTACTATTCTTATACTGTTGTTGTACTTAATTATTCATCATTTAAAGACAGAACAAATGAACTTATGTTTCAAATCTTTATCAGTTAAGAGCTAAACCTTAAGTTCGGTTTTTTTCTACTATCTTTGTTTAAGTCGAAAATTGGCATAAATAAATCTACTACTTTTCATATACAAGGCCGTTGGTAACAATATTATGAAATACATTAAAGGATTTGACGGGCTAAGGTGCTTTTCAGTAATATTAGTCATAATAACACATACAGAAATTAAACATCATTTACCCGAAAATGATTACATAAGAGATAATGTCTTTTATTTTTTCTCAGGGGCAGCAGGTGTAAATATTTTTTTTGCCATTAGTGGTTTTTTAATCACCTCTCTTCTCTTAAATGAGAAAGCAATAAACAAGAGAATAGATTTGCGAAAATTCTTTGCTAGAAGATTCATAAGACTCCTTCCACCAATAATCCCTTTTTTCATTGGAATTCTCATATTTATGGTTTTAGGATATATTAGACCAGCTTATGTGGGGCTTGCATCTGCCATATTCTATATTTCAAACTTTATACCAAGAGCAAAATTTGCTTATTCTCCAGAGTCAGCCCATACATGGTCCTTATCTGTTGAAGAACAATTCTATTTATTTTGGGCATTTATTCTTAATCGTGTAAGACTTTTCAAAGTATATATCATTACGGGTCTTGTTATTGTTTTTTGTCTTCTTTTCAATTACATACTTCCATTAATTCCATTAAGTATAAATGGAACAGATTATGTATTAGAAGAAGTTTTTTTTACTCAGAGATGGGCTATTCCTGCTGTTGCTCCAATATTTGTGGGTGCACTATTAGCGTTAGTAAACTTTGAAAATAAATGGGACATTCATGATAAATTTAGTAAAGGTAAATATGGCTTTCTCAGTCTCTTTATTTTTCTTTCTCCATTTTACCTTCCTGATTTTCTACTTCCTATGTTAAGGTTTTTTCATGGTTTAGGAGCTTCATTGATATTGGTGTGGATTTATCATAATCAAAATAGCAGGGTTGTAAATTTTCTCGAATGGAGACCAATTAAATATATCGGAGTAATATCTTATGGGCTATATATTTGGCAAGGCTTTTTTGTTAGAACGGGTCCTGCAATTGAACCCAAAATTTGGTTACACGAATTGCCTTACAATATTCCTTTAACTTTTATTGTTGCAATTATATCCTACGAATTTTATGAAAAAAAAATATTAAAATATAAAAACAGATATACTGTTACCAACAAAGTCTAAGTTGCATAACTTGGTTTAGCCGCAACGTTATTTAAAATCTTTCATCAATTTTCTCACTGAATAATACTGGTTTTAAACAAGCCCAAAAGTAATCCAAGTTTTTACTAAATTTATATTAAACTTATTTTCAATTAACGAATTTATTCTATGAAAAATCTTAATCTAGTAGCATTTGCATTTTTGTTTATCTTCTCATTTCAACTTTCCTATGGGCAAGAAAAAATAGATCAAAAACCTTCTTTTTCTTCTGCCTTAGGTGGTTTTAAATTCAGAAGTATTGGCCCCGCTTTTATGTCGGGAAGAATCGCAGATATTGCCATAGATCCAAAAAATGAAAATACCTGGTATGTAGCAGTTGGTTCTGGTGGAGTTTGGAAAACTAACAATGCAGGAACCACTTGGAGCCCACTTACAGAAAATATGCCCTTCTACTCTACTGGATGTATTACCATAGATCCCAACAATAATGCATCTATTTGGTTAGGAACAGGAGAAAATGTAGGTGGCAGGCATGTTGGAATTGGACATGGTATTTGCCATAGTTCTGATGGGGGTAAGACCTGGAAAGAAAAGGGACTTAAAAAATCTGAGCACATCTCAAAAATTATTGTTCACCCAACAAATGCCAATACAATTTGGGTCGCTGCCCAAGGTCCACTTTGGAGTTCTGGTGGAGAAAGAGGATTGTACAAGAGCGATGACGGGGGATCCACATGGAAAAACACCCTTGAAGTAAACGAATGGACAGGAGTTACAGACCTATTAATACATCCAGATAATCCTGACATATTGTACGCTGCCACTTGGCAAAGACATAGGAATGTTGCCGCACTTCTTGGTGGAGGACCAGGAACTTCTATCTACAAAAGTGTGGATGGAGGAAATTCTTGGTTAAAAATAAACAAAGGTCTTCCAGGAGAAAATATGGGGAAAATTGGTCTTGCCATTTCACCTATGCAACCAAATGTTCTCTACGCAGCAATTGAACTAGAGAGAAAAAAAGGCGCTGTATACAGAACCAATAATTCTGGAGCAAGCTGGAGTAAAATGTCTGATGCAGTTTCTGGTGGAACAGGACCTCATTATTACCAGGAGTTAGTAGCCTCTCCCCATGTTTTTGATAAGATTTATTTAATGAATGTACGTGTTCTGATATCAGACAACGGAGGAAAAAAATTCTACACCATGAGCGAAAAAAACAAACACTCTGATAACCATGCTCTTACTTTTAAAAAGGGAGATCCTAATTATATGCTTGCAGGTTCTGATGGTGGAATCTACGAATCTTTTGACGGCTCTAAAACCTGGAAATTTGTTGGCAATCTCCCAATTACCCAATTCTATAAACTAGCGGTAGACGATGCAAAACCTTTTTACAATATATATGGTGGTACTCAAGACAACAATACGCAGGGAGGTCCTTCTAGAACCGTAAGAAGAAACGGAATTTCCAATTCCGATTGGGAGGTAGTTCTTGGCGGTGATGGACATCAGCCAGCAACCGAGCCAGGCAATCCAAATATAATTTATGCTCAATCTCAAGAAGGGTATATTAACAGAATAGACCGCACCAACGGAGAAGTAGTAAATATTCGACCAAGAGCTGGAATTGACGAACCTTACGAAAGATTTAACTGGGATTCTCCCATTTTGGTAAGTCACCACGATCCAAAAAGAATTTACTTTGGCTCTCAGCGTGTCTGGAGATCTGATAACCGAGGAGATAATTGGGAAGCAATCTCCAAAGATTTAACTAAAAATCAAGAACGTTTGGCTCTTCCAATTATGGGTAAAGTACAAAGTTTTGAAAATGCTTGGGATGTTTACGCAATGTCCACCTACAATACTATTACTTCTCTAGCAGAATCTAAAGCAGATGAAAATATTTTATATGCAGGTACTGATGATGGAATTATACAACTAACTAAAGACGGTGGAAAGAGCTGGGAAGAAATGACTGTAGACCAACTACCAAAAGTACCATCTACAGCATTTGTAAATGATATCAAAGCAGATTTATTTGATAAGCAAACAGCCTACATAGCTTTGGATAATCATAAATTTGGTGACTACCAACCATATCTTTACAAAACTATTGATGGTGGAAAAAAATGGACCTCAATAAGTGATGGAATTCCTGATGGAACACTAGTTTGGCGAATTGTTCAAGACCACATCAACCCCAACCTATTATTTTTGGGAACAGAATATGGAGTATACATAAGCTTAAACAAAGGAGAAAAGTGGCACAAATTTTCAAGTGGACTTCCTACTATTCCAGTTAGAGATTTGGCAATTCAAAAAAGAGAAAACGACCTTGTACTGGCCACTTTTGGAAGAAGTTTTTATGTGCTTGATGACTACAGCCCGCTTAGGGAAATCAATGAGGAATCTATCGGAAAAGAGGCCATTTTATTTGCTCCTAAAAAAGCACTTCAGTACAACCGTATAAATGGAGGAACTAGAAGCAGTGGAGGTGCAACTTTCAATGCTAAAAACCCTCCTTACGGTGCTATTTTCACTTACTACCTTAAGGAAGGACACACTTCTAAAAGAGCAAAAAGACAAAAAGCAGAAATGTCTGAAAAAGCAGACCGTTCACTTTTAGAAAAATTAAACAAAGCTGGATATAAATCAACTAATAAAATTCTTGAAGAAGAAATTGGTGTACTTGCTAAAAAAACTAAAATAGAATTGAAAAAGCTAGAAAAGCTAGTTAAAATTTTAGAAGATCAAAAAACCAAAGATATTCCCTTTCCAGGTTGGGAAGCATTGGACGATGAGCTAAATGAATCTAAACCAGAAATTATATTGGTAATAAAAAACAGCGATGGAAAAACTGTGACTCAATTATCAGCGCCTTATAAAAAGGGCATTAGTAGAGTTTCTTGGGAATTGAATACCAAATTAACAACCGCAGTTAAAGCAACTGACAAAAGAGACTACAGTTCCATTCAGAAAATGGTATCTCCAGGAATTTACACTGTATCTATGTTTAAAAGAATTGAAGGTGTACTAACAGATTTAGAGCAAAACCAACAATTTGAAGTAGAGCGCATTAGAAAAAATACACTTTCCAATCCTATGGAAAGTAAGCACGAAGCCTACTACAATTCAATTGCAGAACTTACCAAGAAAGTAAATGTTTACCAAAACAAGTTTGAAAAGGCAAACACACGTGTTAAAGCTTACCAAAAAAACTTAAATTATATAATTAACGAAAGAACATCTCTAACAAAAGATGTTTACGAATTGGTTAATACCATGAATGCCTTAGAAAGAGAAATTGGCGGAAGCCCTTCCAAGGAAGAAATTGGTGAGAAAGACAATGTTTCTCTATTCAGCAGCCTTTATAGTTCAAGAGGTGGATGGTATCCCAACTCCTATGGTCCAACCGAACTCCATATGAAAAGCTTTAAGATAGCAACTGAGCTGTTTCAGCGATTACAACCAAAAATAGATAGTTATCTAGAAAAGGTAAATGCTGTTGGCAAAAAAATGGAAATGGCTGGTGCTCCTATTCTATTAGATTAAATAATTGATTACTTTTTTTCTACAATAGAAATCTATTATTTAAAATAAAATATGAAAAAAGTATTGATTGTATTTTTTATCTGGCCAATATTATTTATTGGACAAACTCCTACTAAAAATAGTTGTTGGAAAAAAGAGTCTTATGAAAAATATAATCATGTAAATTTTAGCAACCTAGAAGAAATTAACCAAACTATAAACTTTAATAAAATTGACTACCCCCTACTACATGCCACTATTTTTTTTCTAACCAATAAAGAGCGAGCCAAAAGAAAAAAGAAAATAATATCTTGGAATAAGAACCTAGAAATAGCAGCCTTTAACCATAGTAAAATGATGGCAGAACTAAAATTTTTTAGTCATAGCTCCAAAATAAAAAAACGAAAAGAACCTGAAGATAGAGCAAAAATTGCAGGAATAATCAATCCATTTATTGCAGAAAACATAGCCAAAACACCAGTTAACTCTCAAGATACTTACTTAAGTTTGTCTAAAAAGATTGTTACTCAGTGGATGAACTCACCAGGACATAAGTCCAATATCTTAAGTAAAGATGCTCTAGAACTAGGTGTTGGTGTTTTTATAATTAAAGAAAAAGAATTTAGTTATGTATATTCTACTCAAAATTTTCAATGGTTTTATCTTACCAAAAACACAGTTTCTAAAGATTCTAGTCCTCCAGGTTGGAAATAAAACTATTTCTGATGATTGAAAATTCCTGAAATAAACAACCAAAAACAATAAATTTAAATAATGGAGTATCAATTTAGACAAGCTAAATATTCTGAAGCTTCCCAAATATGGCAAATTTTAAAAGATGCTATTAATCGGAGAAAACAAGATGGTAGTAACCAGTGGCAGGATGGCTACCCCAATATGGAGGTTGTAAAAAGCGATATTGAAAAGAAAATAGGTTTTGTATTAACTCAAAATGATACTATTATTGGGTACAGTGCAGTAATAATCAATGATGAACCAGATTATATAAATATAGATGGAAAATGGCTTAGCGACCAAGATTTTGTAGTTTACCATAGAGTAGCTATTTCTGAAGGATTACTAGCAAAAGGTATGGCCAAAAAGATGATGAAATTAATAGAACAATACACACTTTCGAAAAACATATACAGTCTTAAAGCAGATACCAATCACGACAATATTCCGATGATGAAAATTTTTGAAAAACTTGGATATACCTTCTGTGGGATAGTTTACATAAGACAAAGCCCGAGAAGAGCATATGAAAAAGTTCTCGAAAAATAATCTTTTATCTTTATGAATTACTTAGTTTGTTGTATGGTTTTAATTTCTTCGTTGTCCAGTCACATAATATTTGATTTTAACAAAAATTCATCCATTAGCAACTGGATAGTTGTAGATGATGTGGTAATGGGAGGAAGATCTAATGGAAACTTCCAGTTAAATAAGGAAGGAAAAGGTGTTTTTTCTGGAAAAATATCTTTAGATAATAATGGTGGATTCTCTTCTGTAAGATATGGTTTTAATAAATTAAATGTAGAAAAGTTTAAATCAATAGTAATAAAAATTAAAGGAGATGGTAAAAACTATCAGTTTAGAATAAAACATAAATCTACTGATTATGCTTCCTACATTACCTCTTTTTCTAGCTCTGGACAATGGCAAGAAATAGAAATACCTATAAATAGTATGTACCCTTCATTTAGAGGAAGAAAATTGGACGAACCTAATTTCTTTCATAAAACTATTGAAGAAGTAACCTTCTTAATTGCCAATAAAAAAAATGAAGATTTTATACTTCTTATTGACAAAATAGAATTAAGATAGAGGCTAGTTTTATTGAATTTTACTTTTATCTGAAAAATATTCTACACATAATAATATAGTTACCTTTACAATTACTTAGCATCCAATTACAAATTACATAATGAATTTTGAAGATTTAAAATTAATAGAGCCTATTTTAAAAGCATTAAAGGATCAAAACTATAAAGAGCCAACAGAAATACAAGCCAAGTCTATTCCTTTAGTTTTAAATGGTGACGATGTTTTGGGAAGTGCCCAAACAGGAACTGGTAAAACGGCTGCCTTTGCAATTCCTATTATTCAGCATTTAGTAAAAGGCGAACAAAACCATCAAAAAAACAGAAAAATATCTTCTCTAATAGTTACACCCACTAGAGAATTAGCCATTCAGATTGAAGAAAATTTTAGGGCTTATTCAAAGTATACTAAATTAAAAACTACTGTAATTTTTGGGGGAGTTTCTCAACACGGCCAAACAAGAGCATTAAGTAATGGAATAGATATTTTGGTTGCTACTCCTGGTCGTCTATTAGATCTAATGAACCAAGGATTTATTTCTATTAATGCAGTAAAATATTTTGTGTTAGATGAAGCAGATAGAATGCTAGATATGGGATTCATTCACGATATTAAAAAAATTATAGCTAAACTCCCTAAAAACAGACAATCTCTATTCTTTTCAGCAACTATGCCTCAAAATATTTTAGACTTATCTAGGCAAATTTTAGTAAACCCAGAAAAAGTAGCTGTTAATGCTGTTTCTTCTGCTGCAGATACTATTCAACAGTATCTATACACTACCAATAAAAACAATAAGAAAGAACTGCTTCTTCACATATTGAAAGATTCAAAACTAGACCAAGTTCTTCTTTTTTCAAGAACAAAGCATGGTGCAGATAAAATTGTTAGAAATCTAAAAAAGAAAAATATTAATTGTGCTGCCATACATGGAGATAGAAACCAAAACCAAAGACAAAGAGCACTTAAAGATTTTAAAGATGGGAAAATTAGAATGCTTGTTGCTACAGATATTGCTGCAAGAGGAATAGATATCAGCAAATTGCGTTATGTTATAAACTACGATATTCCCAATGAACCTGAAACTTATGTGCATAGAATAGGCCGTTGTGGTAGAGCTGGTGAAGAAGGAATTTCTATTTCTATTTGTGAACCAGAAGAAAATGCATACATAAGAGATATAGAAAAGCTAATCAAACAAAAATTAAAAGTTATTTCATCCAATCCTTTTCCTCAGACAGACCAGCCAATGACCAATGCTGAAAAGAAAGAATTTGAAAAACAAAAACAAAAACTCAAACAAGAATTTTTTGCCAATATAAATAAGAAAAAAAATCAAAAAAAATCTGGTTTTAAAAGATATAGGAGATAAAATAAATGCATTTAAAAATTTCACTATTAATTATATTTAAAATTGTAATTACTGTTCTTTCAAAAACATTTAGTCAGACAGCTAAAGTTGATTTTATTACTCTTGACTCTACTATAAATAACTCAAATTATCACATCTCTTATCCCTTAGTTAAAAGTGGCAACTTATTAATAGATAGTAGTATTAATCAAAGAATAGTAAATAATCTTTTACAATCTTCAAAGACAGTTAAAGAAGAATTTATAGAAATGATAAATAGTTTTCATTCATTTGAAATAGATCATGAAATCACCTACAATAAAAATGGTATTTTATCAATTTTATACAGTATATATATATGCAGTGCAAACTGTGATTATACAGTTTATCCTTTGGTATATTCACTTAACAATGGAAACATTTTAAAAATAAACTCAATATTAGACACCACCAGTCTGTATGAGAATATCCTTAAAAAAGAAATAAATAAACAATACCAACAAAACATAAATAAAATTATTGAACTAGACAAAGAATGTAATCCATGTTCAGAAAGCGAACACGAGTTCTATAACCAATATGTAATTCCTAAATACGAGCGTTGCATGTCTGAATTCAAAATAGGTGAGTTTTGTATCTACAATAATGAAATTACTTTTTTCTCAGATTGTTTTTTCTCATATGCTGAGAAGCAGTATAAACCTGAGTTAGATTTTAGTTTCTCTTTGGAGGAGATAAAAGCATACTTAAAAGTAGATTTGTGATTATTATTTATAATTCGTAACATTATTAAATGTTTTTGTCTTACTCATATTATTTGTTGAATGTCAAAACTTAAATATTTAGGAACTTATATTAGTCCAATCCTGGCATTAATATCTTTTAACTTTTCCGGAGTTTTAGCATATTTGGGAATTATTGTCTTGTATATTTTAGTTCCTATTTTAGAAAATTTAATTCCAAAAAATAGTTACAACTTTTCTAAAGATGAAAACAACCTAGCAAAAGAAGATTGGTTTTATAATTGGATTTTGTATTTGCTAGTACCATTTCATTTATATGTAATATATGTTTTTTTAGTAACTATTTCCAATCCGTTATTAGAATTAGTAGATATAATAGGTTACGTTTTAATAATGGGAACAATACTTGGAGTTAACGGAATTAATGGAGGACACGAACTAGGACATAAAATAGATCATCGATTAAAAATGTTTTTAGCTAGAGTTCTACTGACCACCTCTATGCAGAACCATTTCATAACTTACCATAATGGTGGACACCATAGAGATGTTGCAACACCAAATGATTTAACTACTGCAAAAAAAGGTGATGTTTTTTATTTTTTCGCATTGAAATCACAAATTGGTGGGTATTTTAAATCGTGGAGATTAGAGGCAGAAAAAATAAAATCTAAAGGTGGAAACCAGTTGCTTAACCCCATGATTATTCATACAATTATTCCTTGGTCATTTTTAGGAATCATTTATTATTTCTTTGGTTCTGAAGTAACAGTACTTTATTTTTTAGCTGCTGTTTTTGGGATTTCTATTTTAGAAGCTCAAAATTATTTTTCACATTATGGACTTAAAAGAAAGTTAAAAGAAGATGGGACTTATGAAAGAGTAAAAGTGGAACATTCTTGGAATTCAGACCACGTTATTGGAAGAGTACTATTATTTGAGTTAACTAGACACTCAGACCATCACTTTTCTGGATCTAAACCCTACCAAATATTAAAATCTAAAGATGAAAGTCCTATGTTGCCTTTTGGATACCCAGCAATGCTAATTCTATCTTACTTTCCTTTTATTTTCAAACCAATTATGGAAAAACAATTAATTAAATACGGAATGGATTAATTTCTAATTAATTTAAAAGCAACTGCTTTTGTTCCTTGACTTTAGCACTTGTAATATATTCATCAAAAGTCATTAATTTATCCAAACATCCATTAGGAGTAATTTCAACAATTCTGTTGGCTACAGTCTGTGTGAAATGATGATCGTGACAAGTAAAAATCACGGTTCCTGGAAAACTAATTAATGCATTGTTAAATGCTTGTATAGATTCTAAGTCTAAATGGTTAGTCGGTTCATCCAACATTATAAAGTTACCTCCTCTTAGCATCATTCTAGAAAGCATACATCTTACTTTTTCACCACCAGAAAGAACATTGGCTGTTTTAAAAGTCTCTTCCCCTGAAAAAAGCATTTTACCTAAAAAGCCTCTAATATAAACTTCGTCTTTATTAGTAGAAAACTGTCTTAACCAATCAATTAAAGATATTTGATCTTTAAAGAACTCATCGTTCTCATTGGGAAGATATCCAGTGGTAATAGTTTGACCAAATTTAAAATCTCCACTATCTGGCTTATCAAGTCCGTTTAAAATATTATAAAATGCTGTGGTTGCTAAATCGTTTTTACTAATTAAAGCAATTTTATCTCCTTTAGAAATATTTAAATTAAGATCTTTAAAAAGTAACTCTCCATCCAAAGATTTACTCAAATTATTAACATGAAGAATCTGATCTCCTGCTTCTCTTTCGGATGATAGAATGATAGCTGGATACTTTCTACTTGAAGGCTCTATGTCGTCTAGGTTTATTTTTTGTAGTAATTTTTTTCTACTTGTAGCTTGCTTGGATTTTGAAGCATTTGCACTAAAACGATTAACAAAGTCTTGCAACTCTTTCTTTTTTTCTTCAGTTTTTTTATTAGCATTGTTTCTTTGACGCAAAGCCAACTGACTACTTTCATACCAAAATGTATAATTTCCAGTATACATCTTTACCTTTTTAAAGTCTATATCTACAATGTGGGTACAAACAGTATCTAAAAAATGTCTATCATGAGAAACCACAATAACTGTATTTTTAAAATTTAGTAAAAAGTCTTCCAACCAAGTAACCGTTTGAATATCCAAATCATTGGTAGGTTCATCTAAAATTAAAAAATCTGGATTTCCAAAAATGGCTTGTGCCAAAAGTATTCTTACTTTTTGATTGCCATTCATATCTTTCATTTGTTTATCATGGTCTTGTACCATTATTCCCAAACCAGATAATAAAGCTGCTGCATCGGGTTCTGCATTCCAACCATCCATTTCTGCAAACTCTTCTTCTAATTCTGCCGCTTTAATTCCATCTTGCTCTGAAAAATCAGCCTTAGCATATATAGCATCTTTTTCCTTCATTACCTCCCAAAGGTTTTTATGGCCTACCATTACTGCATCAATTACCCTAAAATCGTCGTATTTAGAATGATTTTGAGTTAAAACTGCCATTCTCTTTCCAGGCTCAATACTTATATTTCCTTTGTTGGCATCAATTTCACCAGAAAGAATTTTTAAAAAAGTAGATTTACCAGCTCCGTTGGCACCAATTACCCCATAACAATTATCTCCGTTGAATTTTATATTGACTTCGTCAAAAAGTACTCTTTTTCCGTACTGTAAAGTAATATTATTGGCTGAAAGCATAATTATATTTTTAGGCGGCAAATATATAAGAATCTGTAAGAATCATTCTTAATTTTAAGGATAAATAGACTGTAACCAACTTAAATAAAAACTCTACTGAACTATTAATTTCAATGGTTTTAATGTAGGGTGATTGTCTAGAACAACCCAATAAACCCCTCTTGAAATAATACTACTTCTAAGAGTAAAGTGATTATTAGAAAGATTATTTAATTTATAAACTATTTTACCTTGAATATCTCTTATTGAAACATCGTAAAGACCTTCAAAATTTATAAGTTTAATTTCTGTTTCTCCAATAAATGGGTTTGGATAGGCAATAATCTCGGAAAAGTTATTTTCACTTTCAATAATAGAAGTTGAAAAATCTTCGTTAATGTAGAAACTAACACTTACACTATCGCCAAAGTTACCTTGTCCTTGAGAAAGAGAATTACCATTTAAATCGTTCAACAACCAACTTCCATCAGTTCCTCCCCACTGAGATGCTCCTAGTCCATCTCCAAAATCGTCATACAGAGTGAATGTATAACAATCTTGTCCTGCAAGTGAAAGAGTTCTGTTAATCGTTTGGTTGGATTGAGGCCCAGATCCGTTTATATTACAGTCATATGGACCTTCATGATGGACGATTATTCCATCTGAATTCTTAATATTCCAATGAGTTTCTAAACAAAAATCGTCTAAAACTAATTCAAAATCTAGTGGACTAATATTGTTATCATTGTTTATAGAGAAATTCAATACCTCTACACTATCACACCCATTAATTGTTGAAAATGAAGTAGTATAAATACCTGAGGATGTATAAGTATTTCCATACCAAACAAAAGAATCACAAGCAGAAGCAAAAATAGTATCTTGATAAACAGGAAATAAATTTAGAGAAAGTGAAACAATACTATCGCATCCATTGAATGTTTGAAAGGTATCAACATATACCCCGCTTGAAGTGTATCTAACACCATTCCAATCATAGAATTCACAAGTAGAAACTGAATCGTTAGCAAAAGCATTTTCATAAACCGTTAAGTCTAAAATTAAAATACTATCACAACCTCCAATAGTTTGTAATGTATCTGTATATAAACCAGAGCTATCAAAATAAAGACCATTCCAAATATAATTACCACATGAAACAATGGTATCATAAAATGTTTGATTATTAGAAATAATCAAATTAAGATTAACAATACTGTCACAACCCAATGAGGATTGTAAAGTGTCAACATACAACCCACTAGTATTATAGGTTATTCCATTCCAATTATAAATTAAGCAAGCGTTTATGTATTGATTTGTTTCATTACTAGCTCTTACAGTAAGATCCAAGTAAATAATACTATCACAACCACTATTGGTAATAAGAGTATCGGAAAATA
>Ga0233438_10002271_pt1 | contig 19497 bp, 11 predicted proteins | sample SI_123_September_FD_182720 | JGI IMG/M metagenome (GOLD analysis project Ga0233438, IMG submission 182720) | Seawater microbial communities from Saanich Inlet, British Columbia, Canada - SI_123_September2016_10_MG | ecosystem: Environmental > Aquatic > Marine > Inlet | place: Canada: British...
GAACACCAATGCAGACCTTAATTGATGGCAAACAAATCTGGAAGGAAAAGTTTTTTAGCTAAACCTAGCCTGACAGACAGCACTTCTCAAAACTGGGAAATGTCAGATTAAGTATGAGCTAGTACATGTTAATAAATTTATTGATTTCTTTATTTGTACTTTTTTTAGATTCTTTCATTTCTAAACTCCTTTCAATATTTTATGTATGTCACTTTTTTTGGCCTTCCTAACATGACCATACGTTTTTAAATTCAAGGTTAAACCGAGCGAAATCCTTGTGTTCGACTTGCTAGAACCTGAACTTGATTGACTTTTTCTACTAGTGATTTATGACTAGTAGCATCTGGTTTTAGATCGATAGCGAGCACCTGATCTTTTACTCGTGTTAAAAGAGGGAGATCCAATGCTTGCAAGTTACTTGCTGTTTTCTCTTTGTCCTCTGTTACAAGGTCTCTAATTTGTTTAATCATTGCTGGATTTTCATTGTGCTGTAGGACTGTGTAAAGATCCTCAACATTCTGCTTCCAGATGGATGCTACTTGTTGAGACGTTGCCAATTCTTCAATCAGATGTTCGATAGATTGTGCTTGTTCATAAGACACTTGCTCTATTTCTTTAGCTTTACTATCTAGTTCTTCAATGCTTTTTGATGCTTCTAATAAACTTTGATCACAATATACCCAAGTAGCCAATGCAGCAAAGATTGAGCCATAAAAAAGAAGAACACTACCAGCTAAATCGGATTCATTTTCGCCATATGGTTTGGTTGCTAACACATAAATTCCACCACCCAATGAACCAACTGCAATGATGGCTAGGCAAGCGGTTATTGCACTTTTTTTAGAATTGGTTTGGTCTATGCGTTGTTTTGCTGAATCACATTGGTCAGGGTTTGTAATAGAAACTTTGATTACTTGGGTTTCGCTTAGAGAAGTTCTTTCAGCGACATTTGGCTTTGTTTTTGGCTCTGGTGAAGCGTTTGGATTTGGTGAATCACTCATCAATCCTATAATGGATTGAGTAGCTGCAGATTCATTGGTTTCAGAAATATTATTCTTTGCTTTTAACATGATCATGATCGCTTTAAAAAAACGCTTTATAACTTTAAAATTTTTTTTCAACATTTTTTGTCTCAAAAGATTTTTTTTATTAATTTTTATGACAAATGGAATTTTTCAGCATTCTGTACCTTAATTTTGTGGTGTTTTTTGTGGCAATCCCTTTTTTTGAAGATGGAACTCAGGCACAATGTTGATTGTTATCGATTAGGGTGGCTTTGAGGTTTCGTTTTTCTGATGTTTTAAGAATTTTATCAGCTGACCAGGTTCAAAATGCTAATTCTGGTCACGTTGGTATGCCCTTAGGTTTTGCAGATGTACTAGCTGTTCTATGGTCAAAATTTTACAAACATAACCCCAGTCAACCAAATTGGTTCAATCGTGATCGGTTTGTTTTGTCTAATGGTCATGGGTCAGCTATCTGGTACGCGCTACTTCACTTGACCGGTTATGATCTGGGTATTGAAGACTTAAAGCAATTTAGACAAATAAGCTCTAGAACACCTGGGCACCCAGAATACGGTGCTACACCTGGTATTGAATCAACATCAGGGCCATTGGGTTTAGGTTTGGCGATGGCAGTTGGTATGGCGATGGCTGAAAAATCATTAGCTGCAACTTATAATCGCCCTGGTCATTGTGTGGTTGATCATCGAACCTTTGTCTGCGTGGGTGATGGTTGTCTGATGGAAGGTGTTAGTCACGAAGCAGTAGCGATTGCTAGTCAGTTTGGTTTGGGCAAGCTGGTGGTATTGTGGGATGATAATGAGGTGTCTATTGATGGCCCAACAAACCATTGGTTTGGTGAAGCGACTTATGATCGTTTTCGAGCGTACGGGTTTAAGGTGATTGAATCGGTTGATGGCCATGATGAAGCAGCTATTAGTCAAGCAATACAATTAGCGCTGAGTCAGGATCAAAAGCCAGTGCTCATTGGTTTTCGCACAAAAATTGGTTGGGGCATGCCTTCAGTTGAAGGGACAGAAAAAGCCCATGGTCACGTTGATGGCACCGCTTACGATCAGTTGCGTCAAACGATCAAATGGCCTTATGCACCTTTTGAGGTGCCAGAAACATTAAGGGACCAGTTTTGCCAAAAGCAAGCAGGTCAAAAGTATGAACAGTCATGGCAGCAATTGTGGCAAAGTTATCAGCAAGCATATCCTGAATTAGCGACTGAGCTTAATCGCCGATGGAATGCTCAAGTCCCCCAGAATTTTGATCAAGTGTTTGCAGATATGATTGAGCAATCATCAGATTTAGCTGATCAAGCAACACGTAAAAGCTTGCATTTTTGCTGGCAACAGCTCAAGCCACATTATCCTGAATTAATCGGTGGTAGCGCTGATTTGACAGACTCTACGGGCACTGCATTGCCTAGCATGCCGTTGCATGAAGACTCAACAGGTTCATTGATTCATTTTGGTGTGCGAGAATTTGGCATGTATGCAGTGCTCAATGGGTTGGCATTGCATGGCGGGTTTGTGCCTTTTGCTGGCACTTTTTTGGTGTTTTCTGACTATGCTAAACCAGCCTTACGACTAGCTGCTATGATGAAACTTCGGGTGTTATGGGTGTTGACGCATGACTCTATTGGGGTGGGTGAAGATGGACCAACCCATCAGCCAATTGAACAGTTGGCAATGCTCAGATCTATTCCAAACGTGCAGGTTTGGCGTCCTTGCGATCGTTATGAAACCATTGTTGCTTTGCAACAAGCAATCGCTTATCAGGGTCCTAGTTGTTTTATACTTTCTCGGCAAAAATTGCCTCAGCGTTCGCTGTTACAGCCATGTCATAAGCAGGCTAAATTAGGTGCGTGGACATTTTATGAGCCAACAGTTTCACCATCCGGCATTATTATAGCCACTGGTTCAGAAGTTGCTTTGGCGCATGACGTTGCTTTGGCGTTAGCACAAAAAGGTATTGGCTTACGGGTCGTGTCGATGCCATGTGAAGCCGTTTTTTTACAACAAAGCCAAGCTTATCAAGATCAAGTGCTACCCAAGGGGCCGATTCGCTTTGCGATTGAAGCAGCATCGCCAGTGTCTTGGTTTCGGTGGGTTGATGATCCTAATCATATTTTTGCGATATCGCAATTTGGACAATCTGGCCCTGGAAGTCAAGTCATGGCATCATTTGGCTTTCATGTTTCAACCATTATGCAAAAGATCGAGAACATGCTAACCTTAAGGCAATCAAAAGACCCGTAGTGCAGATATGATTCGAGTGGCCATCAATGGTTTTGGGCGGATCGGCCGAACAGCCATGCGCATTTTATGTCAATCGATAACCAGTGATTTTCAGATAGTAGCGATTAATACCCGTCGTAAAAGTCAGCCTGATAAAGAACAATGGATCAAAGAGCTTTGCCATCGTTTTAAATATGATTCAATTTTTGGAACGTTTCAAGGATCGATAAGGCCAACATCCAGTGGTGCACAAATCGGATCACATCAAGTGATATTTTGTAGCCATGGTGATCCGGCAGATTGTCCATGGTCTGAGCTAGATATTGATTTGGTACTAGAGTGTAGTGGTCAGTTTTGCTCTAAGCAGCTAGCTAGTGGTCATCTAACAGCTGGTGCTAAAAAGGTCTTAATTTCTGCCCCAGCAAAACAGGTTGACGCTACCATTGTGTATGGTGTGAATCATCAAGATCTAAAGGCTGATGATCGTGTGGTTTCCAGTGCGTCGTGCACGACCAATGCCCTAGCACCAATCGTTCAAATATTAGATCAGAACTTTGGGATTGAACAAGGGCTTTTAACGACAGTACACGCTTACACCAACGATCAAAACTTAGTTGATGGGCAACATCGAGATTGGCGACGCGCTCGAGCTGCAGCCTTATCTATGATTCCAACCAAAACAGGAGCTGCAGCAGCGATTGAAGCTATTTTACCATCGCTGGCTGGTAAGCTGAATGGCCAGGCTGTGCGGGTACCGACTTGTAATGTTTCACTCATCGATTTAACAGTTAATTTGGCACAATCACCCAGTCTACAGGAGCTGGTTGATTGCTTTTTGCAAGCAGCCAGTCAACCACATGCTGTGTTAGCTGTTACTGATGAACCTTTGGTATCAGTTGATTTTAATCAAAGCTGCGCTTCTTGTGTCATTGATTTACAGCAGCTGCAAAAAGTAAACAATTTATACAAAGTTTTAGCTTGGTATGATAATGAATGGGGATTTACTCAGCGTTTATTGGATACCGCCAAGGTGATGATGTCATGATCAAATGGTTACCAAAGCAGCTACCACCAGGCCAGCGAATTACGTTGCGGGTTGATCTAAATGTCCCGATTCAAAATGGAAAAATACTGGATGATGCTAGAATCCAGAAAGTCATTCCTGCGGTCAATCAGTTATTGGCACAACAGGCATCAGTTTTATTGGTTTCACATTTTGGTCAGCCAGATTTAACAGCCAAGCCACCAAGTCCAAGTTTAAAGGTGGTGTTTGGGGCATTAAAGAAATATTTGCCAAATTGTCGTTGGCAACCTGATTGGCCAGCGCAAGCGATTGACTTTCAACCAGGGCAGGTTTATTTAGCAGAAAATTTAAGATTTGATCCTGGTGAGTGCCAAGCAAACCCAACTTTTGCTACATCGCTGCTCAAAGGATGTGACTTTTATGTGATGGATGCATTTTCCTGTGCGCATCGTTCACATGCCTCAACATGGCAGGTTTTTCAGCAAGCACCAAGTAAATGCTATTTAGGTTGGACCTTTGCGCAAGAGTGGGAGCAATTGGATCAATATTTTCAGCGGATGCAGTCAGGTGGCGTTGCCGTGTTAGGCGGCGCAAAATTATCCACAAAACTGCCATTATTAATGAGTATGATTGATCAAGTTGATCAATTTGTTATTGGTGGTGGGATGGCTAACACACTGCTGGCAGCTCAAGGTTTTGAGGTGGGTCGATCTTTTTGTGAACGGTCGATGCTGACTCATGCAAATGATTTTTTGTCAGCGCTTAAGCAACAAAACAAGTCAATTTTTTTACCACAAGATGCGATTTGTCAGGATAAGCAGGAGAAGTCGATTGATCAACTTAAGCCGGATGATCAGATGATGGACATTGGTTTTCACACAAGCGTATTATTTGATCGGGTGATTCAACAGGCAGCTTTTGTCATTTGGAATGGCCCTATGGGTGTTTTCGAGGTTCCTGGTTATAGTCTTGGGACAGAAATGATTGTTAACTCTTTGTGTTCTCACTCTGGTATTACAGTTGCTGGTGGTGGTGAAACCTGTGCAGCATTTTCACGATTTTCTAAGGGAAGATCATTATCCTATTTAAGCACAGCAGGTGGCGCGTTCTTACATTATTTAACACATCGTACGTTTCCATGTTTATCGGTTACTAGGGCACAGGTGATGGGATGAGACAAACCAAGATAGTTGTTACCATTGGACCATCTGTAGATAGCAAAGCACAATTAAATGATTTTATTCAGCAGGGCGTGAATGTTTTTCGAGTCAACTTTTCTCACGGTGATAGTCAGGCGATACAGCGAAATGTACAACTGATTAGGGAGCTTGAAGCCGATCATAAGCGACCGATTGGCATTTTAGCCGATTTACAAGGCCCAAAGGTTCGAATTGGCCAAATGGCGCCACTTTCTTTGAAGTCAGGTATGCGATTGAGATTGACGACAAAGACCAATGTGCCACAAGATCATTTATTTGTTGATTACCCTAACTTTATGGCTGAGGTAAAAGTTGATCAAACGTTATTGATCGATGATGGGTTGATTCAATGTCGTGTGATTGATAAGACCGATGATTACGTCGAAGTTGAATCACTCAGTGATGAAATTTTAAAACCAAGAAAGGGCATCAATTTAATGGGTGGGGGGTTGATGGCTGAGAGCTTGACTGCTAAAGACCATCATGACCTTGAGATAGCTGTTAAGATGGGTGTCGATTTCATTGCATTATCCTTTGTTAAATCACCAGCAGATGTAAAAACCTTAAAAGGTCATCTTGAGCGATACCAATCAAATGCTAAAATCATCGCTAAAATTGAATGTAAAGCTGCATTGCCTGTGATGGATCAGATTGTGCAGGTAGCTGATGGGATTATGGTTGCTCGCGGTGATCTGGCCTTAGAAGTTGGTAATGAACAGGTGCCAGTGATTCAAAAGCAATTGATCCAGATGGCTAAACAGCATCACAAACCAATCATTATCGCTACGCAAATGATGGAGAGTATGATTCATCACAAACGCCCGACGCGTGCTGAAGTGTCTGATGTCGCTAACGCCGTGATGGATGGTGCCGATGCAGTGATGTTATCAGCAGAAACAGCAGTGGGTAAATTCCCGCAAGAGGCCGTAGCAGAAATGAGGCGAGTATGTTTAGCAGCAGAGCAGAGCTTGGGCGTTCATCCCTTGGCATTTCAAGATTCAGCACTTAGTCGGGTTGATGAGGCCGTGGTGACTTCAACAATGGTCTGTGCACAACAGCTAGCGGCAAAAGCAATTGTCGTACTGACTGAAAGTGGTGATACCCCACGCTACATGGCAGGTTATGATACGCGAGTACCTGTTTTAGCTTTGAGTGAGCATTCAGCCACATTGCGACACATGTGTTTGCTGCGCAATGTCCAGCCTATCTATTGTAATTTGTCTGAGTTATCAGAGCCGATACACCAACAGGTGATTGCGCAATTAACAAGGCAAAAGCATTTATCATCAGGGGATGTTATTATTCTAACGAGAGGTTATGCTATCGGGGTAGTTGGTCAGACCAACTCAATGGCAATTTGGAAGGTTGATGCATGAACGAAATGAGTGGTTGGACGCAGTTTTTTTTAGCAATTGTGATGTTGTGGTTAGGCTGGTCACTATATCAACAGGTGCGCCACAATCCTAATGCATTTTCTAAAGGCAACTTTTATAAGACAGCCTATGTGTTTGGGATATTGGCACTGGTTTTGATCGTCTTGATTGCTATACTTGTCAAAATATTATCATAGATAATAGGTTTTGAACGTATGATATTTAAAACGGTTATTCATGAATTAATTCAGAGTTCACCTTTTCAGAATTTACAAAAACATATGAAGCTGTGCTGTCAATGTGTCGACCAGCTCGAGCCTTTTTTTACTGCCATGATACAAGCTGACTTCCAGGAAGCGCAAATGTGCTGGACACAAATTCAAGCCATTGAAAACGAAGCAGATGACCTTAAAAGTCAATTACGTCTGTCTATCCATAAACGATTATATCTACCGATTGACCGACCAGAGCTCTTGTCATTAATTAAAAAACAAGACTTATTAGCTAACACGGCCAGAAATGTTGCGGGTATTGCATTTGGTCGTAAAATGGCTATCCCATCTGAGCTACAACCATCTTTTATAGAGTATCTACGGTGTTCTATTTCAGCTTGTCATCAAGCCAACTTGGCCATCGATGAATTAATTCCACTGTTAAATAGTGTTTTTAGTAAAAACACATTGTCTGTGATTGAAAAGATGTTGGAGAAATTACAAATCTTAGAGCATGAAACAGATGTTTTGCAGGTTGAAGTTCGTCGTCAACTATTTCAATTAGAACATGAATTATCTCCTGTTAATATATTTTTTCTCTATAAAACTGTCGACCAGATTGGTTTGCTATCGGACGAAGCTAAGTGGGTCGGTGATCAATTATTACTCATGGTGGCAACAAAATGAATCAAACATTAACATCGGTACTATCTAACGCTTTTGGTAAGCAAAAGGCACAAGTCGGTTTTATTTTAGGTAGTGGATTAGGTGAATTGGTCACAGCCATGAAACACACCAAATCACTCCCATACTCAGATATTCCAGGGCTAAAATCTTGTTCCGTTCAGGGTCATTCGGGGCAGCTCATTGTTGGTCAATTGGAAAACACGCAAGTTGCTTGTTTTCAAGGGCGTTTTCATGGTTATGAAGGTACTGATCCAGAGCAGTACATTACCATGATGGATGCATTACTTCATCTTGATTGTCAGTACCTTGTGATTACGAATGCTGCTGGAGGCATTAATCCGCAATATGCGGTTGGTGATGTTGTGATGATTAAGGATCATATCAATTTCCAAGGGCAAAATTTACTCGTAGGTAAGCAACCACCGGCTTTTATTGGAATGAGTGATGCCTATGATGCTAAGCTCAGAGGTATAATGCAGCAAACTGCTCAGGACTGTGCTATGAACTTACAACAAGGTACCTACATTGGTGTGATGGGTCCAAGCTTTGAAACACCTGCTGAAATCAAAGCATTTTCAACATTAGGTGCTGATCTAGTTGGCATGTCAACGGTACAGGAAGTGATTGCCGCCCGCTATCGACATCTTCGGGTGGCTGCGTTTTCGGTTGTTAGTAATATGGCTGCAGGGATTGATCCGGGTGAGCTTAGCCATCAAAAAACGTTAGAAGGCGCTAAGCTTGGTTGTGATCAATTGCTGAAACTGCTTAAAAAAGTTTGCCAAGACCGCATAGGGCTACAATAACGACTTATGGAACACACACTAGCCTTATTTATTCTTTCAGCTGGCTTAGGGTTTATCATGGCTTGTGCTGTTGGTGCTAATGATGTCGCTAATGCGATGGGTACATCAGTTGGGTCAAAAGTATTAACTTTAAAACAGGCAATTATTCTAGCTGCAATCTTCGAATCTTTGGGTGCTTGTTTAGCTAGTGGTCAGGTCACTAATACACTTCGCGGTGGATTAATTCATAGTGAATTATTTCAAGGCCACCTAGATTGGTTATTAATGGGGATGTTATCAGCTCTGATGGCTTCTAGCATTTGGTTAGTGATTGCGACTGCTTTTGGCTGGCCTGTATCAACAACGCATACGATTGTTGGGGCGATTTTAGGATTTTCAGCCATTGTCTTTGGTGTTGAATATGTCCAATGGAAGATGATAGCTCAAGTCGTACTATCCTGGGTGGTTACACCAATGATAGCTATGTTTATTGCAGCAGGTGTTTTTTATACCTCTGACTGCATCGTTTTTCAACAATCGAAGCCCAAGCAATCGATACACAGTATGGGTGCTTTTTATGTGTTTTGGGTCACTGCCTTAATTTCAGTCATTTCACTTCAGTATGGATTGCCAACTTTAGGCTGTTACGTGAGTATGGCGAAGGTATTTTGGATAAGTTTAGGTTTAGCGAGTTTATGTGCCCTGGTGAGTGTTTATTTTATTAAACGTCTTATCCAGAAATCGAAGTATAAAGCAAGCGATCACTTTAAGGGACTAGAAAGAATTTTCAGTCTACTCACAATTTTTACTGCTTGTGCGATGGCTTTTGCTCACGGCTCAAATGATGTCGCTAATGCCATTGCCCCATTAGTAGAAATTAATGCTATTTTGACTCACGGTGCTAACTATCAGCAGGCACAGATTATTCCTTTTTGGATTATTGGTATGGGGGCAATAGGCGTATCACTTGGATTAGGTTTATATGGTTACCGCGTCATGGAAACCGTCGGTAGTAAAATCACTCACTTAACGCCTAGTCGAGGATTTTCAGCGCAGTTAGCAACAGCAACGACAGTGATTATTGCTTCTGCCATCGGTTTTCCCGTCTCGACCACACAAGTGCTCGTTGGGGCAATTTTAGGTGTTGGATTAGCTAGAGGTATCGAGTCAATTGACTTAACAGTTGTAAAAAGTATTGCGATTTCTTGGGTAATTACGCTTCCAGCCGGTGCCTTATTGTCAGTACTAAGTTATTACTTATTAAGAATAATTTTTAATTAATCTAGATGCGCAGTATTGATAACTTTATTCGCTTTACTGGCGACATATCGGTTTATAATATATCATAAATTGGTACTATGAGTGCGATGTCTAGCAACAAATTAAACCAACCATTTGTAAAACTATTAATACCAATTGAAAATTTTAATACTACGCCCATTCAACTCTGAAGTGCGACACCCAATCGACGTCAGTGTTTTTGCATCACCTCGTCTGGTGACGTGAATCCTAGCACTTTTCTAGGGCGATTGTTAAGGTTATTTTCGATACGGTTGATCAACTCATCATTGACCGTATCAAAGTGAGTTGATATAGGAATGTACTGACGAACTAGACCATTGGTGTGCTCATTTAATCCTCTTTCCCATGAATGATAGGGGGTGGCAAAGTAGGTCTTGGCACCATAGATTTTGTCATTCCCGAAGAAGGACTTTTAATACACTTACGAGGTTATGGTTGGATAACCGTTTTCAAGTTTGTTGGCACAAACGGCCGCATTGATTACATTGCTACGAACAAGGAAAATACAAATCGACAGGAAGTAGAGACGCTCATCCGTGCTCGTTGGTGTGTTGAAGTCTATCACCGTGAAATCAAACAAACTTGTGATGTACTAACGCAAGAGTCATCTGCATCGTTGGATTCGTCATATATTTCTGAAGCTTCTGTTGATAAGTCACTGAATGAATCACTTTTATTTTGATTTAACAACTTACTTATCTCTAGATCCTGCTGACTAGGCTGTTTTGCTAACCGAGTGACTTCAATGCCAATCATCAATGTGGTAAAAGTACCAACAACCAAAACACCCATGAATCCAGCAAGTGGTAAAGAACCAAAAGCCCAGATGCTTGTGGCAGTCGTGATAGACAATGCAAATAATGGCAAACACAGTGGGCGCAGTATGATGACTAAGTTCACAATTGAAAGGATCACTACTTGTAAGATGCTTTTAATATGCTTAATTACCATGTAGCTATAGTATAAGGGAACTATAACCATAAAAACCAAGAATTTAATAAATCCAACAATACATTGTTTATACCAAGCACCATTATTAGTAGACAAAAATCCATTTAAACTATGAGGTAATCCTTTATAAGCAGCGCACAGTAATCCAATAAACAATAAAATTGTCAAAAATGGGATGACTAGTAGCAATTTCACAAGTCTCTTCCCCGTAAGTTCTGAAAAAAAAGCTTTAACAACTATAGCACCTGGTATAAACAACAGTCGCTTCGTGTTGTCCTGTTGGCTATCCAGAAATTCTTTCCAAATTGATGTTTTGCTGTGATCTAATGAGCGAGGACGATTAGCTAGTGATGTACATAGCGATTGCAAGAAAAAGCTCATGACCACTAGCGCTGGCAATACCATAGTGACAGTAATAGCAAGTGCAGGTGAGAAAGGTATCAGCCAAGCATGCAGTATCGTTAATGGGCTGTAAGCAGCGATCCAAGGCATTGCAGTGGCTAGCAGCGCAGTGATGCATAATACAGTAGTGACTATCATAAAAATATTTGTAAATGGTGCCTTCTTGAGTTGACTTACTAGAATCGCTAAGCTTGCGGCCACATGATAAAAAGCCAAGCCCAATCCCATCAAAAGTACCCCAAGTCCATCGATGACTTTTGACAAAATCTGCAAGGGACTTTTGATAGCGTTCCAAAGGAAAGTAAACGAACCTATAACTAAGGCAAATGGTATCAGTGCATAGAGTACAACCGTGGTTAGAATGCTTTGACATACAGATTTAAAAGATCCTTTGACATCCCGAAATCCCTCAATGACAGGCAAAAATGGGATAGCCATCACCGCTAAAGTCAACATCATAGGATATTTCAAGAAGCTAAGGTGGGCTTTTAGAGAACCTTGATGTTGGGTTTTATGATTGGTCCAAAGCATATGAGATAATGTAAATCTAATCTTACCAAGATACGGCTGATGAGCTAAATTTTTAGCATCTACTTTCAGATCTATTTGTTTTTTAATACTTGATCTTTTTTGTGAGCCATTATCATTATTTAATGCCTGCTGAATCATGGTCGCGTAGGATGAGGCATTAAAGCGTACTTTATGTAGACTTGAAACATGATCCAACTGGCTACCTTGAACCAACTGCTTGGTAAGTACGTTCACCTCATTTTCACTGACAGCCTTCTGAACTTGTTGATTAAAAAACTCAGCGCGCACGACTCCATTAGTGCCGTGATAACCTCCACCAGTGGCGAACACAAACAGCCTGTTGATGCTTCCCATTATGCCACTATAATGTGTTCTGTATATTTCAGTTTTAGTATTGATTGCTATTTTTATTGTTTGAAGTGGGTCACTTTGTTCCTTTCCATTTTCTTGGTAATGGAACAAAAAACTAAATTCAGAAGAATAAGTCTGAGACAAATTTTGCATCATTTGTTCTTTAAGATTAGAAATTTTTTGATCGATGGTGGCGCCAGTGCAATTTTCAAGATTAATCTCAGATATCTCATGATGCAGTTTCTGTAAGTTGGATTCTTGTTCCTTATTATCCTTATATTGATCCTTGATGGTGGTCAGCACCTTGGCTTTGACCGCATTGAACAATCGATCTTCTTCGAAATTATGCACTTGCTCTGCAACAGCTTTAGCTGATCTTTGATGAAATTCATGAGAATCTTTTGCCGATGTTAGTTTATAAAGTCGACTTTTTTGACCATTTCTTTGTCCTCGGCCAATAAATTGCTTGATACTTCTTTCAAAAGGATCTTCACTCATATCAATCAGCACCATATGCACGTTACCTTGACGTTTATCATTTGGCACACAGAAATCCGCACCACGTGTAAAACATTCTGTAACAATAGTGATATCGTTTGATTTAGATGCTTGTTCAACTGCTGCTGATGCTTGCTCTTGCGTACCCGCAGTTGATCCATCAAGTCTCTTAATGCGTGCGCTTATTTTTGAATTCTTTAATTGCTCTACTAACTGCTTGCTCGCTTTTATATCTTTGACGTAAACCAGGATAGGTTTTTCTGAATATGCTGAAGCTATTTGTGTGATATTTTGGGCTTTTTTCTGTTCTGTTAGTCCAAATCGAGTGGACATTTGAGACGGCGCTTTTTGAAAAGCAGGCACGTGAATGACATCAAGCTTCTTTTCTCCTAATACTGTTTGCATTAGCTGATGTGATGCTTTATCCCCACTGGTCCCTGTTAGACCAACCACTCGGCTTTTTTTATAACATTGCAAGTAGGTTTGAGGTGAGTGTGAAGCAACGGTGATCGATGCAGGCTCACAGGCATACGGATATTTTTGAGCATCTTCTATGCTCTTTCTTGCTTTATCTGCTTGTTCAGGCGTTGGATTGTTGTCTATGATTTCATTCCATTGTCGGATTTTGCTTGTTTGTATCCGTTTCAACCTGGCGCTGACAAACTGATGGACCCCTTTTTGCCACTGCGACTGAGGTGCTTTTTGACCGTGACACAGAATCACAGGTTTTCGAAAAGCACGGCCATTTAACACTTCAGGGTTGATCGCAAGATCAGTGACAAAATCTGTTCCTTCTTTCATACCTTGAGCTGCATGTGCCGATGTTAACACTTCTTCTAGTTGCACAGCCGTCAAACCCTTATCTAATCCTTGATTTATTAAATATAATTGAAGATCCTTCGCTAGTTCATTAAGATTTTTGGCAGAACTATTATATTCTTTTTTGGTTGGTCGCTTTAAGAAATCCAATACCGCCATGTAGAAACTTTCATCTAATGCAGTTTCAGATTTATCTGGACACGATAGGTTGAAGGTTTCTGCCGTATCTAACATAAATTGATCTACCTCATCGATAATCAGAGCGTGTTCTCCAGATGAATCATAAGACTCATTTTGTAAATCTTGATTGAGACGATAAATGGCATTACTCGCTGGGCAGCTATAGGCAAAAGTTGAGTCAATGTTTTTAGAACTTTGACCAATGAGTGCTGTACAGCTATTACCTTTAACTGCTCGAAAGAATTCACCAAACTGCTCGTAAACCTCATGGGCGAGAAAATCATTGGCTGAATCAATATTTACATTTGAAATACCTAAGACCTTATGCTGATAAGCTGCAATCAGTGCAGAAGTCACTGATTTACCCTCACCCGTTCTAATGTTGAAGATAAGATGATGATCATTACCTTCCATCATCAACAGCGGTAACACCTGAGTGATCCTCGGCATTTTCCCTGTCGTGCGGTACATCAACTCACATAGCACAGCGATTTTTAGTATAGGATCCACTCCTGGGTCATTATCCTTCGCAAGGAGTTTCTGAAGATCTTGTGTCGTCTTGTTTTTTAATTTTCCATGGCAAGTTTGAATTCCTTCTAAATCTTTTTTTAATTTTTCTTGGCTTAGACCTTCTGGGTTAGTTTTAGGCAATTTTTCTCCGCCAATAGTCAGTTCACTGACCAGCTGCTCAATGGTTAGCTCTTCTTTACTTGTATCAGCTGCAAAAATCTTCGGTCTGCTATTTAAGTTTTTGCAATGAGGGCTGATATCCTGATCGAGTAAAAATGCCTTGAATGAGGATGTGATTTGTTCATTTTTAGCCTGAATTTCTTGATCAGATAGAATATATTGCAGTTCGAAATCCTCATCTTTTAATTTTGAAATAAGTTGTGATTTAGGATCTTGGGAAAGCGCTAAAATAGCTGGGTAATTCTCATCTGGCACTTGCTTTAGGTGCTTAATCAGCGCTTGGATATTTTTTGAAAATGATGTCTCAATACTTGAGTTATCACTCTCTTGTGCTATCTTACAACAGTTAGCCACAATCTCACAGATTTGAAGGTTAAGGGTGGCTGATCTTGATGCTAACTTGTCAGCAATTTTAGTTTTGTTTAATTCTATTTTTTTTCTTTTAAGTTCTATCTGTCTAGGCATTGCTTCATAATTATTGACAGCGCTACCTATAAATTTAATTAATACATTCTCATTAGCGCTCTTTAATTTATTTTCCAGTTTTTGAATGTCTTTAATAAACTTTTTATTTTCATCTTCTAGTTTATCAATTGCCTTGTGCTCCGTTATATGCGCTTGGTAAAGATTAGTGAGCACTGGCTTCAATAACTCTTTTCCATTTAAGCTTACGATGATTTTTGCGATGGGTGAGTCCTGTTGAACGGTTTGATCAATAATATTGTCCCACGATGTTTGTGAGATGGATGTTGGTCTATTTGTCTTACCTCTGGAAACTATTGCACTGTTTAAACGCGTTTGAAGAATAAAATGCTCTCCATCAATACCACCACTTTGACGTAGTTTCAAATGTTCTAAGACATCACGGCAACTAGGCAATTTAGTCAGCTGAATGAGATCATTGACCAACTGAGGCTGGTGGTTTAAACCACGAACAAGTTCACTCAAATCTTGATCTGATGGGCATGGTTTTTGAGTAAGATAGCGAGATGCAAGGGTCGGCATTTCATTTTTAGCATCTTTCAGCGCATGGAGCGTTTGATGGTAACCATGCTTAACACAGTTATTGATGAGATCTTTATTGTTTTTTATGACAATTGGCTCAAGTTGATTAATGGCCTGACATGTTTTAGCAAAATCTGAGATGACTGATCGATCAATGTGACGATTAAGCTCGACTTCCGTGAGAAATTCTGGACTAAATGATTCACCTTCCCTAGCCTTTTGCGTTTTTTGCTTTAATATAGAGCATAGCGTCACTGCTGTACTTTGATCTTTGTTAAATAATGTAGATAACGCTTTTAGCAATAATTTAGTTTCAGGGTACGGGTTAGCAATCGCAATATGCAGTAATGTTGGATAGATAAAGTGAGATTCTTTTTCTGTTGGAAGCTGACAAATATTTTGTGCACACTGAGATTGTTGATCTTTACTATCATACTGTTTGAAGTATGAGATCATCTGGTCAATCAAACTGACACGTTGTGGCTGTTCTAAACTATCAATGGATTCAATGTGCTTGATGATTTTGGAATATTCTTCAAATCTTAACTGACAATCTGTGTAAAGACTTATCAGTAGTTGCTTTTGGGCAGGTGTGGCGCTTGTAACCATGCTTGATTGAAACTTCTGAACTTGATCAAGCACAGTGATTAATTGATCCACACGTGACAGGTCAATTTTATCAAGCTTAAATTCCCCTTGGAAATGCTCAGACCACCTTTGTGCGGCATCTTCAACGCTCATATTGCCCTGAGGATCCCACAACCCATCTATTTGTGCTTGTAGCATTTGTTTCAGCATGTTGCTTATGAAGGGGTACGCAACGGTGTTGATAAGAGCTTTTGCCGTTATTTTAAATAAGGGCTTATTTATACAATCTGTCAGATTAGTAAGCGAAGCGTCGAGATCGCCTTTCAGGTTTTTAAAATTTGTATCCTTTTTTTTGTATTTTTCTAAACTTTTTTTAATGTTTGTTAATGCAGTTTTGAACTTTGTGACATCGACATATTTTTTTAGCTCTTCATCATCGTTTGCTGCACCGAGTGATGAATCAATCATAGCGTCAATGCTAGCAAAGAATTCGCTGACAGTGGCTTTCGAGCCACTCTGTTTAAAATGAATCTTAGGTTGAGCGCTAGATGTTTTAGAGAGTATGACTTTGGTATGTGCTGAGGTTATCTCTTTTTGGTAGATAACATCAGTGAGCTCTTTGTTGTTATTTTTATACTTTGTTAACTCGGGAATAAGTTTGTTTATTAAAGCATAGCCATTATCAAGTAGATCAGTCTTTTGAATATCAATTTGCGACAGCGATTGATATAACACTGATAAGTCTTTTGGCTCCAGACTATTTACTTTGGTTAAGCTAGAATTAGCCAATTTATTTTTAGAAAGTAGCTGGGCAAATAGTAGCAAAGGATCTTTATCTATAAGTTTGGCCGCGTCTTCAAGACTTAACTGATTTACTTGTTCTGCTAAAGCATGCTTGTCATTGATTTGCTCGATGATATTCAAAAATATTTTCAATCGATCAGATGACTCTATTTTGCCTAGCTTTTTAGTCAAAGACTGGTAGAGCTTCATTATATGCGATTGAGTTGGATCTAGCTTTAAGACTAAACTCAGTTGGCTTGGTGTGATTTGATGCGCAAAAGCAACGGCAAATTCAAGTGTGGGCTTAGGCATGCTATCTTGATTAGTTATCCACTCTTTAAGTTCTTCCATGGTGGTGCTGCGAAGTGATTGACCACTGGCGCACATCGCTAAAAAATTCAGTTGACTAATTTTTTTTTGCGAATTGCCTGATTTGTATTCTATGATTGTTGCAAGTTCTTTGTACTCTTCAAGCTTCAGCGCTCGAGGTTGAGATAAAACAGCTCGGTAAAACCATAACTTAGCTTGCTTCCACTTTTCAATTTCATCTAATACAGGCGATTGCAATTGAGTGAGGTGAATCAATGGATATAAGTAGTTTGTTGCTTCTGTTTTTACGTTGGATTCAACTTTTTGTATCGAATGATCAAGTTTTTCAGTTTTAAGATAATCATCATCAAATTCCTGGTGCTTAAATTCTGCTACGTTAGTATAAAATTTAACGCCATTATCACATATACTAAAGTTATCCGGCAACACAGGCATATTTGTACTATTACTTTCTAAATAACCAGTCACATCAACGAAAGTTTGAAGCAAAAACTGATCACTACTGTTAGAATCAGTTTTTACTTTCGAACGAATCACTCGGGCGAGGATAAGTTTTTTGCCGTTATCTTTTTGATAACAGCCATCGATTGCAAGATTAAGGTTGTATTGGGTTTTCCAATGATCTTCAAGTGTTTGAAATTTTGTTAGTAGTAATGGTTTCGTAACATCAAACTTTTTAAATTCATGCGTGGGTGTGTCCCTTACTTCTTTTTTTTGATCAGACAATGTGTAAAATGCTTTCTCAATAGATTCATAATTATGTTGCGGTACAAAAAATCTCTTTTCTATTTTACTCCAGATCATTTCATATGAATTTTCTGGCTTGCCCCAGGAGTCAAGTGTCTGCTTGAAAGGAATTTTGCTTGTCAAATGCATGCATTGCTCTGCTCTCGCATAGGGTGCATAGCCTGACCTAAAAGCAAAAATAGCCCCATCGATACCAAGATCTAGCCCACTTAGCTGGCGTGCTTGTGATGCTGGATCGACACTGCGATCAACCATTTCATGCATCCGATGTAGTGCAGTAAAATAATTGATACTTTGTGGTGCAGCGATGGATTTTGGTACATCAGCACTTAGCGCAGTCATCTTCTGTTGGAAATGGTGCATCGCATCTAGTGCATCTGCCAAATGAATCGGGCCTTGATGCGCTCTTATCATTGATTGAAATAGTTGCCAAGATTTTGGCGAAAGCGAGTTGATGCGACTTGACAACGCAGTATGATCTCTCATACTCTGCACCACCAATTTATCCGTTGCAAAGCAAATTTCCCAAAATGCTGTTTTTTCTTCAGTAGTAGCATTAGCCATTTTCTTGTCAATAAAAGAGATGATAGTGCTGATCTGATCATGCGCGGTTTTTTCGTATCCTTTATCACTGATGCCATCAATGGCAGCATTGATGCGCTTAAGTATCTCATCAGGCACCGATGCGTTAACTAATTTGTATTGATCATTGTTTAGAACTAAATTGATAACAGCAGATTGAGGCTTCATCGGAGTATAAAGATGATGCTCAAAAGGTTGGTCTGTTAATGACTTCTCAGCGACTAACTTTTGTGAGAAAAATAAAATGACTTTTTCTTTATCGTCTTTGTCACCTATTGTTTCATTGTACACATAACCAAAACCTGCTGGTAGGTTATCCAAGTCCACACCACACTTGAAGACATCTGGATTAGCTTTGATCTGATCATATGCTGACTGGTGAATCCCCCATATCACTGATTGCTTCATATCCTTTGTAAATTGACCACGTTCTCCGAGCCAATCCAACTCTTCAGATGTTTTTGCTAATTTTCCTGCATCTTTTAGCACCTGTTGTTGATGTAAGCCAACAGTTGGTTCAAATATTTTAAGATGGTCTTCCTTGGCAGTTATGTTTTCTTGATTGTTATTAGTATATTCATGCTCTCGTGTGTAAACGGTCTGACTATAAAAGTCATCTGGTAAATTGGCTAAAAACTTCGCCTCTAACTGCTGTTGCTGCATCTGTTTTTGCTGTTGTTTTTGTTGCTGTTGCTCTAACTGCTGCTCTTGTTGTTGCTGAGCTTCAAATTGAGATAGCTGGCTTTGAGCATGTGAATCAATTTGCATCTGCTGTTGCTGCTGATGGTTTTGAGATACTTGCTGACTAACAGATACTTTTCTATTTTTATTCTTTAGAAGCTCCTCGAGAACCTTCTGGTTAGTTTTTCGCACTTTGTGTCCCTGGTTATCTAATATGTCTAAATTACACAGCGAACCTTAAGAGAAGATTAAGAAAAGCATAGGAAGCCAAGATAGCTACTCATAGATAAAATTTTTACCTATTTATTTCTTTAACCATCATTTCATGAAATTTTTTACTATTTTATATATACAATAACCTTGAAATCTTCTTTTTCTCTACTGTGTTTTTTTAATCATATTAATTACATTTGTTGGATAAAGCAACATCCTTTCTGTAAATTAGCATTTACTCTTTTTCTCAATCACTAAAATCTCAAATATTTTGCATTTGTTTCCCACTCTTGACTAACTTCCATCAATATGGCGGA
>Ga0233438_10002273_pt1 | contig 19493 bp, 21 predicted proteins | sample SI_123_September_FD_182720 | JGI IMG/M metagenome (GOLD analysis project Ga0233438, IMG submission 182720) | Seawater microbial communities from Saanich Inlet, British Columbia, Canada - SI_123_September2016_10_MG | ecosystem: Environmental > Aquatic > Marine > Inlet | place: Canada: British...
ATCCTCTGTTTGAGGTCATGCAAAAAGTAGTTTTTAAACATCTTGGCTTAGAAGATGTTGTAGAAACTGTTTTAGAGCGAATGGGAGACGTGGATCAGATTATTTTGGTGGGTGATTATGCCAAAGGGAACGACTCTGGGCTTATTGAAGTTTTTTTAATCGGCCAAGGGCTAAACATGGAATATATTGCCCAGCTAGAGGATAAAATTGAAGATTTAATCGGGCGAAAAGTTAGTTTTTACCTGGCTTCTAAATTTTTGGCAGACCGCGAACATATTGTGTTATTTAATTCAAAAGACAAATGATATCTATAGAAAGTGAAGAGCGTCCTTGGGGACGATTTTTTGTTTTGCATGATGAGCCTTCCTATAAGCTTAAGCGAATAGAAGTAGATCCAGGAGGTCGTCTTTCTTATCAGTATCATCATAAACGCTCTGAGGCTTGGACTATTGTTCAAGGAATTGGAACAATTACACTTGATGGAGATATCAAAGATTATTCAAAAGGAGAAACGGTTCTTATCCCACAAGGAGTAAAACACCGTATTGAAAATAAAGGACAAGAGAAGGTTGTTTTTATAGAGGTTCAAACAGGAACCTACTTTGGAGAGGATGATATAGTACGTATTGAAGACGATTATAATAGAGTCTAAATGAGTAAACCAAAAGCGATAATAGTTTCTGGATATTTTAATCCTTTACATAAAGGACATCTTGAGCTATTTTATAAATCAAAAGAAGCTGGTGATCAGCTTTGGGTGATTGTAAATAGTGATCATCAAAGAGAGCTTAAGGGCAGTAAAGAATTTATGGATGAAAATGAGCGACTTCTAATTGTTAGTGCCGTTGGAATAGTAGATAAAGTCCTAATCTCAATAGATAAGGATAAAACCCAATGTGCTACACTCACTGATTTAGCAGACAAATTTGGAGCTAATTTTGAGCTGTATTTTGCAAATGGTGGGGATCAGGATAATGATTCTATACCAGAGGTTTCTGTTTGTATGGAAAAAGGAATAAAACTTTTAGAAGGACTTGGCGATAAAATTCAGTCCTCATCTTGGCTATTAAATAAATAATATGGAGATTAAAAATATTTGTTGCATTGGAGCGGGTTATGTAGGAGGACCTACGATGACAGTTATTGCCCTTAAAAATCCTCAAATATCAGTTACTGTTGTTGATATTAATAAAGATAGAATAGATGCTTGGAATGGTCCATTAGAGAGCTTACCTATTTTTGAACCCGGATTATCAGGGGTTGTAAAGGAAACCCGTGGCAGGAATTTATTTTTCTCTACTGATATTGATTCAGCTATTAGAAATGCAGAAATGATATTTATTTCTGTAAACACACCAACTAAAACATATGGTGAAGGAAAAGGATTCGCTTCAGATCTAACTTATATAGAACAGTCAGCAAGGCATATTGGAAGGGTATCAAATAAAGATAAAATTATTGTAGAAAAATCAACACTTCCGGTAAGAACCGCTGAGAAAATAAAAGAGGTACTTGAGGCTGAGTCTAGGGATAATAAATTTGAAGTTTTATCAAATCCAGAGTTTTTAGCTGAAGGAACAGCAATTGAGGATTTATTAAATGCAGATCGTGTTTTGATAGGGGGAGATGATACAGAGTCAGGGAAAAAAGCAGTTGATACATTAGTAAGTATTTATAATAGTTGGTTACCTAAAGAAAGAATCCTCACAACTAATGTATGGTCCTCTGAACTTTCAAAGTTAGCGGCGAATGCAATGTTAGCTCAGCGGATTTCATCCATAAATAGTTTATCAGCTTTATGTGAAAAAACAGGAGCTGATATCGAAGAGCTTTCAAAAGCAATTGGGATGGATTCAAGAATAGGCCCAAAATTTTTAAAAGCCTCTGTTGGTTTCGGTGGTAGTTGTTTTCAAAAAGATATTTTGAACCTAGTATATCTTTGTCGATTTTATGGTTTAGACCAGGTTGCCGAATATTGGCAATCAGTAGTTGGGATTAACGACTTTCAAAAAAGTAGATTTGCACAAAGGATTATTGAGAAGTCTTCAGGAACAATTAATAATAAGAAAATTACCCTTTTAGGGTGGGCTTTTAAAAAAGACACCAATGATTCTAGAGAATCGGCTGCAATCGATATTACAATCCAATTAATTGAAGAAGGGGCAAATGTTTCAATCTATGATCCTAAAGTAACAGAAAAGCAAATAAAAAAAGATCTTTTAGAAAAATCTAAAAAAGTAAACCTTCAAAAAATTGATGTTTTTAATAATCCTAAGGATGCAATCAAAGATTCTTTTGGAGTAGCGATAATAACTGAATGGGACGAATTTAAAAGCTTACCTTGGGATCAATATATTAATCAGGTAAATCGTCCAGCAAATATTTTTGACGGCAGAAATATTTTTGAAAAGGAATTTTTTGAAAAAATTGGCTATAACTATTATTCTATTGGGAAATAATTTAATTATGCTCATTAAAAAGATCAGGCAAAAAATCAGAGTAACTTGGATTTCATCCGTGATCTTTTTATTAAAAAATATCTCTAAAATTCAAGGCAGAGAAGCAGTATTCGAATTTAGTGAGTTTACTTGGGATATGGTTAGAGGTCTACCAAAAGCATATTATTATGAGAAAAATAATATTGATTATAACCTATTTATAAAAAGTGGTTTAAAAGGCACTTACTTTTTTTCAAAGAATATTTTTGAAATAAAACTCTTTAATAATCTTAATAGTAAGGAAACTTACAATAGAGAAAAACCAAGCTTCACAAACGCAAATTGGTTGCCTCCTCCTTTGGAGTTAATTTTCAGAAACAATGACTATAATTTCAAAAAAGAAGTGGTAGTCATACAAAATAAGTATTCTGTAGAATGGAATGAAAAACCTTATAATTTTTTTGATTTATCAACTCTTAAAAATCTTTTTAGAGTTTTAACCAAAAAATATGATGTAGTGTATATTAGACCAGAATCATCCATTAAAAAAGGGTATTTTCAAGATGATAATGAAATCTTAAATTTTGAAGATTATAAATTAATTGAAGAAAAATTTCCTAACGTTTTTACTTTAAGAAATTTTCTAAATAAAGAAAATGACTTTAATATTACTCAGTTCAAACTACATTCAAATTCTTTAAAGCATATATGTGTCTCAGGAGGGAACGCATGTATTGCGAGTTATTTTAAAGGAGAGGTGCTAATATATGATTCACCTGAGGGAATTAAAAGAGAAATATGGGACTCAAACTCTTGGTTATCTGAACTTTCAGGCTCAAAAATAAATGGATTTAACGATAAGGATAAACTTTTAAAATTTGTAATAAAAAACTGGACATGAAAAATGTGTTAATTACTGGAGTAGCTGGTTTACTTGGAAGTAGACTTGCTAAGTGGATATTAGATAATAAAAAAGACTACAACATAATTGGGATTGATGATTTAAGTGGAGGTTATATTGAAAATATTCCAAGTGAAGTAATTTTTGAAAATTTTAATCTTTTAGATAGTCAATTAGAAGATATTTTTAAAAAACACAAACCTGAATATGTGTTTCATTTTGCAGCATATGCAGCTGAGGGGCTTTCTCCATTCATTAGGAAGTATAACTACAATAATAACCTTATTGCTACTGCAAACATTATAAATAATTGCATAAAGTATGATACCAAAAGATTAGTATTTACATCTTCCCTTGCAGTATATGGACATGGAGAATATCAAATCTTCAATGAAAATCAAGTGCCTAAACCCATTGATCCCTATGGAGTAGCAAAGTATGCTTGTGAGATGGATATACAAATAGCAGGAGAGCAACATGATTTAGATTGGTGTATTATTAGGCCACATAATGTATATGGCATTAATCAAAATATTTGGGATAAATATAGAAATGTACTTGGCATTTGGATGTATCAACATATAAATGGACAGGATATGACAATTTTTGGTGATGGAAACCAAACAAGGGCTTTTAGTTACATCGATGATTCATTGGAACCACTTTGGAATGCGGCATCCCTTAAAGAAGCAAGTAAGCAAATAATAAATCTAGGAGGTATAGAAGAAACTTCAATTAAAAAAGCTAACGAAATTTTGAAAAATATAATTGGAGGTGGTAAAACAATTTTTCTAGAAGCTAGACATGAAGTTAAGCATTCAATCCCTACTTATAAAAAATCTGTTGAATTATTAAATTTTTCTCATAAAACAAATTTGGAATTAGGTTTAGCTTCGATGTGGGACTGGGCAAAAAAACAACCAAAGAAAGAAAGATTTGAATGGCCTTTTTATGAATTAGAAAAAGGAATTTATAGTTATTGGAAATAAGTCATTATGAAGGTTTTAGTTAGTGGGTCAGCTGGGTTTATAGGTTATCACCTTGTAAAAAATCTTATCAAAAGAGGTGATACAGTCATTGGTATTGACAATATAAATGACTATTATGATGTTAAACTAAAATATTCTAGATTAAAAAATCTTGGAATTGAAAAAGATTTGATTAATGAAGTTGGGTATCAGAACTCAAAAAACTTTACTTTTTATAAGGGTGATTTAGAAAATAAGTCTTTTGTACAAAGCGTAGTTGAAAAAGAACTCCCTGATGCTATATGTAATCTTGCGGCTCAAGCGGGTGTTAGATATTCATTAATAAATCCTCAAGCTTACATTGATTCAAATATTATTGGATTTTTAAATATACTTGAAGCTTGTAGAAAATATAAAATTAAAAATCTTTCATATGCTTCATCCTCATCAGTTTATGGTTTAAATAAAAAATTACCTTTTTCTACCGAGGACAATGTTGATCATCCAGTATCGCTTTATGCAGCATCAAAAAAATCTAATGAGTTGATGGCTCATACTTATTCCCATTTATTTGGTATTCAAACCACTGGTCTTCGATTTTTCACAGTTTACGGACCTTGGGGAAGACCAGATATGGCATTATTTTTATTTGTTAAAGCTGCCTTTGAAAATAGTACAATAGATGTATTTAATCATGGGGAAATGGTTAGAGATTTTACCTATGTTGATGATATAGTAAAAGGAGTAATTAGTGTGATTGATAATCCAGCCAAAAGTTCAGATGATTTTGACACTAATTTTTCTCCAAATATTTCCTCTGCCCCATACAGGGTATATAATATTGGGAATAATAACCCAGTAAAATTAATGGATTTTATAACAGCAATTGAGAAGAAAATTGGTAAAACAGTCAAGAAGAATTTCATGGAAATTCAACCCGGTGATGTTCCGCAGACATATGCTGATGTAACAGATTTAGAGAACGATTTTAATTACAAACCAAATACTTCAATTAAAACAGGTATTTCAAATTTTATTGATTGGTATAAAGACTATTATGACAAATAAACAAATTAAAATATCAATAATAGGAATGGGCTATGTTGGTCTTCCGTTGGCTGTATTGTTTGCGAAGAAATATAGTGTGGTCGGTTATGATATTAACATAAAAAGAGTTGAAGAATTAAACAACTTTTTTGACACAACTAATGAGATCGAAAAAGATAAATTAAAAAAAGCTATTAGCATAGATAATCAACTCTTTATAACTAATAAAAAGTCATTTTTAGAGAATTCTGATTTTTACATAGTTACAGTTCCTACTCCTGTTGATATAAATAATAAGCCAGATTTGAATCCATTAATAAAAGCTTCTGAAGTAGTAGGTGAATTTATAAAAAAAGGCTCTACAGTAATTTACGAGTCAACTGTTTACCCAGGGGCAACAGAAGAAGACTGTGTGCCAATACTAGAAAAAAAATCTTCATTAAAATTAAATAAAGATTTTTTTGTTGGGTACTCGCCTGAGAGAATAAATCCAGGAGATAAAGAGCATACAGTAGATAAAATTTTAAAAGTTACCTCAGGGAGTACACCAGAGATAGCAATCAAAATTGATAAACTTTATAAAAGTGTAATTACAGCTGGAACTTATTTAGCAAGTTCAATTAAAGTAGCTGAAATGGCTAAAATTATTGAAAATACCCAAAGAGATATAAATATTGCTTTTGTAAATGAACTTTCTAAAATAACAGCTAGATTAGATATTAATACAAGTGAAGTTCTAAAGGCTGCAGGGACTAAATGGAATTTTTTAAAATTCACTCCTGGCTTAGTAGGTGGTCATTGTATAGGGGTTGATCCTTACTATCTATCTCAAAAATCAGAGCAGTTAGGATATTTCCCAGAAATTATATTGGCAGGAAGAAGAATTAATAATTCTATGGGAGATTTTGTAGCCTCAGAGTGTATTAAACTACTAATACAAAAAGAGATTAATATTAAGTCGTCAAGAGCTTTAATCCTTGGATTTACATTTAAAGAAAATTGCCCAGATATTCGAAATACTGGCGTTAATCTAGTTAGAAAGGGTTTACTAGCTTATAATCTAGAGGTAGATGTCTATGATCCTAATGCAGATAATGGCCAGGTTTTAAAACACTATGGTTTTAATTTAATTGAAAAACTCAATAGCAATTATGATTTAATTGTATTAGCAGTATCACACAAAGAATTTTTAAATATTGATTTATCTAATTTGAAAAATGACAACTCAGTTATTTATGATATTAAGTCTGTATTAAATCAATCTGATAGGGCTTTATAAAGATGAGAATTTTAATTACCTCTGGAATTTTTCCTCCTGATATAGGTGGTCCAGCATCATATGTACCAAAAATAGCCTCAGAATTTTCAAAGCGCGGGAATAAGGTTACAGTCCTATGCTTATCTGAAAATAAATATGATGATTCAAAATTTAATTTTGATGTAGTTAGAATTAAAAGGAAAAAATTTCTACCCATAAGAGTTCTGATTACAATAGTTAAGATTATCTCTATATCCTTGAAGTCTGATATAATTTATGCGAATACCCTTACGTTTGAATCATCAATCGGAGCAATTTTATCAAGAAAGCCTATAATTCATAAAATAGTAGGGGACTATGCGTGGGAACGAGCAAGAAATAAAGGCTACTATTCAGGAACTATTGATCAATATCAAAAAAGCAAAAAAAATTTGAGACTAAATTTTTTAGACTTTTATTTTAAGTTCTTTCTGCGATTTTCTAAAAATATAATTACTCCAAGTAATTATTTAAAGAAAATTGTTTTAGGCTGGAATCCTACTCTAAACGTTTCAACTATCTATAACGCAGTAGATTTTCCAAAAACATTAGAAAGAAAGAGAAGAAAAACATTCTCGAAAATTTTAACTGTTTCTAGACTTGTAAATTGGAAAAATATAGATCAAATTATTTTATCATTAACTCAATTAGAAGATTTTACATTGGAAATAGTAGGTGAAGGTCCAGAGAAAGAAAATTTACAATCTTTGGTTATTGAGCATGAACTTGAAAATAGAGTTAATTTTTTAGGTCAACTCACAAGAAATGAGGTTTATAAATGTATGGTTGAAAGCGATGTGTTTATTTTAAATTCATCCTATGAGGGTTTACCTCATGTAATTGTTGAAGCAATGTATGCTAAAATACCAGTTATTTGTTCTAATGTTGGAGGATGTTCTGAAATTGTAAAAGATAGTATTACTGGTTTTTTGACTAATAAAAAACAAGATCTTATATTTTTTATTGAAAAGCTAAAAGATGAAAAGCTTAGAGAATTAGTTGTCAACCAAGCTTTTGACTTTGTTAATTCAGACTTTAAATTTCAAAAAATGTTTGATTTAACCCAACGAACTTTATCCTAACTTATGAAATCAAAAAAGATAAAGGTTTTGATGATTTCCTATGGGGATAATTCTTTTCATAAAAATAAGGCAGGAGTTCTTGATAGGCATTTAAATTACGCCATGTATTTCGATCAATTATTTATAATACACCTTACAAAAACTAAAAATCTAAAATTAATCTCAAATGGAAATTTGACTATAAAATCATTTTTTGGTATAAATTATTTTGTTTCATTTTTTAAGGCAATTATTTTTATAATTAATTCTAAAGATCTGTTCAAAGACTTTTCTGTGATTACTACCCAAGATCCATTTCTTACTGGGATTTTAGGCTTAATGATCAAAAAGGTGTTAAAAAGTAAATTACACGTTCAAAATCATAGCGTATATATAAACAATAAAGATTGGTTTAGAGAAAGTCCTTTTATAAACCCAATACTGAATTTCGTTGGAATTAGGATAATCAAAAGAGCCGATAGGTTAAGAGTAGTTAATAGCCAAGAAAAGGAAATTTATTGTAAGGACTTAAATATTGATTCCAAAAAAATTGATATCGCCCCTGTTCCATCAAATGATCAATTTTGGTTTAAAGAATTAGATAAAAAATTAGTTATAAATTTTAAAAAAAAGCATAACCTTGAATCTAAATTGATATTAGGGTGGGCTGGTCGACTTGTTAAGTTTAAACGATTAGATTTACTATTTGAGATATGTTCAAATTTAAAAGAAAAAGGTTTTAAAAAATTTGAGTTATTAATAGCTGGCGATAAAAAAAAGTCTGATTTTAATCTTAAAAAGCTTGAAGAAAAATTTAATTTAAAACCCATTTATCTTGGATACTTGAACCAAGATAGTTTATTTGAATTCTATAAAATTATTGATGTGTATTTACACACATCTATTTATGAGGGCTACGGTCTTGTTGTAAAAGAAGCTCAATTAGCTGGGACTCCAGTGATTTCCTTTGCCACTCAAGGGCCTTCGAAAATAATTTTAGAAGGAGTTACAGGTAATTTGGTTGAGGATAATGTTGAATCCTTTAGTAAATCCTTATCCAACTATTTTGATTATTCATTTTTAAGTCAAATGAAAAGAAATACTTTAAGGCATAAAAAAAGATTTAATGAAGAAGTAAATATTAAGAATATAATAGAATCAATCTGTAAAACAATTGAATAATTTATTGAATAAATACAGAGGTAAAGGTTATAGAAACATTTCTTTTGGTTCACTAACCTCAGGCTTTAGTTTAGTCTTAAGTTTATTATTAGCTTCTTTAATCACAAATAATTATGGTTTAAATATTTATGGGCAATTATCAATTTTAATCGCCACATTATCTAGTGCAGATTTGATAACACGCTTTCCTACAACCCCCATATCAATAAGATATTTAAGTCATTTTTTAAAAGAGAAAAAATATTCAAATTTTAGAGGGGTTTTAGTCCTTGAATTAGTTTTTCAACTAATTACATCCTTACTTCTTTTTATTTTAATTTTTTTAGTTTCTCCTGGTTTAGCAGAGTATGTTCTTAAAGATTCTTCATTAGGGAATTTATTTATTTATTACTATTTCATAACTCTATTTTATTCTTTACGTTCTTTTATAAACAGTTATTTTAATGTATTTAAAAAATTTAAATCTGTTTTTTTGTTGAGTTTTTTTGAAAATGTATTTAAATTAATTGGAGTTTTCATTTATATTAAAATTAGTGCTTCAAGAGATATATCGTCAATTATTATAGTTTATATAATTACTTCAGGATTAGTTTTCTTAATTTATTTCATTTACTTTTTAAAACACTTTTCAAAGGAAATTTCTTTTGGAAAAATTGATTTTAATAATTTTAACATAAATCAATATTTTAAATTTTCATCTCAATTATTTCTATCCTCAACATTAAAAGGGTTTCATTCAAAGTTTCCTGAACTTTTCTTGTCTTACTTTACTGATGCTTCTTCAGTAGGACTTTACTCTATTTATAAAAAAATACCCTCAATATTATCTTATTATACTTCTTCATTATCAATAATCACTTACCCTAAGATTGTAGATTTAAAATTACAGAATAAATTATTCGAAATAAAAAAGGTATTAAACCAGTACAATTTTGAAATTATTATTTTAAATCTTGGCCTTGCTTTTTTTACAATAGCTTTTTCTGGTTTGATTGCAAGATTTTTTGGTCTAGAGAATTTAGACAATAAAATATTTTATGTTATTTTTCTTTCAAATACAATATTAAATCTAAACTGGTGGAATAAGGGATATTCTGAAGCTTTTGAAACAAAACTTACAATAAAGCTTCATCTTTTGATTTTTATTTTATTAATTGTAACTCTTCCTTTTTTTATAAAATATTTTAGTCTAATTGGAGCATTTGGATCAATCGCTTTAGTTAATCTTTCAGGGGTGCTTTATGTAAGATCTCATGCAAATAAAATATTAAGCTATTGAATAGACTTGTATACTTAACATTTTCTAATATTCCTTCTATAAGAGCTAATTCATTTCAGTCTTTTGTAATGGGATATTATATGTCACAAAAAGTTTCTGATTTTTTGATGATTGTCCCCATGGGGAAAAATGAGTTAGACCCTTTTTCATATTATGATTTTAAATTTTGTAAAAAATTTAAAATAGAGCATATTAGACATTTCGAGTTTAACTTTTGGGTTAATAAATCAGAATTATTATGGTATAATCTTAAAAGACTTCATTTTTGTATAATCCTTTTTTTTAAGCTTTTACGTATTAAAAATAAATTCAAAATTTTCACAAGAGATCCTTTTTTACTTGCAATATCGATTATCGCTTCAAAATTTAACTTGAATATTACAGGAGTTTTTTTTGAAGCGCATAAAACCTATCCAAAATTTAATTTTCTTTTAAGGAAATGCTCAGGTATAGTAGTTACAAATCAATATAATTTTGATAATCTATTATCTCATAACGGTAATCTTATCTTGGAAAGAAATGGAGTTGAACTTCAAAGGTTTAATAAATTGAAATTTAAAAAGTTAGATATTAAAAATATTAATGTTTGTTATATAGGGAGTTTTCAAAAATGGAAGGGTTTTGAAACTTTAATAAAAGCTTTTTCAAGCCTGGAAAAGGGATTTAACCTTATACTTGTGGGAGCACGTCAATCTGAAATAAAAAATTTAAATAACATGTGTGATCAAAATGGCGTGAAGAAATTTCAGATTTATGGTCATATGAACCAAGATAAATTGATAAATTTTTATAAAAAAGCAGATGTTCTAGTATTACCAAATTCTAAGAAATATAAAGATAATTTATCTACCTCTCCCATAAAACTTTTTGAATACATGGCTACCAAAAGACCTATAATAGCTTCTAATATAGATTCTATTAGAGAAATATTAAGTGAAAAATGCGCTATTTTTTTTGAAAGTGATAATTCAAATGATTTAGCACTTAAAATCAAGAATATAATAGATTTAGACCATCTACAAATTGCAAAAAATTCATTCAATGAAGTTAAAAACTATACATGGAAAAGTAGAGCTGATAGAATCGTTAATTTTATATTTAAATAAATGAATTTATTATACTACAATTTATGTCTTGATAAAGATTATGCACCTCTAGAATTTAATATTGAGTGGTTAAATCAGATTGCTCTTAGTTACAAAAATGTTTTTGTTATTACAAAATATAATAATGATTTAAAATTTAAAAAAAATATATTAGTATTCCCACTATTAAAATATAAAGAGGAAAATCCTTCTAAAATATCGTTATTAATTAGATTCTATAAATTTCTATTTCATATTCTCTTTAAATACAAAATTAAAAGGTGTTTTTCTCATATGAACCCTTTATATATTGTTTTATCAGGGTTAATTTTAAGATTAATTAAAGTTAAAATAATACTTTGGTATACTCATCCTGCAGTTACTTTGAAACTTAAACTAGCTTATTTTTTTTCAAATAAAATAGTATCTGCCTCAAAGGAATCTTTTAAATATAAAAAAAATAAACTTTTAGTTTTGGGTCATTTCGTAGATGATTCAATTTTCACATATAATAGAAAAATAATAAAATCAAATGAAATAGTATATGCAGGTAGAATTAGTAGAATCAAAAATATTTCTTATATATTAAAGTTATTTCAATCTTTAGATAGTAAAAATAGTTTTAAACTAATTTTGGTTGGAAGCTGTGTCACAAAGAGGGACCTGACATACAAAAACGAATTATTAAAATATATTGAATATTACAATATTTCTCATTTAGTTAGATTTATTGACTTTGTAAAAAGAGATAATCTCTCAGTAATATTTAAAAATGCAAGTTATTTCATTAATGTAACAGATAAAGGTTCTTTTGATAAAGTAATTTTAGAGGCATCATTATGTGGAGCTATTTGTTTAGTTTCTAATGATTTTTTGAGTAATCAATTATATGGGGAAGATTTTACTCTCACGATGGATCTAAAAAGGGATATAAACACGATTAATAAATTGATAGAATTTGACCTTGGAGCAAAAAATGAATTAATAAAAAAACAAATTGAAATTGTTAAAAAACAATACTCTATAAAAAATCTTAGTTATAGATTAGATCAGGCATTTAGTTAAAGGTCAAGAATATTTTTACTTCTATAGAAAACAGAAGTGCAACTTTTTTTGTAAGCAATTGGATTATACCCCCAAAAATCTAATTTTTTAAAGTTTCTTTGTAATAAAAAATCAATTCCTTGTAAATAATTCCTGTCAGAGTCGTCCAAAATAATTATTCCTTTCTCTGTAATTAAATTATAAGAATCTTTCATTAACTGGTTTCTTAGACCTCCATCAATAAGAATTATATCAAATTTCTTGTCCTTTAATGCGTTTATATTGCGATTATTTTTTTCGCTTAAAAATAATTTAACATTTGAGTAATTAGAAAGCTTATTGCTTATTTGTTTATAATATTCATTATCAAACTCAACTGAATATATAATCTTTACTTTATCTTGAAAATAAAATGTAGAATTTCCTGAACCAAATTCAAGATATTTTAAATTCTGAAATTTTTTATTTTTTATAAAATCTATAAAGGGATAAGTTAACCAAGGAACCTTTTTGTCTCTGTAAATAGATTGATGATAAAATGAGCTTTTCAACCAAGAGTCTTTAATTAAAATATTATTTAAAAACCTAAAGACTCTCCTAAAAAATTTAAATGTATTTTTAATCACTTTTAAAGTAAAACAATATTTTTGCTAACATACATTAATTATCATAAAACATAAAGATAATTGCAATAATATAAATAAATGAAAATAGTTATCCTATGTGGGGGTTTTGGAACTAGATTAGGTAAAGAAACTCTTTTAAAACCAAAGCCTATGGTAGAAATAGGCAACAAGCCAATTTTATGGCATATCATGAAAAGATTTGAAAATTATGGATTTAATGATTTTTATTTGGCACTAGGTTATAAATCAGAGATAATAAAGGATTATTTTTTAAATTATAAATCTACTGTGAATGATGTTCAAATAGATCTAATTTCAAATAAGGTCAGGTATAAAACAAGTGTCGAAGAAAAGTGGATTGTTAACCTAATTGAAACTGGTTATAATACCATGACAGGTGGAAGGCTTTTCAGTAATTTCAATATCAATGTAAGTAGAATCTGATTTGCAAATTTTTGTGCCCAATTTCTCAAATTCCCAAGGATTATATTCTGGCTTTAGAACTTCATAAATAAAATCTTTTTTCCAAATTGACGGTTGCATTGAAATTAAATAATCACTTCCATTTTTAATTTTTTTGTATTTATTGGAGTGTACTTCTTTGGAATATTTTTGAAAACCACTAGGGCAAATTTGTAGTCGATCCATGTTTAATTGATCCATGTCTTCCAAATACCTTTTTATTTCTTTTTCTGAATATTTATGGGTCAATAAGTAATCCTCTAGAAGCCAAAAAACATAATCTGTTTTTATTTTATCTAGTGCTTTTAAATTTCTGAAACCCCAGGATTTGTTACCAGATGAAATGCAGTGATATTTATCTGTAGTTTTGTTTTCACATGCAATTATAATTTCAGTTTTTAATTCCCAGTTTTTATCCACGTATTTTTTAAAATGCTCTAAAAGATGAATATAATTATCGCTGGTTGAAACCAGTACAGTTAAATTTATTTTTTCTTCCATCTATTTAATTTAAGTTAATTTATTTATTACGATATTGCCGTTTAATATCAAAAATAACTTAATGAAAAGATTTTTCTACTATTTGAATAAAATACTTAAAAAATTAAAAATTAATTATCAGACACTTCCTATTGATAATATCTTTTTAAAAAGCATTTTTTATAAATTAGAAAATCAAATTCCTTTTGCTTTTTCTAGATGGGGGGATGGAGAGTGGTTAAATATTAGAGGTGATAACGGGAAAAATATAGATGGGAATAAGTATTTTAATGACTTAGGGATTAATTTAAAAGAAATAGTAAAAAAAAAACAAGATTATTATTTGGGGGCACAGGATTATAAATTATTTGGTTTATTAAGTGACGTAAGGAATTATAAAGTAAATAATTGGCATGATGCAGATATCTTTCATAAGTTGAGTATTAAAGGCAGATTGAATGAATTACTCCAAATCTTTAATGACTCCTACATTGTCTATGTAGGAAATTCAAATCACTCCAAACTAAATTTTATTAATGAATTTATTGAGATACCAATAAATGATTCATGGTTGGAAAAAGACATAATTTTAAATAAAATTGAGGCTACTTTTTCTGATAAGCATAAAATATATTTGTTTTCAGCGGGGATGGCAACAAATGTATTTATAGACACACTTTGGAAAAAAAATTCAAAAAATAGTTATATGGATATAGGAAGTACGTTTGATCCTTTTGTAGGAATAAATTCAAGATCATATCACAAAACTTTAAAAATACAAAATGATAAAACTTTTTAAGAAAATAATTGAAAGGCTTAAATTTTTAAAGTCTAGAATTGATGAACCAATAATGCGGGATGTTCTCATAAATAAATTAATCAGAAAATATAATTTTAAAACCTATTTAGAGATAGGAATAGATAACGGCAATAATTTTAATCGAATAAATTGTCTTTACAAAGATTCTGTAGATCCTGCCGAAAAAAATTACAATCATGCAAACCCAAAATATAAAGTAACTTCAGATGTATTCTTCAAGAGTGTTGCAAATGAATATTTCAAGTATGATATAATTTTTATTGATGGTTTACATCATTATGAACAAGTCAACAGAGATATTGAAAATTAATTAAAACATCTTAATGAAGGAGGTTTTATAGTTTTACACGATTGTAATCCCAAAAAAGAAATTCATCAGAAAGTTCCGAGAGAATCAAAATTATGGAATGGTGATGTATGGAAATCAGTCGTACATTTTAGATCAACTAATAATGAATATGGATGTTTAACTATTGATTCAGATCAGGGACTTGGCATAATTTCAAAAAAAATTAAACCTTATAAGATTAAATTCGAACATCAATTAAACTATCAGAGTTTAGAAAAAAATAGAAATGAATTGCTTGGCTTAATAAATGTAAATGATTTCAAAAAAAAGTTCTTTGATTGATAAAAACGTAAATGATTTCAATAATACATTTAATTCCTACAATTGACAGAGGAGGAGCAGAAAATCATCTTCAATCTTTGATTGAAAAACAGATTTCTAATAATTACAGCATTGTAGTAATTCATTTAAAAGGCAAGCCTTATTGGAAATCATATTTTGAAGAGAATGGCGTAAAAGTATTTAAATACAAATCTATTTTCCAGTTAATCTCAATTATTAAAAAACACGATATTCAAATACTGCATGCTCATCTTCAAGTACCTGAAATATTAAGTTCAATTACCCATTTATTTTTCCCAAATTTTAAACTTGTTTTTTCTAGACATAATGACGCATACTCCAGGTTTTTACCCAAAGTTCTAAACCCAATATTTTATCAATTAATATCAAAAAGAGCATCAAAAATCATTTGTATTTCCAAAAACGTATATGATTTCTGTAAAAACAATCTTGGTTTAAATAAAGAAAAACTTCAAATCATCTATTATGGCATTTCAAGAGAAACTTATGCCCCTTCAAATATTGATGATAACCAGTTCAATAAGTTAAATAAAGAATTTAAAATTAAAGACGAGTATATAATTGGAACTGTAGCAAGATTACATCCTCAAAAATCTCTTCATACTTTAATTACGGCTTTCAAAATATTTTCAAAACAAGTTCCAAACTGTAAACTTTTTATTGTTGGGGAGGGCCATTTAGAATCAGAATTAAAAAGTCTGGCAAGTAATTTGGGAATAATTGATAAGGTTATTTTTACAGGAAAACGATCAGAAATACCAGTATTTTATAAAATTTTCGATGTATTTGTTCTCTCCTCAATTTATGAAGGACTTGGACTAGTGCTACTTGAAGCTATGGCTGCAGAAAAACCTATAATTGGCACAAACGCGGGGGCAATACCAGATATAATTTCTAATTGTGGCGTTATTGTGGAAACTGAAAACCCTAATGCAATTTCACAAGAACTCATAAGGCTTTATAAAAATCCTGATCTTGTTAAACAAATGACAAAAAAAGGAGTAAAAGACATTAAAGAAAAATTTACTTTAGAAAGGATGTATCTTCAAACGGATCGGATATACAAACAAGTTTTAAATTTGTAATGTGAAAATTATTTATACTGTTAATGACCCATTATTTTTTTTATCACATAGGCTGCCCCTTGCTAAAAATGCGATAAATAAAAACTGGCAAGTATTCCTAGTTTCAGACTTCTCAAATGTTGATAAAAAAGATTTTGTTGACCACCACATTAAAACAATTCACATTCCCTTAAATAGAAATTCCACCTCTATTTTAAAAAACATCACTTCTTTTTTAAAACTATTAAAATCTCTAAAAAAAATTAGCCCCGATATAATTCATAATATAACTCTTAAGATGACATTACTTGGGAGTTTATGTCTTTTTTTTGGAGCTAGCTATAAGACAATTAATGCAATTTCGGGACTGGGTTATCTTTTTACAAATTCTAGATTTTCTTTCAGCAAACTACTTGTTAGCTTAATATTTAGAGCAATAAATTTCTTTAAAAAACCACATTATATATTTCAAAACAATAATGATAAAAAAGTATTTGAAAAATTAGGGGTCAAAAACAACCATTCGCTTATCAGGGGATCTGGTGTTGATAAACAACAATTTAATTACCATAAGCCTTCAAAGAATAAAAAGATTAATATCACTTTTACAGGAAGAATTCTAAAGGATAAAGGAATTCTAGAATTAATAAAGGCGGTTGAAATTCTTTCTAAAGAGTTTAGGTCAAAGGTTGTTTTAAACATCTACGGTAAGATTGATTTAGATAATCCAGCGCATATCACCGAAAAGGAGCTGAAAAAGTTATTAAAACCCAATTTTATTGTTTGGCATGGTAATACTAATGACATAAAAAGCGTACTAGCTCTTTCGGATATTTATTGTCTTCCATCTTATAGAGAAGGGCTTCCTAAATCCACTTTAGAGGCAATGGCAATAGGAAGACCGATAATTACAACAAATGCTCCTGGCTGTGAGGATACAGTTTTAGAAGGAATAAACGGATTTAAAGTGGATATGATGGATCATATAGCCCTCTCAGAAAAACTTCAACTACTAATAGAAGATAAACCTTTAAGAATAAAAATGGGTAAAAAATCTAGAGAAATATTTGAAGAAAATTTCACTTTAGATAAAGTTGTAAAGCAGACTTTTGAGTTATATGATAGCCTAATTGTTAAGAACTGAATTTTACTTTTTATTGAAGTAAAAATACCTTTACAATAAAAAAGTAATAATGCCATTTAATTCAGATACAGCAAGACAGGCTGGTAAAAAATCAAAAAGAGGCCCCTCCTTTAAAATTTCCCATCCAGTAAGAGAAAAACTTAAGTTTGTTTTAGAGGATCAGTTGGATTATTTCATTAACAATCCAGAGGAGTTATCCACCTCAGATAGGATTAAAATATTTAATACAGCCTTAAATTATTTAATGCCTAAAGTCCCTCCAGCAGATGAAAATTCATTAATTGAGAAAAAAACTAACATTGTTTCTAAGGCAATAGAATGGATACCGGCAGATTATGATGAAAAAATAAAATCTAAGGATTTGAAATCTGTGATAGAAAAATATCTGCATAATGATCCTGATTAAATTTCTCACCGATATATTCTAAAAAAGTAGATTCTTTTTTATGCCCAGTAATTCTCATTAAAATAGGAGTTTGAACTTTGCCATAATAGTTAGTAGCAAAACTCCTTCTTAAATCGTGTGCGCTAATCAAATCACACTTTCTATAGTTCCCTTTTAATTTTCGCCTTGTTATCTCGCTCATTTTATACCCAATTACAGAATCTGTCAAACCTGCTTTTTCACAAATCTTTTTGAGGTGTTTGTTAAAGATTTGAGTGTAGGTTTTCTCAGGGAATTCGTTTAGTAAAATATTCTTTAAAAGCGGATCGCCAATAGCTACAGTAACATGGACTCCTGTTTTTTGTTGTACAAAATCAATATATAAATTCCCATTTTGATTTAATCTAAGTTGTGATTTATCTAAAGTTAAAAGATCAGAAACTCGCTGTCCAGTATAAAGACCAATTAGCATTATTTTCCATGAATTTTTTAAGTGCGGCTCAGGCTCATAAGATTTCAATAGTTCAATTTCTTCAAAGTTTAAGGTATTTAAAATGCGCTCATCTTTTCTTAAACCAAAATGTTCGATAAATTTTATAGCATTACTTACTGGATAGCCATCTCTAATGGCTTTATGTAAAACTGTTTTTAGTTGGCTTATTGTTTTTCCTACTGTACCAACACCATACTTTTTTTCATGTAATAGAAAGCTAGTAAATTCATCAATATCACTGATTTTAAAACAATCAATAAGTATATTTTTCTCATTTTTGATTTTATATTCCCCGTAGATCTTTTTAAGAAATTCGTATCGTATTACAGTTGCCGACTTAAGTCCAATAGAACCTGTTTTTTTATTTTTAATTTGAGGAGCAAACGCAATATATCTTTCTATTGCGCTAAGCAATGTTAAATCACTTTTAACAACATATTTATCACTAATCTCTTTTACCATCTTTTTAAAGAGTGTATGATTTTTGATTTGGTCTAATAAGGCGTTTTTTTCAAGCTGATCTTTAACAATCAAAAGCTTATTGTTTATCTCATAACTATCTCTGTAATGTAATTTTACTCGCTCATTATTAGCATCCCAAAAGCTGGGATTTATAAAAAGAGGCAAGGGGGCTTCAAACTTTTTTCTTAAGTGTAGTCTTAAAATAAGGTAGATTCGTACCTTTCTACTCTCTTTTGAGAGCAAATGGTATTCTAATTTTGGATAATATAACATATGTTAACTCATGTTATTTCTTAGATTCAATTTTTTTAAAACCCCCTATTTACTTGGGTTAACCGTATTTAAGATACGTTATTCTATGTTAAAAAACAAGAAAAACCCAGTGTTTATAGGGTTTCAGAGCGTATTTAATTGTAAAACTGGAATAGAAAAATGAAATCCAGAATTAATGACTTTGGACAAGTCCACCCTTAATCAAATGGGAAATAATGGAAGGGCCTACTACGAAAAAGAGTTTGACAGAAATAATCTTTTAGAAAAGCTGGAGGGCATATTCAAATCTTAATAAATACCATCTTTTAAAGGTTTGTTAGGAAAATTGTT
>Ga0233438_10002274_pt1 | contig 19487 bp, 19 predicted proteins | sample SI_123_September_FD_182720 | JGI IMG/M metagenome (GOLD analysis project Ga0233438, IMG submission 182720) | Seawater microbial communities from Saanich Inlet, British Columbia, Canada - SI_123_September2016_10_MG | ecosystem: Environmental > Aquatic > Marine > Inlet | place: Canada: British...
AATTACCCAATGACATAGACCTTTATTTCATCCATTTGAATCATACAAATCCACTTTATGATAAATCTAGTTCAGCGTTTAAAACTGTAGAATCGATGGGCTGGAATGTAGGTAAACAAGGAATGAAACTCAATTTATAAATTTCGATAGTCAAACCATTGTGATTGTATAGTCAAGAGAGATTAATTCCCACCGGTAGGATACCTCTTCACCATCATCACTTGTTTCTCTAAATGGGTCAATACAACTGCCTTTGTTTACATCAACCGAGATTTTAAGGTAATGTTCACCAAATCCACGATAGTCTTCATTCTCTAACATATCGACGATATCCGACTCACTCATATCAGATACAGTTGTGCCAATTATGCTGGAGTTATACCATAATATTTCTACAAAATCACCCGAATTTACTTCTTCAGTAGTTTGTAAATCAGAATACATCAAATGCCCAGAAACACTATCTTCAGCAGACCCACATCCAGCTGGAGATTGTTCATCATCGCTGTAGGTTAGAGTTGCTCTTACACCGACTATATTCAACATCGAGAACTCCCCATCATCTTCAGGCCCAGAAATTTCCATTTCTTTCATTGTATCTTCACCATCCAATATGTATTCTCCATCAGTGGCAATTTCATAGTATGTAATTTCCCCTGTTATTTCGTAAGAACCTGTTTTATTGACGCTACTAGCGGAGTCGGGCGAGAAGACTTGGTAAGAACCTTCCATTCCGCCAACGAAAGCCAACAATATAACAGCACCAACTGCGGTGAACTTTCTTGTTGGAATGGCGTATCTGCCAAATGGATTATCCATGGATTCTTCACGCCTCCAACAGAACAAGAAGTGTACAGTAAATGCTGCACCCATTCCAGGTACTGAAGGGAATACATATTCACCATAACCGAGAACAGTCCAGACTAGCACCCCAATCAATGCAGCCATCATCATTGAAATAGTGTGCTTTGAGTCTGGTTCATATCCAGCCATTCTAATGAGAACAAGCGGTACAAATATCCCCCCAAGTCCGTAAACTGCGAATACAACCAATGCGAACACCGAATCTCCAAAACCAGGGAATTGCTGACCTACTAGCGATATACTGGTAGCAAATGCAGCCACAGCCAGAGTAACCTTCTTTGTCTTACCATGGTCTTGATTCCACTCGGGTTTAACATCGTCAGTGATTGCAGCAGTACAAGCCAAAACTTGACTATCAGCAGTTGACATAGTCGCTGCGAAAATTGAGGCTAAAATTACTCCTCCAAGTAATGGATTTAGATTTTGAGCAAGTCGAGGCAGACCAGTTTCAGCATCCTCAGCTAACATCTCAGGGAAAATGGCTCTACAAGCAAGACCTATCAAGAACATCAATGCTATGAACGGCGTCTGCCAAACGAAGAACCAAACCATCGCTTGTTTACGGTCTTTATCATCATTCAATGTCATTATTCTAGAAACAACCTGCGGTTGTCCAGCCACTCCAAGGCCTCCGAGGAAAAATGCAGCAACCCATAACGTCGCTCCGAATTTAAGTCCTGATGGGAATATATTGACCATGTTTGGATCGATGCCCGCAATGGTATTATGAAGCCCAGAGAAACCTCCCACCTTTCCTAATGCGACCACACAAAGAATAGTGGAGCCAACAATCATTACACAAGACTGAGCAGCATCTGTCCAAATCGAAGCTCTTATTCCGCCTGCATAACAATAAGCAACAACCAAAACAAACCCGATTAGAATACCCGTTATCTCAGACCAACCAAGCATTGATTGTAATGCAACCCCTCCAGCCGTTAATTGAGCAGCAGCATAAATCGATAGGAAAAAGACAGAGAGAACCGCTGCTAACTTTGCTTCAGGCGCCCCTGTCTTGTTGGATACAAGTGAAGATAAAGAACGTAGATTTCTTTCTTTTCCTTCCTTTTGGATATATTTATACAACCAAATCCAGGCAACCAGTTGGCCAATTGTAGAAACAATCGCAATCCAAAGTGCTGAATATCCATTAAGGAAAATAAATCCAATAAACCCGATGAACATGTAGCCTGAGTTCCATGTACTAACTGCAGATAGTGCCGCGAGAGCCGGGTGCATTCCTCTTCCAGCAACTAGGTAGTCATCAGTGGTGTCTTCTTTAACACGCATTGAGGCTAGTCCAACTCCAGCAAAGATTCCCATGAATAATAGGAAAGAAAGTAGAATCAATAATTCATCAGACATATTCTAGCACCTCTCTATTGCCAACGAAGCAAGGCCTTCTCTTCAACTTCACTCGTAATTGCGGGGAAAATAAGACAATTTAATCTTCCACCATCAATATTTTTCAAATTCCCGACCGTAGTATAGGTGATTTTTTCGTCTTTAGTCCCCATATCGGCACACAGTACTACTTTGATAGAATTGAGATCCTTGTCAGCAAATTCTTCGAATGCTAATTTTTTCATAGAATCAATAGTGTTGTCCTCAGGCATACCGGATATATTCGAAGATAATTTTTCTTTCATCAAATCGAGTGAAACATAGGCATCACTCGGTTGCATTGGAATTTGTTTTCCAGTACCGGCTCCAGTAGGGTCCAAGTCCAGCAAGGCAAGTGTGTGTTGGTTTTGAAAGATATTTGCTGCAATAACTTCCAATGGCGAAGTAGCTACCCAACCGCCATATGGGTATGTGATTGTAGTTTGTCTTCCAAATCGATAATTGGACAATCCAACTGCACCTGTAACCAAAGTTGTAATTGAAATCCCATGGAACACTATACAATTAATTCCAGCTTCAAGTGCTTGTAATTGGATATCAACATGCGTAGTTGCTTGCAAAGGGTCTCCTACAATCAGTAATGCTACTAAATGAGTCTTAGCTAAATCGAGTAATTCAGTTGGACTTTCAACCTCTGGGCGCATGACCATTTTAATATCGCCAATATCTTCTTCCAATTTTACCAATTCATCGGCTGGCCATAGAGCAGTATATGCTTCATATCGCCTAAAGTCTGCAGACTTAGCAGCATTTTTTGCTTCTATTGTCATGGAACTAATTCGCCCAGGACCCATGCCGACCAACAATAATCCGGATTTTGGTAATTCTGCACTATTTCCAGCCGTCATCCTCAAACCTCGCTCTTGCTTAGATAGGGCGAAGCCTATGCGTCATTTGAGAGTGCCGAGTGCACAAACCCAACACTGGCTCGAGTTGTGCCGGAGCCATGGATGGCTCCAAACAGGGGTAGGTGTCTTGTCACTAGAAGGTGGACTGAAAGGTATCCCCCTCTCACATAGTGCGCCACCCGAAACCGATAAGCGATGGGCGGATAATGCAATAATATCAGCAGAAGGTATTACAAGAGGTCCAGAACATTGGAGCGAACATCTTTCTCCAGAAATTCTTCAAGAGATAAAAGACGAAATTCCAAATTCATATGAAATCCAAGGCGACATACTGATTGTAAAATTAGAACAAGAAGTCAGTAGGTATGGGGCAGAGATTGCTAATGCTATGCTCAACCAATTACCCTCAGTAAGACTGGTATGCGCGGATAACGGTGTTATTGGCGAATTCCGCGTAAGAGATTTACAACCACTATCCTCCCGAAATGATAATTTTTCCACAATTACCCAAATACGAGAAAACGGAGTTCTAATCTCTACCGACCCAGCAAAGGTATATTTTTCAGCCAGACTATCCAAGGAGAGAGAAGATAATTTAGCGGTGGCCAAGGAATTGAGAAATAAACTTTCTAGGCCACTAAGGATATGCGACCCATATGCAGGTGTAGGGCCAAGTTTAGCATCATTACTTAGAGAAAAAGAACTTGTTTCAGAGTGTTTTGCAGGAGACTTGAACCCAGACGCATTCGAATTATTGGAAACAAATATTTCTCGCTTTATTTCTAAATTAGATACGCCACTATCAACACTTGAAGTAAAAAATATAGATGCTAGAGAATGGGCTAAAGAAGTTCAAGCAGAATCAAAAATAGATTATCTATTAGTCAATTTACCTCACCATAGTTTAGAACATTTACCGTCTCTATTGCCGCTCCTTTCTAAGAACCATCCTACTGTTATTCGCGGGTGGGCGATCATAGATAGGGATTCACTAACAAATCAAAAGGATGCCATTGAGTCTATGATTGAACTTGCCGGAGGTGTAGTGGAATCTATAAATTGCAGTGAAGTCAAGGGATTCTCTTCTAGTAAAATTTTCATGCGTTTTGAATCATGGCAAATATTCCATTGAAGCGTTTAGTTCATCAAGTTCGACCCTTTGGGGTCAAATATGGGCGTTATGGCAAAGTGTGACTGTGGAGTTGAAATAGACATTTCAGGAACAACACCAAGAAAAGATGGCACTAAAGTGTGGTGCCGTGTTTGTGGCACAACAATCATCCATCACCATAATGAATAATCTAGAACGATTTATTGAAAAGCCTAGGGCCGCAGCACCAATCATGACTGATTTGGTTGACCAAGTAGATGAAAGAGGCCTTGCAATATCGCCAACTCTCCCTACCGAGTGTAAAAACTTCTTAATTGATATCGATGGAACCATCTGCGAAGATATTCCAAATGAGGAACCAGAGAGAATGGCTACCGCAGAATGCTTTGAAGGAGTCGCAGACCAAATCAACAAGTGGTATGATGAAGGGCACCAAATTTGCTTCTTCACCGCTAGAGCAGAAGAGCACAGAGAAGTAACAGAGGAGTGGCTTGATAGACATGGTTTCAAATGGCATAGTTGCTTATTTGGCAAGCCTCGTGGTGGAAATTATCATTGGATAGACAATCATATCGTTAGAGCGACTAGGTTCAAATCTAAAATGACAGAATTCGTTAAGAAAATGGCAGAAGTAGAAGTTTTTGATGACTGACAATTAACCGAATCATTGAGAAAGGGCAAACTTTAGCCCTTGCCATGCGTTCTGATTCGATACGAGTTTTTTTGATGATTTTTGTTATGGCTGGGGCAACCTTGTCAGGGTGCTTCGCAAATGACGAATCATCGGGAATGCCTAGCACTGATGATTTGGAAATTTCAGGAGAATTAGTGGCAGGCGACTGGTCCGACGTCATTTTAACTGCAAAAGTCGACCTCAGTGTTTACATTCCATATTTTTTGATGGACCCTGGAAGTAACCGTGCGCAAAATGGAACCGTTCTCAACATTGAGGCCGGAGACAGTGAAAACGTAAGGTGGCTTCTTCCGCCAAGAAATACAGACGCTGTACTGTTAATCGGAGATTATGAAAGAACCAATTGGCCCATTAGAGCAGCGGCCGAGTCTTGGATGGCTTGGTCTATGGATTCGTCTAATGGAGGCGCAGTAGCCATATCTGAAAATGAAGACAATGGAACTTGGAACTGGTTATCGTCCAGTGATGATGATGGTGGAGATGTTAAAATTAAGAAATTTCAGACCACAAGAGCCCAGCGTTCAGATTTGACAATGGATGATGGCGTTGATGCTTCTGGCGGATGGGTAGATGGCCGCTCAGTATATGAGTGGGTTGAATTCATTACCGATGAAACTCCCTGTGATGATGTTGTGACTTGCGGTTCTGACGGTGCAGTTGGTTACCTCGACCGTTGGATTGGCAATCAAAACCCTTCTTACGAAGACGCAATTAACTATTTTGAAGGTGTTATGAAGGGTTATGGACTTAGAGCTGAAGTTCATAGATATTGGACTGGAACACTATGGGCAGTCAATATTTGTGGCTACAAAGACGGTTCAATGTTCCCAAATGAATGGTTGGTCTTCGGCGGCCACTTTGACATTGCGCCCTATGCAACCCCTACTTCTCTACTCCCCGGTCTTGAGGAAACGGGATATGGTACGCGAACAGGGGCTTATGATAACAGCGCAGGCTCTTCAATGGTGTTGACAACTGCAGGAGCATTGGCGGATTTCGATGCAAGAAGAACCATGGTTTTCTGCCTTTGGTCAAGCGAAGAAGAAGGCCTATGGGGCTCATCAGCATTTGCTGACAATGTTCCTGCAGGAGTGACAATCTCGAATTATCTAAATCTAGATATGGCTGGAATTAACTATCCTGGCGATTATGCGCTTTCAGTATATTTGGGACCAGACGGTACAGGCGATGTAATTGACCAACCCGGTATGTATCACATGGCCGAATGGATAGGCTCAGATGCATTAGACCTCGCATACCAAATGGAGCGTGGAAAGGCTGAATGGGCTGTTGGAGGGGAAAATCCACTATGGACTAATCAGTATGAAGATATGGTTGCGATATATGAATCTCCAACTGCCAGAAGTGACCACGACCCATTCCAACAAATCGGGGTTGCGACACTTGGTTGGAATGGAGTAGTAGACGGCTTTCCTTGTTATCACAAAACATGTGATAAGCTAGAAACATTAGAGGAATATATGGTTACAGATAATGCTACAGGAGTTGCCAACCTTGCTCATTCATGGGATATTGTTACTTGGTGGGCGGTATTTGCTTTCCTTCACATGGATCAAGCACCTGTGCCCAATGAACTTTGAAATCAGCATTTATCTTCAAAAAAAACAACGCTTTATAGCACCAATGTCGATTTTTATGCATGGTTAACTGGGATTTAGACCGAAAAGAGGGGAGTTCTACCGTGCAGCAAAACACTGCCCGAAGAAAAAGAGTCAGTATGAAAAAGAGGAGAAATACACTCAGCCGACCCCTGGTTGAACCAGAGTATAATTCCCATCTTTTACATGCTGGTAAATCAACTCGAAGCATAAATAAGAATGGGAAGAAATTTAGAATTCGAAGAGTGGTGAGAGAGTCTAAACAAATTAATACCAGCCAACCAAACTTCCTCATTGACTAATACCAAAAAATATGAGCCTACCCTTCGAGCATAACTCGAGGGAGTTGCTTGAAAGTTATAGGCGCAGGTTACGATACAGAGTACGAAAACTTAACAACTCCTTTTGAGGATAGATTGAGTTCCACCAAATCGATGTTTGTTTACGAAGGTCCAGCCCTGCTAATAATTACTTATGCCTTATCGCTTATATTCGATCTTAACTTTTCATACTGGGTTTGGTTTGTCGTAGGTTTTTGTATACTACAACTAATGTTTGAATGGTTCATGTACTTCAAAAAGAACGTCTTTGTTAATTTCGGTGCCACAAGAAGAGACTGAACAAATAATGTCAAGACTTTGTAATCAAGTGATGAATTGTCCTAACATGGACGCCGGTTGCGCCATCTTTCACCATAGTATTTGTTTTTGAACCCCAATAAGTTCCAGCGATATCCATGTGAGCCCATGTTATTTGCTCTCCATCTTTTTCATACCCTCTATTAGGTACGAACTGCTTCAAAAACGCGGCAGCAGTATTTGCTCCACCCCATCTTCCAGCACCTAGATTTCTTGTATCAGCTATCTTCGAGTTAGTCATTTCTTTTTCGAATGCAGGGAGTAGAGGCATAGGCCAAGCAAGCTCTCCTACATCATTACCAGCTTCATGAATACGAGTTCTAAAGTCATCATCATTTGACCAAAGACCAGTTGCTTCATGACCTAGTGCAACAACACATGCTCCGGTTAAAGTTGCAAAGTCGATGATATATTCCGGGTCATACTCTCCAGCCTTCCACAAACCGTCAGAAAGAACAAGTCTTCCTTCAGCATCGGTATTCAAAACTTCAATAGTTTTTCCAGATAGGCCCTTTATTACATCACCGGGCCTTGTTGCATTTGCTGCAGGCATATTTTCAGCCATACATGTGATTGCCACAACTTTTCCTTCATGCCCAGTTTGAGCAAGGGCTTCCATAGTACCAAACACAGTAGCAGAACCACCCATGTCGTATTTCATTTCATCCATATTTGCACCAGGTTTCAAAGAGATTCCACCAGTATCGAAGGTAATTCCTTTTCCGACTAGTAGTGGGCAACGACCTTCTACATTCTTGTTCATTTCGAAGATTACCATACACGGCTTACGAGCAGAACCCTTTCCTACTGCAACAAGACCACCCATTCCAGCCTTTACAGCCTCATCATAATTGATGATGGTGACATCAACATTATCGTAACTCTTGGCCCAATCTCTTGCCATATCAGCAAAAACTTCGGGATACATATCGTTAGGTGGGCAGTTACCCAAGTCTCGTGAAAGGTGTACTCCTTTACAGATTCCTTTGTAGTCTTTGACCAGTTTAGTCAACTCTTCCTCTTCACCCTCAGTACATGTAATACGTACCGAAACTTCGACTTTTTCTTCATCATCATCCTTCTGTTTGTAATTATCATAAGAATAATCTCGTAACATCATGCCTTCAGCAAAGGCGCCCATATTTGCAACACCAGCCTTGTCAAATCTAACAGTTAATTCACTTCCATGAGATTTTTTAATCCCAGCGGTGACAGCAGCCCCTGCTTTACGGAAATCATGAATAGTACAATCATCATTTTCTCCAAGACCAACTAGAATCGCCTTTCCATCTTCGCCACCAAATAGGGTCATTGTAGACTTCTTTTTAGCTTTGAAATCTCCATCGGATAAGACACGATTAATTTGAGATTTTAGTGATGCTGGCATACCAACCTCACAAGATTCGGGTACAGATTCGCTACCTTCGTATAGAGGTAAAACCAGAGTTCCATTGATATTTTCACTTGCGCTTACATTCAGTTCCATAGGGTCACCGATTGCTCCGTATTCTTGGTAGCATTTCAACTATCGCGTACTTTTGAATCACAATTATCCTCAGAACTTTCTTCTTTAGGTTTCAAAACAATCGCTAGGCCAGTTATTGAAAGTACTGTGGTAAGTGAATTAAAGATTCCATATCCGATTAGAAATCCGGTATCTTCTTCATCAAAGTTCTCAGTTATCTGTATTTCAATCGCTTCAGTAACCCACCTCGAAGCATTAATTACTCTTACTTGATAATATAACTGCCACATTCCATCTCCAGAATAACTTAGATTAGATGCGTCTAAATCAATAATTGTGGAGTTAGTTGCATTTACTGTGAAAGGAGATGAAGTCCAAGTGACCTCACCACCGGACTCGACATATTGTAATGTAGCATTAATAGTTGAGGCTTGCCCAAGATTATCAACAGCGAGAGTCACTTCATCATCTGCGATTTCAATAGATTGAACATCTAATCTAGCCCGCCAGTACCAGACATTATTGATCAGGAACCTCATAACATCCATTTCCTCTTCGAGCCGTTCGTTTAAATTCTCAAACGACCCTGGGACGAATTGCTCATCATCAGTCTCAAAGGTAAATGTTGGATACCCCATTACTCCATAGCCATAATCTCTACTTGTACCGCAATTTGGATATAGGCCTTGATTTGCATTTTGAATTGGAATGGTAGATACATTTTCATTAACGTCTTCTCTAATTTGATGATATAATTCCCAGTCAGCAGGTTGTTCTGGCCACTTACCCCAAGGGTAGAGCATAATCCAAACTCCAGTATGCATAGTGACATACAAATCAGCATCAGGAACTTCAGTATTCATATAAGCTGAGTTTGCAGATGTTTCAGCTTCGCTAAATGCGCTGCTTCCAGGTTGGGTAGTCGGACATGTATTCCAAAAATGGTCATAATTTCTATTGAGGTCTACTTGATTGATATTCCAACGGGTATCAATATCATTTCCATCTGGATTCAGCATAATTAGGACATGAATTTCAGAACTTTGTAATACATCAATTGCTTCTTGATTACCTTCAGCCCACCCATTGATGTACCATTTAGCAGATAACCAAGCTAAAGCAGTTCCAAGATATTCATTGCCATGATGCCCACCATCGATATAAACAACCTCTTTAACAGTACCATCAGGCTTTGTATCGTTTGACCAATCAGAAAGCCTAACGACCCACAAAGATTTACCTAATTCCGACTCTCCAACGCTAACTAAATCGACAATTTCTGGATAATTATCAGCCCATTCATTGACTTCAATTGTTAACGCCGCCCACGTCATGTGAACATGGCTGTCAATAGGGTCTCCAGGCCACATATTTTCTTGATTCGAATCGCTTTGTGCACTAGTAATCGGGATTGCCGCAAGCATCATGCACAATACTAGACTTACTGCAACTCGCATGCAATCACCATAAATTATACATCTATGCGCTTCAATCAATTAGCCTACCACTCTGAGGTAAACGCATTTGGATTAACGACTCTTTCAGACTCACGAGTCCATATAGTTCCAGTATCTCCACCGCCATACAAATCAGCAAATGGATCGATTTCCTTGGCCTTCCTGTTTCGTTGCATATATGCTTCAACACTTTCACGTAGATCTGGTTTAAACTTCCAATAGTGAATACGCCATTCACGGCCATCCCACAGAGTTGTTTCTTCAGACTCTGTAGTCAATAGATTGTAATCTTGGAACATGTAAAACAAGTTTCTATCAGTGGGCTCGAGGGCATTGTCAATAATTCGATTGTAAAAACCGAAGAAACCTAGAGCGTGCTCAGCCATTCCTTGTGCGACTTCATCCTCCATCTCCAAGTCGATGTGTTGTTGGATGGCCTTTGTCAATTCTCCTAGTGTCATTCCCATCTTGAAAACCCCCGCCCCCGCACTTAATGCCCGAGAACATTAATTATATTGTACACCGACCCATATTAAATCATCGGTAAATAAAACCATTTTTACGGATATCCGGCAAACTTGTTACACAAAAATACAGAAAAAACTTAACAGGAAACTCCATCGGCATGCATTATGGCTGAGGACTTCGTTTTTGGTAACTTTCTTGGTTTACCTGAAAAAACAGACTCGGTAGACATAGCAATTCTTCAAGTTCCATATGAACTTACAACCTCATATGGTCAAGGTACAGCATTAGGCCCCGAAGCATGTATTGAAGCAAGCACTCAAGTCGAATTATTCGATTCAGATTTAGGCGAAGACTTACCTGGAAATCAGAGCATTTTCACCGTACAACCATGGGATGGAGAAGGAGCGACACTACTCTTACAATTAGATGGAATTTCGAATTACCTTTCTCCATGGTTCCATGGCGATTGTTTTCCTTTAGTTTTAGGCGGAGAACATGGAATTCTACCTCCTCTTGTCAACGCCTGCCGCAATCATAAATTAGTCAATAATGACCTTTCCAACCTAACTATTGTTCAGATAGATGCTCATGCCGACCTGCGAAGCGAATTAGGTGGGGAGAAGTTTTCTCATGCATGTGCCGCATCTAGAAGTCTGGACCTTGGTATCAAAGAATTATTTCAAGCCGGAATAAGGGCTTACTCTAAAGAAGAAAACGAAATAATACAATCAGATAAAAGAATTACAACCTTTTTTGCCAGAGATACTCAAAACTCCAATGGAGGTAAAGTTTGGAGTCAGTGGCTCGAACAACTTGATAAAATATCTGGCCCAGTTCACCTAACCATAGATATTGATGGATTAGACGGAGTTTTGGTTCCAGCAACTGGAACTCCGGTACCCGGAGGTCTAACCTTTTGGCAAGTTGCAGAGACAATTGCAACATTATTTAATTCCAAGACTGCAACCGTGGTAAGTGCAGATATAAACGAAATAGTGCCACAAAAAGACACTCCCTTGACACAGTTTACAGCAGCTATGTTAGCGGCTAAAGTAGTATCTTCTCATATTATTTCTAAGAGGGAAGGAAGATGGCAACCTTATTCAAAGCAGCAAGGTAAAATCAGACAACTTGGCGTAGGTAATTATTTTTCATCACAATCGAGTAAAGATTATTAGGAGAATGGTTTGGCGGGTGTTAACATGGCTATGAAATCTCACGGAGCACATGTGATGCTCGACTATACCGGCTTCTTTTCCAATGAGGAAAACCTAGGCGAGTGGATGTTGAACCTGATCGAAACAGCGGTCGACCAAAGTACAGCAAGACGAGTCCACTCGCATGCTGAAGAGTTCGATGGAATCAAGTCCCCGCCTGGTTTTGCTGCAGTTGTATTGCTTGATGAAAGCCATGTTTCGGCTCATTGTTATTCGGATAAAGGATGGCTAGCATTGGATTGCTTCACATGCGGCAACACCGATCCAAATACAATTGCAGAAATCATCCACAGTAAACTTGAACAAGAGATTTCGGAATTAAAACTAGTCAATAGAACTCAACAATCACGCTTCATGCACGAGAGGGTTTGAAATGTCTATTAGGGACTTTGTCAAACAAAACTATCTTCACTTTAATGCAGGTGTTGTAAGTGACGCTGCCCAATCATTAACAGAATTTTTAGAACGTGGTGGTAAGGTTTTCATCACGCTCGCAGGTGCGATGAGTACCGCACAATTAGGCAAGACACTAGCCCCAATGATAGATGCAGGCTACATTGCAGGAATTTCTTGTACAGGGGCCAATCTTGAGGAAGACGTATTTCTTCTGACAGCAAAGTCAAGTTATGTTAGAATAGATGATTGGCGTAATTTGTCCGCAGAAGATGAAAATAAATTACTCAAACAGAAATTGAATCGAGTGACAGATGTTTGTATTCCTGAAGAAGAAGCGATAAGAGAGATAGAATCTCATATTCTAGATTCTTGGAAAGCCGCCCAAGAGTCCGGCAATCAATTTTTGCCACATCAGTATTTTTATCAAATTTTACAATCAGGTAAAATGAAATTTGATGGAGAATCAAAAAATAGTTGGCTTTTAGCAGCAGCCAAAGCAAATACTCCCCTTTTTGTTCCCGGGTGGGAAGATTCTACCATGGGTAATATATTCGCATCACATTGTATAGAATCCACCCTAAGCCCAGATGTTGTAAAGAGTGGAACTCACTACATGATGGAACTTGCTGAACTATATTCTAACAAAAAAGACCCGTTCGCTTTTCTGCAAATCGGCGGAGGAATCGCCGGAGATTTCCCTATTTGTGTTGTTCCAATGTTAAACCAAGACCTTCATAGAGATGTACCATTGTGGTCATGGTACTGCCAAATTAGTGAATCAACCGCCTCGTATGGCGGTTATTCAGGCGCCCCACCAAACGAGAAAATCACATGGGGGAAAATTTCCCCAGATACGCCAAAATTTGTTATTGAAAGCGATGCAACAATCGTAGCACCCCTAATCTTTGCTTATCTTCTAGATTTTTGAAATTAGTTCTGTACCTTTTTGGGTTAAATATATCACCCAAGGCGCAGTCCAGATAATATGGCACAGATTTTTCAGATGGACGCGTACATCATTCAGACAAAATTTTGGAGACTTTTCGGTGGAGCCTTTTGGTTCAAGGACCTAGAAGGTAATATCGTTGCATACTCCAAGCAAAAGCGGTTCAAATTAAAGGAAGACATAGTATTGTTCACCGATGAATCGTGTACTCAACCATTACTACAAATCAAGGCTCGCTCAATTATTGACCTCTGGGCTACATATGATGTAACAGACCCAAATACTGGAGAACATTTAGGTTCGTTACAACGTAAGGGAATGAAGTCAATTATTAGAGATTCTTGGAAGTTACTCGACGTCCAAGGTAATCAATATGGTGAATTGCTTGAAGACAGTAACGCTTTGATTAGAAGATTGGTGCCCTTTGGCGGGTTAGTTCCAGCAAAATATCATTTCGAAATACCAGGTAATAACGGAATCACCCTTCATCAGCAATTTAACCCATTAATCAAGAGATCTCTAATTACAATACCACAGGGACATCCAATGGACAGAAGAATGATTGTTGCAACTGCATTATTGAATTCAGCAATCGAAGGAAGACAAGGTTAAAATTAACCATCAATGGTTTGATTGCACAAAACCTTCCGCACCTAATTATGGCACGAGTTTTAGTCGTAGGCGCAGGGCTTGCGGGTTTGAGCGCGGCCATTGACGCATCAGCAAATGGCCACCACGTCGTAGTCCTTGAGAGAAGTAAAACAGTTGGGGGCAGAGGCACATCCCAAAATAAAGAGGGCTTTTCACTATCTTATGGACCTCACCTGCTCCATAAGAAGGGACCACTATGGCAACTTTGCCGCCGTCTTAGTAAACGGAAATCCCCCAGTACTCCAATGAGACTAGACAAAATCGAAATCATCGGCCATGGAATGATTAGGCCCAAAGGTGAAATTTCCAGAATTATCGAAAACAAAAGGGCTTTGAAATCCAAGGACCAATCTGAACCCATGGTTCAAGCGGCTTCTTTCTTATCTAGTTGGGATTCGAGCAACACATCTAGATTAGACGCATTAATCAAGTCTAAACTACATGTTTCCAATGAGGGCTGGATTGGATTAGTAGGCCGAATTGCTGCAGCACTTGATGAGATCGGAGTATTGATTGAATGCGATGTAAAGGTAGATTCTATTCACGGATATGGAGTTAAATTAGGCAACGGGAAAAAGGTTGAAGCAGATGTAGTAATCCTTGCCTGCGGACTAAAGACGTCGATGAAATTACTGAAAGAAATAGATGAAATAAGGGCAAAACAAATTTTTTCAAACCGTTCAAGAACAACAGCCAGCATTATCGAAGTAGGACTAGATTCCAAGCCTCTTAGGGGAAGACATGCGATAGTAGATGCGAATAATAATTCTTCAATAATTGATTATGTTGCAATTCAGTCGAGACTTTCTGCTTATGGCTCTCATCTTTCAGCAATAACGGTTGGCGGACTATCTAGTGACGTTGGGGAAACCAAATTCAAATCTCCTCAAGAAAGACTACAACATCTTGAGAATTTCCTCGACTCTCAAGCCAAGGGATGGAGAGACCACATAATCACAGAATTAAGGCAGGAGACAATAACAATTCACGAAAATCTCGGAGAAGAGTTAGATGCTTTTGCGTTCTCAGACAAGGGAATAATAATGGCAGGTTCGTGGGTTAAGTCAGACTATATTCTGGCGGATGCCGCGGTTCATTCTGGAAGAACAGCAGGCAAAAATATCGGCAAGGCTCAACGTTGAGATTTATCCACCGCCAACATTTGGAATGAATCATGCGCATAGTTTCTTGGAACGTGAATGGTATTAGGGCAGCCATTAGAAAGGGCATTGATGGCTACTTTGATTCTATCGATGCAGATATTTGGATGCTTCAAGAAGTAAGAGCGTTACCAGAGCAACTCCCAAAAGGCTGGAATTGGCCTGAAGGCTATACAATCCACCTCCACCCTGCGGAGAAAAAAGGTTACTCTGGTGTCGCAACCCTTTCTAGAACCCCAATGGAAATTTCACAAGTTGGTAAGGCTGGTCAACAGGACCCAAATGATAGCGAGGGTAGAGTGATAGTTAGTACTCATGGCGATTTCACTTGTATCAACACTTACCTACCAAGCGGCTCGAATAAAGTTGAACGTCAACAATTCAAGGAGGCATGGATGGAGGAATGGCGTCAATTCATCAAGCCATATCTCAAAATGAAAACCCCTGTCATTGTATGTGGAGACCTAAACATAGCACATACTGAAGACGATATTTGGAATCCAAAAGGCAATGCTAAGCAGAGTGGATTTTTACCCCATGAAAGAGAATGGTTTAGTGAGTTGTTAAATGATGGTTGGCACGACGCATTTAGAGAATATGTGGGAGAAGGAGTCAAAACGTATTCATGGTGGTCTAACAGAGGACAAGCAAGAGTGAAGGATAGGGGATGGCGAATAGATTACTTCCTACTCAATCCAGCAGCTAAGAAAAGGGTAAAGTCTGTTTCAATAAAACGGGAAGGCGGCCTAGAAATATCAGACCATGCCCCAGTTATCTTAGAATTAGAGGATTAATCTGAATTTTCTTCAATATCGGATAAGGCCACAAGCAAATCATCAACTCTATTTCTTAGCGCCTGTATCGACGAGTCTTCGACTATTACAACCAGCGTTGCTTGATTTCCATTCTCAGTAAGTTTAGCAGAGCAACCAGGCCTAGAAGCAGCAGCAAGAAAAGTGGTAGCCAATGACCTAGACCCCGACCATTCTATGGTTGCTTGGTAAGACTCGACCATGAACAATCCAAGGGGTGGGCTGATATGAGGATGACTCTTGGACAAAGCATGGCGAAGCAAGAGCACTACGAAGTTCTTGCAGGTGCCGGTGGTGTGGCTTTAGGTGAGGCTAGAACTAATCACGAAGGAAGAAAGGCAATTTTACTGGTTCGTGGTAATGAGGATGTATCAGAATTTTGTGGCCTTGTCAGTACGATGGGGATCGAAATAGTGGAGAGGCTAGAGCAACCAGGACAGATCGACCCACGAGGTTATTTTGGGCGAGGTAGACTGCAAGATGTCGGTGATGAGATAAAGACGAAAAGCGAAAATCACCCATGGAATAATGTCGACTTAGTTTTGATTCACACAAACGCAACCCCCCGTCAAATTGTTACCATAAGCGATGTAGTTCAAGTTGAAGTATGGGATAGAGTACGATTATTATTATCATTATTCACTTCACATGCTAATTCTTTAGAGGCCAGAACACAAGTTAGAATTGCCAGATTACTATCGGATAGAACCGTCCTTAGAGAGGTTGCAAATCAAACAACTACGGGCGAAAGAGCAGGTTTTGGTGGTGGTGGTGTAACTGCACTACAAGCAATTCTGGCAAATGTCAACAGGGAACTAGCCTCTTTACGTAAGAGGCAAAAAAAGCATGCCAATGCACAAGCAGAACGACGCAAACAAAGAACTCGTAGTGGTGCGATGACAGTTGGCCTTGCTGGTTATACCAATGCTGGCAAATCTAGCCTATTCTTGAAATTATCAGGCAAAGATGTACTCGTTGAAGATAAATTATTCTCAACGTTAGAAACAACTGTTGGACGAATGGCTGCAAGCCCTAGGGTTCTTCTTGCAGATACAATTGGATTTATCGACCAACTACCCAACTCGACATTGGATGCATTTAGGGCAACACTTGCTGAAGCCTTGGAATGTGATTTACTTTTGTTGCTCGTCGATGCAAGCGATGATATATCCGAATTAGAACGCAAATTATCTACTTCTCGAAGTGAAATATTTTCTAGGTATCTTAGCAATGAAGAAGAAATAACCAATAATACTCTAACCGAAAAGTCACTACTTGTCGTATTGACAAAGATGGAACTGGTTGAGAGCAAATCACTGCAGCAAAAGACCGAATTAATTACAGAATTAGGATTTTCTAATCCAATGTCTATTTCCTCTTTTTCCGAACAAGGCTTGGATGAATTACAGAACACAATTTTGATGCGTTTATTTGGACCTCCGGTTGACTTAATATTACGCCCCAGCCTAACTGGCAGGGCTATTGAAGGCTTTATTTCAGATGTTTACGAAGCAGGTTTAGTCACTGATAAAAAAGAAAATAAAAACGGTACAGTTAGCATCAAAGTTTGGATTCAGTCCCAATCATTATCCAAATTAATAGCTCATTCCAAGGGTCGCATTGAACTCAAGTAGGATGGCGATTAAGCATGGTTATGGGCGCAGAAAGTGAAGATGGGCCCCAAGAAGCCGATTATATCGATGAGATGACCTCACAGAATAAATCTAACCAGAGCATGATGTTTGCGTCATCTCAAGCAAAACTAACAATCGAACAAAAGAACATGCCACCTATAGGTACTGCTACAGGAATTTTTGTAGTTATCATAGCCCTTCTTGGGCTTATCAATGGCCTTGACTACACCTCTCCTCAATCTGGACTTGTAAGGCCAGATGAATTTGTATACAGCATGGCTCAAAATGCTCCAGATGAAAGCGCAAACTTCCAAGGGCATGTCTATGACCATGAAGGAAATGGTTTGAATAATTCTACAGTATATGTTTCATGGTTAGAAAATAATGTATGGAATTCAAGTGAACTCAATACAGATAGCGAAGGATATTTTGAATTTGAAAAATTAGACCCCGGCATGGTTAGAGTTGACATAATAGTCAGTAGAGACGGCTACCGTGATGTATTTTCCAATAGAGTGCTCCTCTCACCACCTGCATTATTTGAACCGATTGGATTTACAATGATAGATTTCAACGTACCTTCACAAGGCGATTTTGCTAGTCAAGAATGTTCCAATGGTGCTGAAGATTGTGAAATCCGTGAGATAGATAGAACCCCTGAGCAAATGGACCATCCTCTAATGGACCCAGGCGCAGCGACCCTGTATACTACTGTAGGAATCGCTTTCATTTCCTTGGCTTTGACATCTATGGGGTTCGCGATTTGGGCGATGAAGTCTGGCTCTATCGCACTACTTAGAACAAGTGCAGTATTGTCCTTTTTCACCATGGGCCACTATTATTCGGCTTGTCTATTTGGTTTAGTGGCATTTGCTCTAACTTATTCAATCAAGAAACCAAAGGTGATTTTGGAATAAACATCGCACCAGCACAATTGACATATTTGATGCAAAACAAGCGTCTCTATTATGACCGAGAGCCAAGCATGCCACATTATGGACTTGTTAGGAGCGTGTTGGATGGTTCGCTCATTAGAGCAATCTGTATCTTCGGTTTCTTTCGACAAGCAGAACAATCTAGTCGCTGGAGGATGGGACGGACAGATAAGAAAATGGAATTCCGATGGAGATTTATTGTGGTCTGAAAATTTACCAGATAGAATAAGTGAAATATTATTCCATAAAGACCAGATCATCGTTACTTCAGGACTTCATTTAGTTGCTCTTAATGCCGAGAATGGTCAAATTAATTGGCAGCATCCACTAGAGGGAAGTGCAGATTCCGCCATTGTTGAAAACGATGAAATTTATGCCACTTCGTCGGTTTATGATATCGAGCACAACGACTTCCTGGAGTCTGCAATATGGAAATATTCACTACAAGGAGAGCAAAAGTGGATTATCAGAATGGATGAACGCCCTTGGTTTATCTTATCGCATAAATCGAAGGTTATTGTCGGTTTAGGAAGGCCTATGTCTGGATGGGGAGAAGTGCTTCCAAGAGGCGAAATAATCAATCATCAACTGAGCACCTCCTCTCCAATAATGTGTGGAACAAAAGATTCCAAAAAAGTATTATTTGGTCACGCTGATGGAACAATTAGTACATCGAAAGCTACGGAAAATAAGTTCACAGAATCAGTAGAAATTTTACAAGCAACAGACAATATTAGAGTCGCTTCTCTAGAGGGCGGAATCTTGATTGCCACAGACACAAGTAATCAGGAGATATGGGCTGCAAAAGGCTCTCCAATCAGTACCCAAGCCGTCGGTTTTATCTCAGGTGAAAATAACACTCATTGGCTAACTAGATGGAGCGGTATTGAGGGCGATTTAGAAGTCAGAAATTCAGCCGATGGAAAAATACTAGCCCAATCTAAAATACCTCAAACTAGGACTATTTTTTCTAATGACTCTAGAGTTGTTATCGGTTCAGATGATGGTAAAATACATGTTTGGGAGAAAGAGATGTTTGACCGTAGAATTCAATCGGATGGCGAAGGTGCAACCCAATCCACTTCTCAACGAGATGCGCTAAAAGCAAAACTCCGAGCCCTTAGAAACAAGTAATCTATTCTTTAATTTGACTTTCTAGTCCTAAGAA
>Ga0233438_10002281_pt1 | contig 19468 bp, 16 predicted proteins | sample SI_123_September_FD_182720 | JGI IMG/M metagenome (GOLD analysis project Ga0233438, IMG submission 182720) | Seawater microbial communities from Saanich Inlet, British Columbia, Canada - SI_123_September2016_10_MG | ecosystem: Environmental > Aquatic > Marine > Inlet | place: Canada: British...
TTTAAACAAAGAAATGTAATATGGTTTCGTGTTCTTTAAGTTATTAGCGTATTTCCAAAACAAATTGTTGGGCACACAACCGTCAGCATCTGCTGATAGTTCGGGTTTTATTCTGTTTACAAAATACATAGAGATATTTCCTACATTTTTTGTTGCAATTTCGCCTCGTTCTTCACAATCAAAAAATGGATAAATAAGCCTATAAGTTGCTTCCGAAATGTTCACCTTCCCAGGCAATCCCGCTTCTTGAATTCGGCTAGCCACATTAACCGAGCTTCCCCAAACATCGAACATTGGGCGTTTTGTGTCCAAAACTCCTGCGGCAATCTCGCCTGTAGTTATACCTACTCGTATTTGCCAATTAAAATCTGAACTTAGGTTAATTTTACTGACTTCATTTTGCATTTGAAGCCCAGACAAAACAGTGTAAATTGGATTTTTTTTATTCTTTTTAGGAACACCCCCTACGGCAAAATAACTGTCTCCAATTGTTTTTATCAAAATCATTTTGTTTTCCGTTATTACGGCATCAAACTTTTTGAAATACACATTCAACGTATCGACCAATTCGTTGGCTGTTAAAAAAGGGGTGATTTTGGAGAAGGAAACAATATCTGCAAATAATACCGAAGCTTCTGCGTAATATTCCGGCTCTATCTTCCCTTTGTTCTTCAATACTTTCACAATTTTATTAGGAAAAATATCTTTGAGCAGTTCGTCAGACTTTTCATGTTCGTATTCCAATAGTGCTTTTTGCTCTTCAATCTTTTCTTTTTGGGCAATGATTGTAGCAGTCCTTCGCTCCATAAAAGCTCTTATTTTTCTTTTCTGTCTTCTGCCTAAGAAAAAAAGATAGATAAGGGCAACAGCTAAAACCAAGGCCAAAATTTGCCAAAAAGACATAAAATGGGTGAAATTAGAAATGGTTATATTTTCTAAAAATACATGTTTGAAGAATGGGGAGTTAATCGAGTTCATTGGTTCGATTCAAGCTTGGAAAATTTCCAATAAATTAGAGTGTTTAGTTTTTCTTAGGCTTTGCTGGTGACACTTCGGACATTTTTTTACCTATAACTGTTCCTTCAATAATTTGTTGCTGAAAATCTTTCATGCCACCTGGCGAATGAGGAACTAAAATCGTGTTATTTCCTTCTTTTGTTCCAATGCTGTTCAGCGTATCAAAATATTGAGTTAGTAACACAAATTGCATCACTTCTGTTGAGTTTATTTCGTCTAAAGAGTCTTTAAAATCTTCTATCGATTCTTTAAATCCTTTTACAATAGCAATTCTTTGGGCAGCTACTCCCTCCCCTTGCAATCTCTTGCTCTCTGCATCGGCTTCGGCTTCTTTTACAATTGTAATCTTCGTTGCTTCTGCTTCTTCCAAAGCTGCTTCTTTGTCTCTTTTTGCAGCATTAATTCTGTTCATCGATTCCTTTACATTCTTGTCAGGATCAATGTCCGTAATTAATGTTTTTATAATTTCAAACCCATAATCATCCATGGAAGCAGACAAACTTTGATTCACGGCATTTGCAATATCATCTTTGCGAGAAAACACCTCGTCCAACTCTAGTTTTGGAACCTCAGCACGAATTACATCAAAAATAAATGAAGAAATTTGACGGGAAGAATCATCCAAACTATAAAACGACTCTTTGGTTTTGCTAGGAATCACTTTATATTGCACAGAAGCTTGCATCACCACAAACACGTTGTCCATTGTTTTGGTTTCTACATGAACATCTAATTGAAGCACACGTAAATTTACGGTTCCAGCTACCGAATCAATAATTGGAATTTTAAAACTTAATCCAGAATCTGCAATTCTCGTAAACTTTCCTAGTCTCTGGATTACTTTGGCAGATTTTTCTGGTACAATTACAACAGACAGTACTAAAAATAGCACCACCAAAACAAGTAGTACAATAATTCCTGGGGACAATGCGGATTCTAAAACAATCATAAGTTTTCGGTTTTTTGTGTCTCTTAATAAGAAACTAAATTAGTTAGTTCCCTTAAATTACAAATAAATCTGGCTAATATTTTATAAACCAAGATATTTTGCAAAAAAAAGCAGAGAACTTGTCTCTGCATTTAATATTCGCTAAGTATTTCAGTTTTTATCCTGCCGTATTATTAATCGTGATTTGTGGATTCTTTATGTTTTTCAAATCTCTATCAAAGTGATACAGTCCACTTTTGTCATCTCCAATTAGGTTCAGTTGGTCTATAATTGTTCTCACGACAGCTTCCTCTTCTATTTGCTCAGACACGTACCATTGCATAAAATTCATGGTAGGAAAATCTTTCTCTTCGTAACAAATCCCAACTACTTCGTTCACTTTTGCCGAAACAGAAAGTTCGTGTTTCAAAAACTCTTCAAAAACGAATCTTATAGATTTAAAATCATTGGATGGCATATCAATTTGCGGAATAACTGCTTTCCCTCCTCTTTCATTAATGAATTTAACCAATCTTAGCATGTGCATTCTTTCTTCGTCCGATTGCTCGTAAAAAAACTCTGAAGTTCCGCTTAGTCCATTTACTTCGGCCCAAGATGCAACTGCAAGGTAATAATGAGACGAGTATGCCTCTACTACCAATTGAGAATTTAGTGCTTCTTCTACTCTTTTGTTTAGCATAATTTAGTTGTAGTTTTGTAAAACATAATTGAATTATAAAATTACATAATTTTTAATCAAATAGATAGGGGCAACTCTTAATATAGAATGGATATGAATAAAATTGAACACATTGGGATAGCGGTAAAAGATATTGAAAAGTCAAACGCACTTTTTTCTTCGCTTTTCAACAAACAACCCTACAAGCAAGAGGCAGTAGAATCGGAACATGTAATCACATCATTTTTTGAAACTGGAGAATCCAAAATTGAATTGCTCCAAGCCACTAATGCGGACAGTGCAATAGCTAAGTTTATAGATAAAAAAGGGGAAGGGATTCATCATATCGCTTTCGATGTAACTGATATTTATGCCGAACTACAGCGATTAAAAGAAGAAGGGTTTCAGATTATTACAAAAGAGCCAAAAAAAGGTGCAGACAACAAATTAGTTGCTTTTTTACACCCTAAATCCACCAATGGAGTTCTGATAGAGCTTTGTCAAGAAATAAAGGAATAATCAAGTTCAGGAGTAATAATGACTCTTAGTAATTAGTAAGCAAATAGAATTTATATTCTTTATCTTCATTGCAAAATAATACAGCATGATCAATTGGAATTCTGTCATAAAGTTTGCGAACCATGGTTCTCCTGAACCGGAAAAAAAGGTTGTGAAAACCGAAAAAGAATGGGAGAAAATTCTCACTCCTGAGCAATTCCGAATTGCAAGAAATAAAGGAACTGAAAGAGCTGGTTCGGGCGAATTTTGTGCTGCTCATGATCCTGGAAAATACAATTGTATTTGTTGCAACACTCCTCTTTTTGATTCAACTATTAAATTTGAATCGGGAACTGGATGGCCAAGTTTTACTCAACCAATTAGCGAAAATGCCATTGGATACATAAAAGATACTTCATTTGGGATGATTCGTGTAGAGGTTATTTGCAACACTTGCGATGCACATTTGGGACATGTATTTCCCGATGGGCCAGAGCCAAGCGGATTGAGATATTGCATCAATTCAGCCTCGATGCAGCTAGAAAAATCTCCGGTATAATGAAAGATATATTTTCACTTCCGATTGCCCCTAGTTTTTCTTCTGAATTACCTGCCGATCCTCTGACAACCAATGTCTCGAGGCAAGTGAAAAGTTCGTGTTTTTCTTTTGTCAAACCTATTTCTCCGGCTCGCCCAGAATTAATTCATTATTCTGCGAGTTTGCTCAAGGAATGGAATGTAGGAATTGAAAATAAAAAAGAGTTTACTGAGGTTATGAGTGGAAACAAGTCTTTTTTAGGTTTTCGACCTTACGCTATGTGTTATGGCGGTCACCAATTTGGGCAATGGGCAGGACAATTGGGAGATGGAAGAGCAATAAATATTGCTGAATTAGAGATTAATAATTCACCTCTTAAATTTCAATTAAAAGGAGCCGGACCAACTCCATACTCTCGAAGAGCTGATGGATTAGCTGTCCTAAGGTCATCTGTGCGCGAATACTTGTGTAGCGAGGCAATGTTTCATCTTAGAGTTCCCACAACAAGAGCTTTATCATTAATAAAAACGGGAGACATGGTTCCCCGAGACATGCTCTACAACGGCAATGTAAAAGCGGAGCCCGGTGCAATTGTTTGCCGAACTGCGGCAAGCTTTATCCGTTTTGGTAATTTTGAAATATTTGCATCTCGCCAAGACAAAAAAAATCTAACGCAACTCGTAGATTATACAATAAAACATCACTTTAAGGAATTGGGGGCACCCAGTAAATCAACTTATTTGTCGTTTTTTGAAGCAGTAGTAAATAAAACTCTTTCGCTTGTCATTCATTGGCAGCGGGTTGGTTTTGTACACGGAGTTATGAATACCGATAATTTATCTATTCTTGGGCTTACAATAGACTATGGCCCTTATGGTTGGCTAGAGGATTACAATCCGGGGTGGACACCTAATACAACAGACGCACAACACAGAAGATATAGGTTTGGAAACCAACCTAATGTAGCACTCTGGAATCTCACTCAATTGGCAAATGCCTTGTACCCGTTGATCGATGAGGCCGAACCTTTGGAAGATATTTTAACAGGGTTTAAGGTGAAATATGCTCATCAAAGCCATGTTATGCTTTGTAATAAAATAGGACTTTATTCGCCTGACAAAACTTCGGATGGAGTTATTTACTCCTTGGAAGAAAACCTAAGAGTTTCTGAAATGGATATGACTCTTTTTTACAGAGAACTTTCCTCGTTTGACTCATTCAAATGGCAAGAGTTTAAGCTTATACTCAAGCAATGTAGCTACATGAATGAATCCGAACTTATTTCTCATTTTCCTAAATGGAAAGATTGGTTTAGAGTATACAAAAAACTTGTGTTGGCAGAAGATATAGAAAAAAAATCGAGGTTAGAAAAAATGAAATTAACTAACCCCAAATATGTGTTGAGAAACTACATGGCCCAATTAGCGATAGAAAAAGCCGAAATTGGAGATTATAGTTTAATTGACGAATTGTATTTATTACTTCAAAACCCCTATGACGAGCAACCCAATATGGAAAAATGGTATGCAAAAAGACCAGAATGGGCAAAACAAAAAGTAGGGTGTTCCATGTTGTCTTGTAGCTCTTAAATTATATTTTGTTTTTAGAAATGCAATTCAAATTGCAGTCTGTAAAAGAACTTATCATCTTTCGATTCTACTTCTCGGTAACTCAAGTCCGTTTGAATTTTTAATTTATGCCCAACTACATATTTCGAAACTCCCACTGTGTATTCATTTTCTTTGGAAGATGAAACAGGATCTACATGAGTAAACCTTACCGATGGCTCCCAATTGTTTTTAAGAATAAAACCTGCTTGCAAATTTACTGCTTGACCCGTGTAATAAGTTCCCACTTGGTTATTCAATAAATCGTAAACTTTGTTGTCTCCTCCCCCAACTTCTCTGTGAGCGTATTCTCCCATCAATGAAAAACCTTTGTATTTGAACATAAAATCTCCGAAGAAAGTATTCAGTGTTTTGAGTTGACTGGCCTCCACTGCTAAGAAATTACCCAATTGCCCACGATCTCTTCCTGCTCTATCATTAATGTCGTATGTCAATCCTATTCCCAGTTTTGGTTTCTTTTCTCTTTTCAAATCTGCACCGCTGTAATCACCTTTCGATTTAAATTTTCCAAAAGGTTGCATCTCTAACCTAAATGTATAATCGTACCCTCCAATGTTTCCGCTCGTAATATTACGTCCTTCTCCCTGAGAGAAAGAAAAAATTTGTTCTGTATGGAATTGCTTACCCAATTTCCATTTGTGTCTCAACTGAATTCCCATATCACGGTCTATATTAAACCTACTATTCAATCTACTTCGATCTACCATTTGCATATTTGCAGAAGAAATAACCCTTTCTCTGTTTCCAGGAAGTTTAGTTTGTCCAGCCCAAAGCCATAAATTTTTAGAAAAATTCCATTTTACAACGGCATCTAACATAAGTCGTGAAGCATTGCTGTATTCAGGAGAGTCACCTCCGCTCATGTCTCTGTTCGTTAGAGCCATTTCTATTTTATACTGAACTTTTGGGTTAAAAGCATATCCCTTAAACTTCAATCTTGATCTTCGCAGTAAAAAATTAGAGCTGTGGTTTTCCAATTTACTCATATCGTCACCAGCCACATCCCAATCATTTGTATAGAGCGCCTGAAATCTCATACCCACGTTCATGGTAAACGAAGAATCCTTGGCCATAAAATCTATTCCTTTGCCAAAGGTGTTGGTGGTAATTTGCGATTGAACTAAAATAGTGCTAAAAAACACTATGTAAATACTGAAAAAAAAGGTTACTTTGTTAAACTTCATATTAATTAATAGTTAATAATTGAGGTCAAAACTACTTAAAATTAACACTGAATTTACTTTACTTTAAGAATTGACACTTTCTTAATCTACATTTAACATTAACTTAATATTGAGAATCTTCCCAATTAACACTTAAAAGTTACTTTTGAACAAAATTGATATCTATTCATTATGAAAAATTTGACACTGTTTATATCTATCGTATTTGCGACTGCAATTTCATTCACGGGATTTGGTTCTGATTCGTTAACCAACAACGAATTAGTGGAACCTCAGGTGATTGAGGAGTACGTTCCATCTTCCGATATTTTGCACAATATTTTCGCAAAAGAAAAGGAAGGATCTGCTGACATAAGTTGGTTAATTGACTATGAAGCGATGCCAAAACTAAAAGAAGCAGGGTACACGGTTGTGCTAAAGTGGAATACAGACATTGGGGCAAAACGACATAAAGGTGGTTATGCTAATTCTGATTGGACTTCTGTTCATGATATTCCTTTGGATGCTACGCATTACAAATTACAGGGTTTAAAAGGTGGAGAAAAGCATGTTTACAAAATTGGAATTGAAAAAGGAGATGTTCAAGTGTTTTCTGACAAAAAGAAATTTAAAACAGAAAGAGCTTGGGGAATATTTAGAATCCTAGTATTAATTGGAGCTTTGGGGATGTTCATTTATGGAATGAAGGTGATGAGCGAAGGTTTGCAGCAAGCTGCAGGTTCAAGATTAAGGAAAATGTTAGCTTCAATTACTTCTAATAGATTTAAAGGAGTGCTTACAGGTTTTGGAATTACTTCTATTGTTCAATCTTCGTCTGTAACGACTGTTATGACTGTTAGTTTTGTAAATGCAGGGTTGCTTACCTTGATGCAATCTGCAGGAGTAATGATGGGAGCAAACATTGGAACAACAATTACTGCTTGGTTGATAAACTTATTTGGGTTTAAAGTAAGTATGTCCAGTTATGCCTTGGTCATTATAGCTATTGGTGCTCCATTTTTGTTTTTTGGAAAATCAAAAATGAAAGCATGGGCAGGAGCGATTATTGGATTTGCATTGTTGTTCATGGGATTGGGAGAATTGAAAGGAGCTGTGCCGGGTCTTGATGCTAGTTCGCCACTTGTACAATTCTTCGCTGATTACAACACAGGAAGTTTTGCTAGTATATTAATGTTTGTAGGATTAGGAACCATTGTAACTGTTGTAATTCAGTCCTCTTCGGCTGCTATGGCTCTTACTATGACACTTGTTGCGGCAGGAGTTATTCCATTTGAAGTTGCTGCTGCGATGGTTCTTGGAGAAAATATCGGGACAACAATTACTGCTGAGTTAGCTTCATTAATTGGAAATGTACACGCGAAACGTTCGGCAAGGATTCACTCGATGTTCAACATCATTGGAGTATTTTGGGCAATCCTTCTTATGCCTTTCCTTATTGATGGAATCGTTTGGATAATGGATGTGATGGGAGCAGGTAACCCAATTCCTGAATATGCAGCGGATGGCAGTATAATAAAGAAAGATTCTTACAACACAGGAATTGCTATTTTCCACACTACGTTTAACTTATTAAATGTCCTTTTATTGATAGGTTTTGTTCCTCAATTAGTAAGATTGGCTGAAAGAACTGTAAAATCTAAAGGAGAGGAAGACGAAGAGTTCCATTTAGAGTTTATTAGTGCTGGAATGATGTCTACTCCTGACTTATCTATTTCTGAGGCGAAAAAAGAAATAGAAAAGTTTGGTTCAATTACACAACGAATGAACGGATTTGTATCTAGCTTGTTAGTTGAAAAAGAGACTAAAAAAATTGGGAAACTAATTAAAAAAGTAAAAAAGTACGAAGAAATAACTGATAGAATCGAACTAGAAGTTGCAGATTACTTGGCCAAAGTTTCGCAAGGGGAAATGAGTACAGATACTTCTATTCGTATTAGAGGGATGCTGAGCATGATTGGAGACCTAGAGCGAATTGGAGATATTTATTACCAAGTTTCTAAAACGATTGAATCGAAGCATGAAAAGAAAATTTGGTTCTCGCCAGAGCACAGACAAAAATTAGTAAACTTAGCTAATTTGGTAGACGAAGCCTTCGATATTATGATGGAAAATCTTTCGGAAAATTATTCGAATGTGACTATTCAAAAAGCAATTGAAAAAGAAAAAGAAATCAATAAGCTTAGAAACCAAATTAGAAAACAGCACCTAGAAGACATTGGTTCTGGGAAATACGATACGGTTACGGCTACTTTCTATAGCAATATTTTCCACTCTCTTGAAAAAGTGGGAGATCATATCATTAATGTAACAGAAGGTTTGACAGGAGATATCGAATAGTAATTACTTCAATAATAAAAAACCTGCTGCTCAAATGAACAGCGGGTTTTTTTATGCCTAATTTTTATTTAATTCGCTTCGGGTTTTTTGCTGCGAAAGCCTTCCAACCCGTGTAATTCTCTCCCTTTTCTTGGCCGCCACCCTGAAAATGGTGGCAAACAGCTGCGGCTAATCCATCGGTAGCATCCAATCTTTTGGGCAAGGTTTTAATTTTAAGTAATGTTTGCAACATGGCAGCCACTTGTTCCTTGCTTGCATTTCCGTTTCCGGTTACAGCTTGTTTTATTTTTTTTGGCAAATATTCCGTGATTGGAACCTCTCGGTACAACGCTGCCGCCATTGCAACTCCCTGAGCTCTCCCTAATTTGAGCATCGATTGTACGTTTTTACCAAAAAATGGAGCCTCAATCGCTAATTCATCGGGATGGTATTCATCTATAATGCCCAAGGTTCGTTCAAAAATCTTTTTAAGCTTCAATGCGTGTGTTTCGTATTTGGTCAATACAATTTCGCCAAAAGAAAGTAGCGTCATTTTATTCCCATCTACTTTAATTATCCCATATCCCATTACTGTTGTTCCAGGGTCAATTCCTAATATGATTTTCTCTTTCGCCAAAAAATTGATTTTTGTTTAGTCAAAGATAAAATAAATTGACTCTGTTTTTATACTGAGTAAACTTTTCAGATTAATCCGTTTTCAAATTGCTACATTAAAACATGGTATCCTCCATAAAAACCACTAATTTTACTATTCAAAATTAAAACCAAACTAGATGTCTGACGATTTACTAAAAAAAGTAATTTCACACGCCAAAGAATACGGCTATATTTTCCCTTCTTCCGAAATTTATGATGGACTAAGTGCTACTTATGATTACGGACAAAATGGATCGGAATTAAAAAACAACATTAAGGAATATTGGTGGAAATCAATGGTGCAAATGCACGAAAACATTGTGGGAATAGACGCTTCTATTTTTATGCATCCAACGACTTGGAAAGCTTCTGGGCACGTAGATGCCTTTAACGATCCTTTGATTGACAACAAAGATTCTAAAAAACGTTACCGTGCCGATGTATTAATAGAAGAGCATGTTGAAAAAATAAGACAGAAAATAGACAAAGATGTTGCCAAAGGATTGAAGCGATTTGGAGATGATTTTAACGAAGAAGAATTCAGAAAAACAAATCCAAACGTACTTCGAAATATTGCCAAAATTGAAGCCATTGAACAAAAATTCAAAGACTCTTTGGGCAAAGATGATTTGCCAGCAGTAAAAGAACTAATTGAAGAATTGGGTATTGCATGCCCTGTTTCCGGTTCTAAAAACTGGACAGATGTTCGTCAGTTTAACTTGATGTTTAGCACAGAAATTGGTTCATTGGCTGATGGTTCAAGCACCATATATTTACGACCAGAAACGGCTCAGGGTATTTTTGTAAACTTCCTTAACGTACAGAAAACTGGAAGGATGAAAATTCCTTTTGGGATTGCTCAAATTGGAAAAGCTTTCCGTAACGAAATTATTGCTCGTCAGTTTATTTTCCGAATGAGAGAATTTGAACAAATGGAAATGCAATTTTTTGTGAAGCCAGGAACTCAAAAACAATGGTTTGAATACTGGAAAGAAACCAGAATAAAATGGCACAAAGCACTTGGATTGGGTGAAGAAAACTACCGTTTTCACGATCATTTAAAAATGGCTCATTACGCAGATGCTGCAACAGACATTGAATTCAATTTCCCAATGGGATTCAAGGAACTGGAAGGAGTTCATTCGAGAACAGATTTTGATTTAAAAGCACACGAAGAACATTCAGGTAAAAAACTGCAATATTTTGATCCTCAAGAGAATAAAAGTTACATTCCTTATGTAATCGAAACTTCTATCGGACTAGACAGAATGTTCCTGGCTATTCTTTCTAACTCTTTGAAAGAAGAAACTTTGGAAGACGGAAGTTCGAGAACAGTATTGGCTTTGCCGCCAGCATTGGCTCCAACAAAAGCAGTGATTATGCCATTGACCAAGAAAGATGGTTTACCAGAGAAAGCGATGGAGGTAATGAATGAATTGAAATATGATTTCAATTGCCAATACGATGAAAAAGACTCTCCAGGAAAGCGATACCGAAGACAAGATGCGCTGGGAACTCCATATTGCATCATGATAGATCACCAGACTTTAGAGGACAATACTGTAACCATTAGAGATCGTGATACCATGAAACAAGACCGAGTTTCTATCACCGATTTGAGAGGGATTATTGGTGAGAAGGTTAGTTTTAGTGGGTTGTTGAGGTAAATTTTTAAGAACTAATTTTTTACCTTGTCATTCCAAACTTGATTTGGAATCTAGTGTTGAACAAAAATTATTACTGGATAAGCCACCCTTACCCGAATAGTCGGGACAAGCTGAGTGTCCCGATTTATCGGGATGTATTGAAGTCCGACTTATGAAAAATAAATATATGAAAACAACCCTAATAACAGGAGCAACCTCAGGAATAGGAATGGCAACTGCCAAGCTATTTGCTGCAAAAGGACACAAACTAATACTTTGTGGAAGAAGAAGAGAACGATTGGCTGAATTGAAAAAAGAACTCAATACAGAAGTTCATACCCTAACTTTTGATGTACGAAATAGAGAAGATGTTTTCAAAGCTATTGAATCTATTCCATCGGAATTTAAGAACATAGATGTTTTGCTAAACAATGCCGGAAACGCACACGGATTGAGTACCATCCAAGATGGAAACATGGACGATTGGGATGCCATGATGGATGGAAATGTAAAAGGATTGTTGTACGTAACCAAAGCTATTTTGCCAGGAATGATTGAAAGAAATTCTGGGTTTATTGTAAATATTGGCTCGGTTGCAGCCAAGGAAGTCTACCCAAACGGAAATGTGTATTGCGCTTCGAAGCACGCAGTAGATGCTCTGAGCAAATCAATGCGAATAGATTTGGCTGGATACAACATTAGAGTATCGGCAATTCATCCAGGTGCAGTAGAAACCGAATTCTCGGAAGTAAGATTCAAGGGCGATAAAGAAAAAGCAGCTGGAGTATATCAAGGATTCGATGCCTTGCAAGCTCAGGACATTGCCGAAACGATTGATTTTATTACCTCTCGACCTCCTCACGTAAATATTGAGGATGTAGTCATTTATCCAACAGCTCAGGCAAATACAACAACTCTTACAAGAAAATAAATCACAAAAAAAATGCCTCTTGAATTTTTCAAGAGACATTTTTTAACTCGTTTTGTAGGGTTTATTTTCCAAAAAGTCCACCAAGTTTTCCTAGCATTCCGCCAATTCCACCAGATTTTCCTCCACCAATCATTCCTAATAAATCTCCTATTTCGAAGCTGCTTCCTAGTTTGTCGCCAAACATTCCTACCACCTTATCCATAATCATAGAAGTAATTCCTCCTGATTTTTCAGTATCTACACCCAATTTATCAGAGAACTGAGAAGACAACGCTCCTTTTATGCTATCTAGCATAGAGTTTCCATCGTTGTCGTTGTCATTGGATGAAAATAGATTCATAATTCCAGAAAGTCCACCTCCCATTGCTTCTTTGGAAACAGTGTCAGAAATAGTTTCTTTCGTAATGTCTAGTGCTTTGTCTTTTTGACCAGCATCCAATCCAAATTTTTCCATCAAATCTCCTCCGATTTGATCTTTTACCGTGTTTATAATATCATCAATCATTTTTAGTTAGTTAGATAGTTAAGGTACAAGTATACTTATATTGAATATATTTTTAAAAAATAGAATGTTATTTGTTTTCTAAAAAAGGATTGTACATCATAATCGCATGATTTTCGACCAGAAGGGATTCCGTTTCTTTATCGGTTTCAATTTTTATTTTGTAAATCTGATTGTGTCGAGAATATCCGCCCCATGCCTGTTGTTTTATCTGGTGATTCCTTTCTTCTATACGGTAAGACTCTGAGAGATTATTGGAACAGAATAACTCTCCATGAAGATGTGTTTTGTCCAGCCACAATTTGAGACAAAAAGTGTGTTTCGTCTCATTTACACACTGCAAATCGATGTGATTATAAGAAAGAGTTGCTCCAGCTCCAAACGGAACTTTTCGGTTTACATCTGGAAACACATCAAAACCGTGGCGATATCTTTCGGTAATAGTAAGAGGTGAGTGAGCAAATATCCAGAACAACAAGTTGCCCAATTGGCAAAGTCCTCCTCCTGTATCTTTCGCTATTTTTCCGCTTTTCAGTACCAATCCTTCCAAATAACCTTTCGATTTTGTTGGCCTTCCCACATTTTTCCAGATAGAAAAAGTTTCTCCAGGACTGATTGCAATTTCATTCAGATGGGAAATTGCTAGTTCTAGATTTTTTCGTTTATTCTCTTGAAGATACATTTCTACATCTTTCAGGGGACGCAAAATCATAGATTTATGATGAAAAACAGAGTGTAAATTGACGAATTCAGGTGTCTTTTTTGCCCATTTTTTACGACCAAAAATCCAATCTTTTTTTCTTAAAAGAATGTAATATTCTTTGCCAAAAAATCTTCTAAGTAAATTTCTCTTTATGGGTTTTTTAATGGTGTTCACATCCTACATCTCAATATATTTAGCCGGATTTGCTTCATGCATCATTTCATACACTGCCTCAAAAATCGTTTCCATGTTTGGCTTAGAGAAATAATCTCCATCACTTCCGTAAGCTGGCCTGTGAGCTTTGGATGCCAAAGTAACTGGTTTTGAATCCAAATACTTGTATGCTTCCTGTTCCACCATTACTTTATCTAGCATGTAGGCTGTTGCTCCTCCCGGAACGTCTTCATCTACAAAAATCACACGATTTGTTTTCTTGATAGACTCTACGATGGCATGATTTACATCAAAAGGCAATAAGGTTTGTACATCAATCAATTCTACCGAAATATCTACTTCAGCCAATTGTTTGGCAACTTCTGTGCAAATATTAAATGTGGAACCGTAAGAAACCAACGTAATGTCGCTTCCTTCTCTTGTGATTTCAGGAATACCCAACGGAATTTTATATTCACCCAAATTGGTTGGCATATTTTCTTTGCTTCTGTATCCGTTTAGGCATTCTATTACCAAGGCTGGATCATCACTTTCTAACAAAGTATTGTAGAATCCTGCAGCTATCATCATATTTCTTGGTACACACACGTGCATTCCTCTCAATGAGTTTATAATCATTCCCATTGGCGAACCTGAGTGCCATACCCCTTCTAGTCTGTGTCCTCTTGTTCTTACTATTAATGGTGCTTTTTGCGTTCCTTTTGTACGGTAATGTAGTGTTGCTAAATCATCACTCAAAATTTGAATTCCGTACAATAAATAATCTAAGTATTGGATTTCGGCAATCGGCCGCAATCCTCTCATTGCCATTCCTATTCCCTGCCCAATTATTGTTGCTTCTCGTATTCCGGTGTCAGAAACTCGGCTTTCGCCAAATTTTTCTTGCATCCCTTCCATACTTTGGTTCACACCACCAATTTTTCCTGTGTCTTCTCCAAATGTGAAAATAAGTGGGTTGTTGCTAAACTGAACATCAAAATTTTCTCTCAATATCAATCTACCGTCTACCAAGTTTTCTCCTTCAAATGTAGGTGCAACCGGCTCAATGTTCAAGGCACTTTTTTCATTAGTTGGCAATAAATATGAATTGTACCTGTCAGCATTTTCAATGTCGCTTTTCGCTACCCAATTTTTCAATTGTTGCTTGTGGTCGCATGATTCTGTGCGAGTCAATCGTATCGTTTTCTTCGCTGCCGATACTATTTCTTTTCTTCCCGGCTCAGTGATAGCAGCCAGTTCGTTTGCAATTTTTTCTACAAACACTTTGCTTTTGCTGTTGGCAGCAATGCTCTGGATAAGAGCCACAACTGTTTTTTGCTCTTCTTGGTAAGGAGTCAAGAAATTAGACCAAGCTTCTTTTTTGGCATCTCTTGCTATCTTTTTTGCTTCTTTATCAATTTCATCCAACTCATCTTGAGTAGCAATTTCCTTTTTGTATTCCTTTTTGTAATCAAGAATCCAAGTTCTAAATTGATTTACTCCATCGTACTCCACTTCCCATTCTAGGCGTTCTTTGGATTTGTATCTTTCGTGCGATCCCGAAGTAGAGTGACCTTGCGGCTGAGTTACTTCTTCTACATGCACCAATACTGGAGTGTGATTTTCTCTAGCATGCGCTACAGCCTCTTGGTAAGTTCTGCAAAGTCCAGGGTAATCCCAGCCTTTTACTTTCATTATTTTAAATCCGGCTTTGTCTTTTGTTTCTTCAAATCCAGCCAACAATTCCGAAATATTTTCTTTGGTTGTTTGGTATCTTTTAGGAACAGAAATTCCGTGTCCATCATCCCACACACTCATTACCATTGGCACTTGCAGTACACCCGCTGCGTTCATTGTTTCAAAAAACAATCCTTCACTTGTACTCGCATCTCCAATTGTACCAAAAGCCACCTCATTTCCTTTGATAGAAAATTCTGTAAACTCATTCAAGTTGTCGTTTTCACGAAATTTTTTGGAAGCCAAAGCCAATCCTAACAAGCGAGGCATTTGACCCGCTGTAGGCGAAATATCAGCCGAAGAGTTCTTTTGTTCTGTCAATCTTTTCCAACTTCCGTCTGAGTTGAGTGATTGAGTAGAGAAATGTCCCCCCATTTGTCTTCCTGCCGAAAACGGTTCGTTTTCTTGATTTGTGTCTGCATACAATCCTGCAAAAAAGTTGGTCGGAGTCATTTGTCCAATCGCCATCATAAGCGTTTGATCTCTGTAATATCCCGAACGAAAATCTCCGTTTTCAAACTGTTTTGCCAATGCTATTTGTGGCAATTCTTTTCCGTCTCCAAAAATTCCAAACTTCGCTTTACCTGTCAACACCTCTCTTCTTCCTAGTAAAGAAAGTTCTCTACTGATTCTTGCAAGGCGGTAATCTGCAATTACTTCTTGCCTAAAATCCTCAAAGGTTACCTCAGTTTTAGTCGTTGTATCAGCTGTTTCCATTCGTTGTTGTAATTGAGTTATTCTCCCTATGGGATTGCCACAAAGATAGAAAAAAACGAAAGATTCGGCAAGGGTATAATCAGTCCCGAAACACGATTCATTTTTTAGTTTTGGGTTTTTATTTTTTCCGTACTTTTATACCATGAATTTCAACACAACAAAACTCGGTATTTTGGGCGGAGGCCAGCTAGGGAGAATGTTTATTCAATCTGCAATTAGTTATGGCACACCCATCTCTATTTTGGATCCCAATGCTGCTTGTCCTGCAGCACACTTGTGCGATTCTTTTACCCAAGGTAGTTTCAATGAGTACGATGCTGTATTCGAATTTGGATCTGGACTGGATGTTTTGACCATTGAGATAGAAAATGTAAATACCGAAGCTCTTTTCCAATTGGAGCGAGAAGGTGTGAAAGTATTTCCTCAGCCTCGTGTGATTGAACTGATTAAAGACAAAGGAATTCAAAAACAGTTTTATGTGGACAATGGAATTCCTACTTCAGAATTTGTATTATGCGATTCCATTGAAGAAGTAGAAGCAAAAGCTACTTTCCCGATTGTTCAAAAAATGAGAAAAGGAGGTTACGATGGGAAAGGGGTGCAAATGTTATCCTCTCCTTCTGATCTGGAAGTGGCTTTTGATGTTCCCTCTTTACTTGAGAAAAAAGTAAACTTTGTGAAAGAAATTTCGGTGATTGTAGCCCGAAACGAAAGTGGTGAAATTAGATCGTACCCAACTTGTGAACAGGAATTTAATTCTGAAGCAAACTTGGTAGAGTTTTTATTTTCGCCCGCAAAAATTAGCCAAGAAACTGAGAAAATTGCGCAAGAAATTGCTCATACCATTATTCAAAAACTAGGGATGGTTGGAATCTTGGCTGTTGAATTTTTTGTACTGGAAGATGGTACTGTTTTGGTAAACGAAATGGCCCCAAGAACCCACAACAGTGGTCACCATACAATCGAATGCAATTTCACTTCGCAGTTCGAACAACACTTCCGAGCTGTAATGAATTTTCCTCTGGGAAGTACTGCGATTACGACCCCAGGAGTTATGATAAACTTGCTAGGAGACAAAAATTATACTGGCACTCCATTTTATGAAGGAATGGACAAAGCCATGGCTCAAGAAGGAGTTTTTCCTCATTTGTATGGAAAAACAGAAACAAAACCATTCAGAAAAATGGGGCATATCACTGTAGTAGATTCCAACCTAGAAGATGCAATTAAAAAAGCGAGAGAAATCGCACAAGAAGTAAGAGTAATTTCTTAGTCGTTTGGTTTTATTTGTTGATTTTTCAATGCCATAATTGTTTCTAACAGTTGCTCGTTAGTCACTTCATCTGGCTCCAAATCTTCTACATTTATGGCTGCTCGGAACTCCCACATTTCTATAATTTCATGAAGAGAAACTGTGTAAGGATCGTAAAACTTATTATCAGAATGTAGCTCTATTGATTTTATTCCTTGGTGAACTCGCTTATACACAATTCCATCGTCTTTGGTAAGCACCACATAGGTTTTTCCATTTTTTAGTTGAGTCAGGTGCTCTATATATTCTCCAATAACGTACGAACCATCTTTTACATTAGGAGTCATGCTATCGCCCGAAATAGGAAAGGCTCGGTATTTTCCAACTCCCAAAAAGGGTAACGAAATTGTTTTTAATGATTGAATAAAATCTGGATCCCCATATCCCAGAGCATAACCCGCTTGTGCCGATTTTGGAATTAATTCTATCGGCTGCTTGTCTTTTTTTGAAGTCATTACCGGAAACAACATTCGGTTATTCAATTTCATCAAATCATCAGGGTCTGTTTTTCGCAAATCTATTTGTAACAGAATATCAATGGTAATGGTATAGTAATTTGAAATTTTAATCAGAGTATTGTGAGGCGGTTCAGACCTTGCTTCCTCATATTTTTGATAAGCTCCTCGCGTAATTGACAATGTATCGGCAATTGCTTGCTGGCTCTTTCCTTTCTTTCCTCTTAGGTGTTTTAAATTTTCACTTAATGTTGACATAATGATATAATTTGTATCAAATGTAATAATACTTTTTGATATAATTATTAGTTATTTTGAAAAGATGTTTGGCAGGGGAATGATTCTCGGGTTAAGAGAAAAAAGAATAGAGAGTAGAGAGAAAAGACCTCGCGTTAAAATACAATGTGAAATATGCTTTGAAAAGAGAGAAAAGAGAACAGAACGGTGAGAATAAAAACGAGTTGCGACTATACCATTTAGGACGTACAAGAAATGAATAGAATCTTTACTCCCTTCACTTTCCCGAATTACTCGGGACAAGATGGAAGGGTTGGGGATGGGAAAATAAAAAATGAACAAACGCTCAATATTACATATGGATTTAGACACTTTTTTTGTGTCGGTAGAAAGATTGCTTGATAGTCGGCTAAATAATGTTCCTGTGCTTTTGGGAGGAATAAGTGACAGAGGAGTTGTGGCTTCGTGTAGCTATGAAGCTCGTAAATTTGGTGTACACTCAGGAATGCCCATGCGAATGGCGAAGGCATTGTGTCCCGAAGCTGCAATTATAAGAGGAAATACATCTACCTACACCAAGTACTCAAAACTAGTAACAGAGATTGTACAGGAACGAGTTCCTGTGCTCGAAAAAACGAGTATTGATGAGTTTTTTGCAGATTTATCAGGAATGGATAAATTTTATGGGTGCTACCAACATGCTAGCGAACTGCGCCAATTAATAATGAAAGAAACTGGACTTCCAATTTCTTTTGGATTATCCGCTAATAAAACAGTAAGCAAAGTAGCAACTGGCGAAGCTAAGCCAAACAATCAAATAAAAATTGAGGAAGGAAACGAGAAGCCTTTTTTGGCTCCCCTTTCGGTAAAAAAAATCCCGATGGTAGGAAATAAAACTTATCAATCGTTGCGGAATCTTGGAGTAAAAAAAATCATCACTATCCAAGAAATGCAAATTGACATGATGCGATCCGTTTTTGGGAAAAATGGCGAAAGCATCTGGAAAAAAGCCAATGGAATTGACAATTCACCTATCATTCCGTTTACTGAGCGTAAATCTATTTCTACCGAACGTACATTTCAAAAAGATACTATCGATGTGGAAAGACTAACGGGAATTCTGTCGGCAATGGCCGAAAACTTAGCCTTTCAGTTACGCAGAGGCGGAAAAGTGGCTTCGGTGGTTACGGTAAAATTACGTTACTCCGATTTTAATACCTACACCAAACAAGTGAAAATTCCTTACACCTCTGCCGACCATATTTTGATACCTAAAGTACAAGAGATTTTCAAGCAACTTTATGGCCGAAGGTTACTCGTGAGGTTAATTGGAATCCGTTACAGCGGTTTGGTTTCTGGGAGCTACCAAATCAATTTGTTTGACGATTCGGAAAAGCAAATCAACCTGTATAATGCCATGGATAACATTCGCACCAAATATGGTGAACGAAGTATTATGAGAGCGGTAGCAATGAATGCAAAAACCATTGGCCGCTTCCATAATCCTTTCAGTGGCGAACCACCAGAATTGCTAGCACACAGGAGGAGTTAGGAATTTTTATGATTTGGGATTTTCGTTTTAAAGAGGAAAGAACAAAGAATAGAGAAAACAGAGAGATGAAAAAAGCTC
>Ga0233438_10002285_pt1 | contig 19462 bp, 17 predicted proteins | sample SI_123_September_FD_182720 | JGI IMG/M metagenome (GOLD analysis project Ga0233438, IMG submission 182720) | Seawater microbial communities from Saanich Inlet, British Columbia, Canada - SI_123_September2016_10_MG | ecosystem: Environmental > Aquatic > Marine > Inlet | place: Canada: British...
GTTCTCACCTTCATGGTAGACCAGGTCAATGGCACGAGCATGATCTACGACGTACAACCAGTCTCTTGTGTACTGACCGTCGCCGTAAACGGGCAATGGTTTCTCTTCTACGATGTTGTTGATGAAGAGCGGGACAAGCTTTTCTGGGAATTGGTTTTGGCCGTAGTTGTTCGAACAATTGGTCACTACATATGGAATGCCGTAGGTTTCGCCATAGGCGCGCACAAAGTGGTCTGAAGATGCTTTTGAGGCGCTGTACGGACTGTTTGGATCGTACGACGTTGTTTCTTCAAACAATCCTTCCTTACCCAATGTACCATACACTTCGTCCGTGCTGATGTGGTAGAAGCGCTTGCCCTGGAAATCCTCATGAATGCGCTTAAAGCTGTTGAGCAAATTCACCGTGCCTAAGATGTTGGTGCGCACAAAGGCCAATGGATCCTTGATGGAGCGGTCCACATGACTTTCCGCCGCCAAGTGAATGACCCCTTCCGGCTGGTATTTATCAAACAACGCATCAACGGCTGCTGCATCAACAATATCCACGCGTTCAAACACATAATTTGGGACACTTTCGATATCGCTCAAGTTCTCAAGGTTCCCGGCATAGGTCAGCACATCCACATTGATGATGCGGTAGTCACTGTATTTGTTTACAAACAAGCGAACGACGTGAGAGCCAATGAATCCAGCACCGCCGGTGATGATGATGTTTTTCACTTATCAGAACGTATCTAATTCAACTCTTACGGGCAATTCACCTTTATAGTAGATATTTTTCTTGAGCTTTAAAATTGTCTTTTCTGTACAAACTTCAAAGAACATGTTCAAAAACAAAAATTTCAAGTACCTAGCCTTCAACTTTCGGCGAAATATTTTTTTGGTCGAAAATTTGAGATATAAACTTTTCTGCTTCAACCCTAAGGCTTGCCAGACAAATTTTCCCTCATTGTTCGGCACACAATAGAAATCATCATATTTTGACAAACTCTCCCTCAGCCAATTGAAAAAAATTGACGCCTTCACATTCGTATTGTGCAAATCAATTATACAATTCGAGCCATTGAAGGATATCACTCCTACAACACAAAAGCTGTCATCAAGCGTGTAAATGTAGTAATCCACATCAGGATACTTTCTGGATTTCAACTTATCCATTATACAATCAAGACCTCCAATAGCAATCCGATCATTAATATTTATACTCTTACTGATATAAATCATAGATTTCACTTAGATCTTTACAGTCAATAATATCGAAAATACCGATTTCCTTATTGTAAACATCGTTAAATTCAGTCATAATAAAAACCATCTCTATACTCGAAATCTCCCCTATCGCACTTACTTCTCTCTTAAGCACTTTGAACAATAATTCTTCCATCTTTAGTATAATTTTCAATTAATATTTTGGCCACATTATTTCTAGATGTCTCCCTAAAACAGAACCGATTGCTATGCTCTAAAGCATTTTCGAGGAACTCATTCTCTAGGCCAAATCCCAGCGCTCTGCAACTCATGACGAAATTTTCAATGAACATATCACTTGTATTCACCACATAATAACCAATCATTCCTAGATTTGAAAATTCGGTAACGCAATGAATGCTATAATACATATATTTATCTAAATCAATTTTAATTATTTCCTTCTTGTAGAAATTCATTTGATTTGTCTTAACACTCAACTCCTTTATTCTTGCAAAATCTCCAATATTATTACATAATATTTTTCTATCATATTTTGTGCTTTCAATAGCAATCCGTCTATCTTCATTAGAACCCAAGGCTCTACCATAAAACAGATTCCTATCACTATCCATATCTTTGCTGTATTCAATACCGTATATACATGCCTTCTCTATTAATTCTAAACTTTCCTTAGAACCAAATTCAATAACCTCGATACCTGTTATACTTCTTTTAACATTTTTGATTTCAAGCCCATTATCGTCGATAAACAAGCAATCCTGAGGCCCGATATTCATCTTCTCAATATTCGCGAGGATTCTTTCCCCCTTGGGGGCCCAACCAGAATCAATGTGTGTAACAAACCTCTTCCACCTTGGGTATATAAAGTCCAACGCTTCTATGATAGATTCTTTGTCATTTTTAGAAACAACTATAATTTGGCTGCCATGACTATGGCATTTAAGAAGAATTTTGAGCAATCTTTGAAATCGCCAATTTTTATAACTCGCGTATTCATCTTGAATCGATTGTTTGTCCTCTTCCCAAACCCCGGGAATAAGAGTATTATCTAAATCGACAAAAACTGCCTTCATAATCGGTCGCGCAATTTTTCCTGCAGTCTGAGCTATTAAATTCTCAATCTTTACTTTACCAGATTTGTTAAATGGGAATTGACTGTAATATCCTAACTCCAAGTTATAATCCTTTTGATCGATAAAAGAGTTTACAGTTGGAAAATCGCTGTTATGGTAGTATCTATGAAACAGCAAGTCTCCGGTGAGTATGACTCTATTATTTCTTGAAGCTAACTTCAACAAGTTCAAAATATTCTGGAAATTTTCCTTCGAATACACACGAAAATGATCTGAAAATAAAAACAAAATAGACTCATCTTCAATCTCATCAGGAAACTGATAGTCTTCTCGGTAGAAAAACTTGATATTACCGTTATTGTATATCTCTAAAAACGGTTCGATGTTCATGTCACTATAAACTATCATAAACTATTTCAATTTTTATTTTATCTACTAACAAAAATTCCACTTCGCATTCGAACAAACACGTATGGAATTTACTGATTTTTAAATGTTTAATATCATCAAGAACTAAGTTACTATTTGAGTATCCAAAATGATCAAATGTTATTTCCGATAATTTCGAAGACCTGTCATAGAGTATACTTCTCTCATCTATTGGCTTGATAACTTCAACTATAATATTATTAACTTTTTTGTACCCTACCTCAGCTTTTAATATGTCTATCGTACACGATTTGTCACAGAATGTATGCAAGTCAAGATAACTTAACTTTGACGGTATCATGAATCCTACATGATGAATAGGCGCAATCTCTAAACCAAACGGAATCTGACTATATAAATACTTAAAATCAATCAAAACATTAATGTTTAATTCCGACTTAATCGCTGGATAATATCATAGTACTTTCGTCCTATGACTTTCCAGCTATATCTGCGAATCGCAATATCATACATTGACTCTCTTAGCTTTGCCAACTCTATATTGTTCAAATTATTGATTAATGATTTTAAATCACCAACGTTCGAAAAATAATAGGATTTTCCCTCAGTCGATTTGCGATTTGTCTCGACGTCATAACATATGATGGGAATATTATAATTCATAGCTTCAACTAAAGACGGTGCTGTTCCGCACTCGGAGTGACTATGTATGTATAGCTTAGTGTTACTTCGTATAATATCCAAATCTTTCTTATTATAGACTGCATCAACCAGATATAAGCCATCGACGTTCATATATTTTTCCTTCAGCGACTGTCCATATGTCGAAATACCCCAATTCGAGACAATAACAAGATTCTCTTCTTCTAATTCAATGAAACATTCTATAAGAAGATGTAAATTGTTATCCATTTGTGCCCTAGCCACACAAAGAGCATATGGCTCAGGTAAAAACGGATATCTAATTAACGATTCCGGGGTAATTCTTTCTCTATTAACGTGGTCACCCCCATATTCAATAACTTCAGCAGAGACGCCAAATGTTTGTGACAGCTTCTCTTTTAATGGATAATTATCTGCAATATTAATATCAGAATATTTTCCAGCCAACTTATGACTTAAAAAAGCATATCTTTTTTGGAGGAACGAGAATTTTTCTCTTTCCCATTCATTTAATCCTCCATGATTGGTTATAATCTTTTTCCTAAATACTTTATTCAAGATCGTTATGAAGCCTACAGCTGGACCTAATATTAATAATACATCTGACCTTATCAATGCATGCAAAGTCGATATAGAATCATACAAAAGGCTTTGAATCCCATTTGCCTTAAACGGCAAATAAATTAGCTTAGCATTATTATATGTCTTTATACGCTCCTTCTTCGAATACAAGGAACTGCAATAGACAGTAATACGCAGGTCGCTACCCAATTCCTTCGTCAAATATTCTGCCAAAGTTTCAAATCCTCCATATCTAGCTGGAATACCATTCGAGCCTATTACTGATACTTTTATACCATCTCTATTCATTCAAATAGCCGACATAATATTCGTTAATATATTCTTTTAGAGAAACTTTCCAGTCTCTCATTTTATTGACTTTTCGTAGATCCAATTTTTTAGTTATCAATCTCTCTGAAGGCGGCCGTTCAGCATAGTATGTCTCTTTAAAATAGTCAGAGTCAACCGAATTAATTTCAATTTTATCCTCCATCCCCAAAATTCTTAAAAGCTCTTCAGCCACTTCTAACCTACTTGTTTGCCCTCCACAAACACAGTTGTACAAACCCCAATATTCATTTTCTATCAACTCCTTTACCGTTTTAGCAAAATCATGGGTATATGTGGGAGTGCCGTCTTTATCGTGTACGATAAACAATTCTTTGTTCCCATCTTTAATCTGCTTCATCAATTTTTGAATGAACTTTTTGTCCTTCTTAGGTCCAGCACCCATCATCCAGCCAGCCCTACATATCAGATAGCGATTGGCATTTTCACACACAAATCTCTCACCCATGTATTTTGATCTAGCGTATACCCCAAGAGGATTTGGTATATCCCAATCGTCGTACGTTTCCTGCTTACCATCAAAAATACCGGCAGTGCTGATATATAAGAGAGGTATATTTAACGAATTGGCGATCCGTACTGCGTTTTCTACTGACAACGTGTTTGTACCATAAGTATCATCAACGTTTTCTTCACAGAATTCAAGATTGGTATAGGCACCAATATGAAATAAATAGTCGGGATTAAAATCCTTAACTTCCTTTTCATATGAATCAAAATCTCGAAAATCAAGGAACGACAACCACTCCTCATTAACATCCTTATCTGTACATTTCAGCAAATAATCGTCTTTAAACTGTGTATAGAAACCTTCTCCTAACATTCCACCGCAACCCGCGATATAAATTTTCTTCATTTTTTCATCTTTTAACATATTACTCTAATAATCTTTGACTAGTATTCTAGATCTTTTATTTGGATATTTAATATACTTTATTTACGGCTGTTATGTTGATTATTCTGCTGCCCTCAGACGACTCAAATATTTGTGTCCAAAAAGGGTTCACTGCGTACAGGCACATTATCAAGAACAAATCTGCCTAAAATATAAAAAAGGCCTATGTGCCCAATAAATATCGACGATCCCAAAGTGCTCAGAAACAACGAGATAACAGTAATTACACTATATCTAAATGAATGAACAGTATTAAACGACAAATACGAATAGATAAATTTACGATACATAGCCAACGTGGTCATTAAGCCAAGGAATCCATATTGCGCAATCACCATAGGCCAAAATGAATCATTCAGAAAGTTTGTCTCTGGGCTCTTTCCCAACCCCCAATGATTAGACCATCCTAAATCCACATAAACAGGGCTGTAAAACATACTTGACGCCGCCGAACCGTAAAAACCAGGTCCAATACCGAAGGGAAAGTTTTCTAGAAATATATTTACACCTTCTAGTGTAAGTAATAAACGAGGCGTCGTGTCTCCGCTTAGAAAATAAGCAACAAACTGACTATATCCTGGTGCTAATATCACAATACCAAAAGGAGCCAGAAAAAATATATTCTTGAAAGCGAAAAGCTTTTTTTCTTCATATTTTCTTTTAAAATAGTCGAAAAAGATAGCAGTAATATTATTATTTAAAAAAATCATATAAGCAGCTACTAAGACAAAGGCTTTAAAGCGTAGCGTGCTCAGCATTAAAACAATACCAATAATAGAATAAATAGAAGTAGATCGTTTCGACATTTTTGTCGAAGCAATCAGCGTTGTTATTAATAGCATATTAGTAAAGTCACCAGCGTTGGATGCAATAAAGTGATAGGCATTTATTCCAAAACGTGCATCGTTGTAATCAATAGGCGGAAAAACATAGTGAAATGGCAAGAATAAGAAGGCCAAAACTAAATACATTCTACTTACAATAGTAAAGAACGAGGATGACCCTGCAAACAATCGTGAACCTATACTAGTGAGAAACATTACAAACAAAATCGGCTTCAAGAATAAGAAACAATCGAGGGTAAAGCGAACAATATCGAACTGCAATTCAGATAGCGCAGAATTAACTCCATTCAACCCCACGAAAACCAAAACTAGACCGAAATAGCCCGACGAGATTGACCGTTTGTATAGAAAATATAGTATAGCTAAGAGACAAACTACCTCGTCAAAGTAACTCGTCAACAAACCCATGCCTAGACTATTCAATGGCTTAAAGAAGAGCGTTATCAAAAAACAAGACTTTAATACAAACTTTATCACTCGCTACATGTAAATAACTTCACAGTACATTATCAATTGATATATTTCCATCATTAATCTCTGTATTTTATTAAAATCGTTCCTAATTACAACTAATTAATCAAGCTCCTGAATTAGTCAGCTCACTGTAAATAGATATTAGCTCATTATAATGTTTAGTAGGACTAAAATTGTTTTCAGCAAAAACTCTACAATTCTTTGACTGTAATTCATATTCTATCTGCGAAATGGAATTAGCCTTTTTTAGTACTTCTATCAAATTTTCTCGATTTCCTTGCTGGAAAAGAAAACCTGTTTTTCCATGCTCCAGTATCTCAGGAATCCCTCCAATCTCTGATCCTATTACTGGTTTTCCAAAAGCATATGACTCAATAATGGACAACGGATTATTCTCATACCACTCTGAAGGTACAATTACAAAACTCGCGTATCGAATGATCTCCCACAATTCGGGGGCATGTTTAAAGCCAAGAAACTCTATATTAGGGCTGCGCAGTGCTATAGTTTTATCAAACTTCTCACTATTGCCGACAATTTTCAAATTAATACCGGTCTTTACTGCAGCTTCAATCAATGTTACCACGCCTTTTTCTCTTGACAGCCTACCCAAATAAAGGAAATATTTACCCTTATCATTATTAGGCCTAATATCATTTAAATTTGATATGAAATTATGTAGAACGACCGACTTAGAATCTACTCCACTTTGATACTCACAATGTTTATCATGAATAAACTTACTAACGAAAATATATTTATCAATACTCTTGTGTGGACTATCAAAGTATTTTCGGTAATAAGCGTCTAAAGCTAATATCGCGCTTTGTGAAATGTTTTTTTCTGAACATTTGTTAACCACACAATTAATAAATCGCCCACTTTTACATTTTTCGCATATTTTACCATCGCCATCAAGAAACAAATAAGATGGGCAAAGTAGTCTATAGTCATGAACAGTATGAACAATAGGTATGTTACATTTCTTTAAAAGTGATAAAACCGAAGATGTCAGTCCTCCCATAAACAGATGGATATGAGCAATATCCGGCTCGATCTTTTGAATGTACTCTTCGAGATTATCTGCAGCTTCTCTATTATTTATAAATCTCCTTACGGAACTAAACCTAGTAACTAAACCAGATTTTCTATAATCTATTGCATCAGGGAAAAACCCATCATTCTCATCATGTATCGAAAGCTCTTCTTTCATACTGAAGAAAAACACTTCGTGTCCATAATTCTTGAGCAGTTTAGCAGTATCAAAGTAAACTCTGTGAGCACCGCCCTTTAAATAATGCTGATTATTTATCTGTAATATCTTCATTTATCATTGACAATTATAATCCCGTCCACGATTTTACTTTTAATCAAACGCTGAACATAAGTTAATACTTCAGCCTAGGTATAGAGTCACTACGAAATATCGATTTTACCCACTCCAATAAGTACAATTAAACTATATGAATTGTTATATCTTTTTATATCTCGATAATTCAACATTCTACGTCTTTATGAAAGTACACATTTCAACATGATAATTGACACATATTGTTGTTCATCAATCATTTTAAATAATCTTGTCTTGGTATTAAAACAATTTAACTCTTCAGACATCTTAGCTTATAATATATGCCTTGAACTTATGATGTGAAACACGCTTTTCAATTGGCGGCAACTCCGTGTAATCACCATATTGTGTAGTCAAATAAGACTGAAATTCCTTAATAACCTTATACTTCTTTCCTTCAAAAGGCATTTCGATTAACTCTGTAAAAATATCTCTTGGGAAAATCTCACTCATTTTAACAGAAGGAAAACTAGAAATCATAACCTTATTCGAGCCTAGGCTATTACTTCTTGAAATAAACCTATGTAGTATTTGAGTAATAATCCTATATGGCAGCCATGTCAGAATCGTTTTCAATAAAATCAAAACTGGATTTCTCCATATATTCTTATTTTCCAGGTCAACTCTTATAGATTTAATAAATAAAATCTTATGCATGGCTTTAATACTCAAAAAATACAACGGAAAACTAACGGTTCCTTCTGGAATTATATCCAAAGGAAAGATGTCTATATTAATTCCAATTTCATAGTCGATATCTGAAAATTCAGCTTCAACCATCTTTGTCCCCAACTTCTCGACCTTTGAAAAAGCCAGGGGAAATGAACTATCATTCAACACACTCTTGACCTGAAGCACCGACCCTGGGCAATTAAAGTTTCTTACAAAGAAATCATAATCTTTCCTTAACATCATAATGTCGATGTCATCATCCCAAGGTATATATCCTTGATGCCGCACTGCCCCTAGTAAAGTTCCAAAACTTAGAGAATAAGATATTCCCTCTTCCTCGCAGAATTCAGCTACTTTACTTAAAATTTCGAGCTGAATAACTTTTACTTCGTCTAGATTCAATTCTTTCATTTACTTCGAGAACGTGTTACTGGGCTAGGCCCAATTATGTGTCCACATTTTATCGCGTGATAATTGCGCTTCATAGGCAGTGATATCCGACCAGTTATCTGCTTCACACCAGCCACCTTCAATAAACACAACGTTAACGTGAATTTCTCTTTTCAACAATTCGTTCAGCATAGTCGTCATATCCATTTTATCTTGCTCTTCAATCGAAAGACTCGAGAACAACTCATGTAACATATCCCAACCATTAGCCGTGATTTTCAATAAACCCATATATTGCGCTTCTATCTCTGAAAGGTTCTCTGTTTTTCCTCCTATTTCTGTTAGTTTTCCGTTGACGCTTTTGAAGGTTTCGGCATCGTCCAGGGGATTTTCAAATCTCAAACTCCATAGATCACGCCATAATAGATCTGCCGTTATAACAATATCACCTTCAGCACTCATCAGTTTGTTTATATGGTCAGATTTATATGTTATATCAGAATATGATACTATACTTGTTGCAGTTAATTTCTCAACACAAAATAAAGAACTAACCATATTTGTTTCATTCCATCGAATATTATTGCACACATCAAAAGTGCCTTCTAAAAGATCTGATTTATAACCTCTAACCACCGTGATATCATTCACACCAGCTTTTCTTAAGGCGTCTAATTGCCAATCCAAAAGAGTCTTCCCGTTCAATTGTGTTAGACATTTTGGTTGATTTGCTGTCGCCTCACCCATTCTTGACCCTCTACCTGCTGCTAAAATAATCCCTCTATAATCCATTAGATATAAATTGCTTAATTAAGTCTAAATTCCATTCGCTTACTTCTTTTTCTCTTTCCGGATGCCACATCATTGCTAATACTTTTTCGCTGTAGAACATTTCAATTGAATTATCGATTTTACATCGTGCCAATATCGTCAATCGTACGTCTAACGTACTCTCCTTAAGCATCCCTTTGTGGTATGAATTCACTTTATGATGTTCTCCGTGAATAATTATATCGTGAGATGATGCCCGATGTATCTTTTCAAATTCCTCACCACATTTAATCAACTCGCCTCCGTAATACGAATGAACTAACTGCATTCCCCGGCAAACAGCTATAACAGGAATATTATTTTCAAACGCATATCGTAACAATGCTAATTCCGTAACATCCCTATCAGGAGTTCTACCCAAATCATCACCTCCAGTTAAAATTAAAACGTTAAGATTCCACTCTTTAAAAAGGTGAACAGCTTGATCTTTAATATTTGGTATGAACAACCACTTATCTTCAGGAAACGCATTGCTCATGTACACCGACCAGTCCCTAGCAATTGCGTCTCTCGGTTCATAGTAGTTGACGGCCGTAACCTCTCTCATAGTTATGCCAAATCTTAACCCCATTGATTAAAACGTTAAAGGTTCTAATCTTTTGCCCTGGCAATCCAATAGGCATCTGTTGCAAGCTACTACTCTATTAAAGGTTTGCTCTCCACATCCGATTGAAGCAGGAATACCATACTCGGCGCTGCGAATAGCCATGTGTGAATTAGCGCCCCCGTACATTGTAATTAGACCTGCGATATCTCTCGTAAATATCCAATCATAGCCTGGGTCAGCACCTTCTATGCAAACAATTTTACCGCGCAAAAGAGATACGTCATCCATCTGCGCAGTTAGAAATACTATTTCGGCTTCAATTCTTGCATTACCGATAAAATTAGGTGTACTCCTCTGCATAGGGACTATATGAACATCCCTCCTTGACCGAATTAAATAACTGAGCTTAAACGATGATGCCACCTCATAGTTTGTTTTTGCTCTTTTTATTTTTTTCTGATAATATTTTTTAGTGTCTTCTGTTAGGGGCTTAAATAAAGTTTCCAGAACATCATCAACACTCAACATAGCCATATCTTGTCTTGAGAAATTTTCATTCGCACCCCATTTTGCAGTGAGTTCAAGTATTTCTGATAAATGTTTAGTAAAAATAAATTTTGCATATTCTCTTCCCATTATTGCCTTTCTCGCATAGTCTAACAACGCCTGCGCTTCGAATCCATCGAACGCATGTTCCCCTAAAAGAATATTCAATGCACTTTTTTCCGATTCTGTTAGAACAAAGCCATTGCTATCCGAAGCAATTTCCCTAGGCACACCTGAAAACAGGTCTTCCCTGTTTTCATAATTTGGTGAAAGAATATCGTAACTACTTGGTCTAAGATGCCCGTACTTCGTTAGAAAATCTTTGCGTGTAATTTTCTGATTATAAACTTCAACAAAATCTGTACTAATTTCCCTAGAGACCGTAACGACGCTCTTTCTGAATTCAAGCAATCTCCCCTCTGACAGAGCATTATTACTGACAGCGGATCTTAATAATCCTTCAGCAATAAACCCATGTCGTGCAAGAATCGAGAAGGGAATTGTTCCAAATTCAATGCATTCACTTATGAGCGAGTTGATTGTATCCGCAATCGAAAACGAATCTTGTTCCGACCTAAACACTAAATTGCGCTGTAATGACTTAAGATGTTCAATGTCCCTAAGCGCAATATTTATATTAGAATCATCTTTATCCTCCATTGCCCTTTTAGTCAAACCGCGCAGCAAGGCTTTATAATTCAAAGTTTCTTCGTTCGTCAATATAGATCCATATCGCTCTTTAAAGTTCCTATCAAAATCAAAGTCATATGCGGTATGCACTACTTCAAATTCGATTTTATCATGAAGATGTGGATTGTTGTTTAATCTTTCGAGATACGCATTGGTTATTTTCTCAGAAATATTATCATCTAGACCTTCTGGAATGAAAGAATTTATACTATTCCTAACATCAATATAAACACGTCCAAATAACGAAACCATTAAGTCGACATTTGGCATTTTTCGATAGTCCATTTTCTCTCGAGCTTTTCGCCAGGCACTTTCAGTAATTAATTTTCTATATAATGATAATGCTAAAGGATGCGGAACAACACCAATCATTTCAGCTGGATTCCAATCAGGCATAAAACCAAGAAGTGTTTTCTTTCCAAATAAATGAGGCCTTGGCCTCATTATTTGTTCGATATAGTCCTTTAAAAGGGGCATTCTATTCGAAACCTGATCAATAACCTCTGCGTTCCAATTTTTCAGAGTTGTTATTTTTCTAACCTGTAGCAGGTGTACCTTCAATTTTGTATCAACAGCGAACTCAATATCTAGTGGGATGTTTGGAAATGTTAGTAATAAATTTCTAATTAAACTTAGAACCGCTAATAAGTGTGGCGAATCAAAATCCTTTTCATCAACACCATTGTAAACATAAACAGTTTTATTTATTGTAGAACCACTTGTTACAGTGTCGGTTAGCCCTGTCTTATCATCATAGTTCAATACATGATATGGTGAACCATCATCTAAAACTTGGGTCATTACCACTCCACTCATAGAAACATTACCTACCATGGGCTGAATTAACACCTGGTTAGTTAAATCCTCGTCAAATGAATCAATTACGTCGTTAATAGCTTTTTTGACATACTCTTCAGTACATGTCACGTTCAATAGGCTGTGAAACGCCCCTGCCATCGAAGAATCCGATGTGTCTTCTGCCTTTGTACTACTACGTACCGCTAACTTCTTACCAAAAAATTTGGAGATTATACTATTCAATATTTCTGTTTCCTTCGATACCCAATCTTCAACAGTAAAGAAAAATACTGACGGGACTGAATACCCAAGACTTGACAATACCGCAAGCGTTTCTGCCTTGGTACCCGATAGGTCATAGTTCTTATTATTTGCCGACATGCTCATGTAAGTTCAATTGATTGTAACTAATTAGGATTAATTTTATCCGTTCCAATTTTTGTGATTTCTTCAGCTAGTAATCTTGCTAAAAGATATTCTTTTCAACTTCATATAAATTATTGAAATTAACTCGATTCTAGGCAATTCGCTTAACAGATTTATTGCTTTAATAATCTTCTTTCTTGTTCTAGTCAAGAACATATTTTCTTTATCCTCTGTATCTAATGCTATATTTTTTTTTAGCAATAATTTACCTTCGCTCACGGAATATACATCCTCCCAATGGTGCGGATAAATTAATAATACACCATCTCGTGCATTCGTCATTCTCACCCTTCGCTTTTGATAGTGTGCATAAACTATAACCTTTTCTTGAAATAAATCAGATTTTGGGTCATACGACACTTCAACTAGACAGTCTTTCTTTAGACAGAAGAAACAACTTTCACCTTCTCTATTCATATTGAAAAATCCCTTTTTTTTGGGGTCTACATCAGCGTAAATAGAAACATCCTCTAATAGTTTTTTCCCTTCATTTAAAACCAAACCATTAATGCCAATTATGTCTCCATAATAACTTTCATCGAAAACCCAAATCACCTTAGAATTCTTTATGTAATGCCACTTATTATTGTGTCTATTAACCTGGAATAACTCATTAATTTCAGTAGTATTCTGATAAATACTAAAGTGACCCTTTGAGAACACCTTGTGTATTTTATCTTTTTTTACTTGTTCGAGTACTTCTTTAATATCACCAAATACTAAATCCAAATCGCAATAAGCCCAATAAGTGAATCCCGAGAGTAATTCGCTAAATATATACCCATAAGCAGGCTTGAGATCACATAACTTATATGGTGAATGTAAATTGACATCTATCGTTTCTTTAACCCTTCGTTGAACCGATTCAAAAGACATATTCACTATCCTTAGATTACTCACATGATAAAGCGGCACATCCTGATCTGTAACTAAAAAGTACTGAATGTTTTCAGAAATTTCCAGACTTTTCACCCAAGCACTAAATGTCTCCGGCAATGGACCGAAATAAGGTACAATTACACCTAGTTCCTTGCTCATTTATTGAAAGTGTGTATTGAATACATAGAGAACCTCGGCGTTTTGTAAGTAGTAATCAATCATAAAAAGTCATTTAACTTCTCACGTGACATTCGCTTTAATTCGTTCTTTTTTAAATTAACCTTCTCGTGATTATAATTTTGAATAATTGCCTCTAGATCTTGCACAGTCGACTCCTCGTTAATCTCATATTCTCTGAGCCCCATTATCTCAGAGAAGTCCATGACTTTATGGCTCGAGGGGCTGAAAAGAACTTTCTTTCCCAATAAAGTCGACATTATAGAGCCGTGAAAAGTCGTTGTAAAAACGTATTCAGCATCATTCAGAAATGATAAAAATTCCCAAGGACTAAGGCATAAGTTACGACTAGCCCATTCATGCGTATTAAAGCCGGCAGATACTATCGGTAGATTTCGTTCTCTCGAAAACTTTAATAAAGTTTCCAAGAAAGGAGGCTCAGACGAATATGAGTAATACGCTATGTACGGCGAGCCTATCTCACTTTTCATTGGACTCACATGCTTCATCCAATCATCATAGACAATTGTAGGATCCATAACTCGTCCTAACACTTTTTGCCCTGACTTTTCTCCTAAAAGTCTAGTCCCTTCATCACGATACAAAACCGCATCCAATTGCCTAATTCCCTCCAATATACTGGGGTGTAATCCGAAAGTCTCCATCTTAGCAAAACCAATACTTGGCGCAAAAGCTATCTTTAAAACCGCATTTACACCTATTCCAAAAAAATTCGGATCATTCGGGAATGATTTATTTTCTATATTCCATATCTCATCACTGCCAAAAAAAGCAATATCCAAGTGCTCACCAGCGTATTTGTGAACAGCCACGCTCGTCATATCCGAACTAAATTTTGCTCGTAAAACACTTTTCCTGTAAAACCTTTTTAAGCTAATTGACAAATACTTAACAAGCTTATCTTTCAAGGTTTCATCAGGAGAATATACAGTTACCGTGCAGCTCTCTCCATAATGCTCCTTGAGAAATTGCTGTAAGGCAAACATCTGATAAAAAGCACCATAATTGAGTGCATCTGTGAGGGTAAAAACTCCTATTTTCTTTTTCATTCAATAATTTACTAGTAACTACATCAACGATTTCAAGACTTAATTCGTCCTCCATTCTACTTCAAATAGCTGTCTTTGTTTATGATACCATAGATAGAGTTCAAAAATGTGTTGTAACCCATGAAGTATTTTAAATCTGCAATAATTTTCCCAGAACCGCTAGCCATAGATAGACTAAGTATTTTATCCATACGACCGTTGATACGACCACCTTCAAATACATAGTTCTTTGAACGCTTAATTGAAGTCATTAAAAGATCCGAAAAGTTTGACTCTAATACTTGATAGCCTATTAAACTCTTGAGTTTCATATTTGATAATTCTCTATTCACCATCCTGTCATATCTAACTTGATATTCATTCACATACAGAGTTTTAAAAGTTTGATAATCAATTTCGTTAAACCTGGCATTGAAATTTTCCCTATAAAAATCCAATATGTCTCCCCATACCATATACCTATCGCCACACAAATTGAACACCTCTCCAAATGCTGCACTCTTACATAATAAAAGCTCTATGTATTCTGCTGCGACATCGCTGAACGTGTGAGTCGTCTTTATAGACCTTATATTCTCAGGGATTACTACAGGCTTATTTCTTTCAATCCTAGGCATGAATAAATTAGCTTCAAAACAAAATAATTGAAATCTATTTATTCCAAAGATTATGGACGGTCTGAGAACGGTCCAGTTATTTTTGGCATGAGCGAACAGTATATCCTCTTGCTTTGCTTTTTTAATAGCATATTCCTCTGACATTCGATACCTATTACCAACACGATTATCATCTAAAATCCTCAATGACTTTTCAGTCAATTTCTCTCCATGAGAGTCGGAGTAGACACGATACGAACTTAAGAATATATAGTGCTTACAACTCCCTAGGTATATGTCTATTAGAGATTTAAACAACTGAGTACGGTAAACCATAAAGTCAATAATGACATCAAAACTTAGAGCACTTGTGACCTCTTTAATGAAGTTGGTATTCAAAGAGTCACCGTGTAGAAATGTTACATTATCAAAACTTTGTAGAGATCTGTTCCTAGTTGTAACATAAACATTAATGTTTTTACCAACCAATCTTTCCGTCAAAGAATTACCAATAACTCCAGTGCCTCCTATTAAGAGTACATTCATCATTTTTTAATTATACTTTTGATATATTCCTTGGATTTTTTTGGCAAAACCTTCTTGAATTCTTGAATCAATTTATCGGTCGTTGTTTTTTCGAAATTAGAACTCACCTTTAACGCCAAAGACTCTTCCCAGTCGTTCGTGAATGCCTCAATTATGATTGGACGGTCACCGGATTCACTCACAAAAACGTCTGAAACAAGATGTAGATCCTCCTTACTACACACTGAGTAATAATCAAAATTTAGTTTTTCACACCACACTTTTGCCAAGGAATTCCGACTGCGTTCAAGTGGCCCAGAAATAGAACTTGAACTATCGCTACTAGAATTGAAATGCCCTCCTGCTGCTATAAGTTCATTACTATCTACATTAATCTCCGATGCCATATGAGAATAATTTTTAAACTCAATACCACCACCGTTGTTTATCAGAAAAATACGCAGATTTTTTGGTAAATGTCTATTAGCCAATGAATTCAAATCGTAAAAAAAAGCTAAATCCCCAGTTATAAAAAAGTGCAGACGATCTCTTGCAGCAAGAGCTCCTCCAATAGCCGTACTCATGCATCCATCAATTCCAAAACCACCTACATTTGAGAATGACCTTATAGACGGATCGAGTTCGAAAAAATTCCAGCACCTTAGCGAATTCAAAATAGCAAAACTAATGACAGAATTTTTTGGCAATTGATTATGCAGTATAGATGCTGCCCAGATATTCGAAAATGGCAGATTGAGATTCTTGAACTTCAGTCTAAAATCTAAGTCAATCGTCTTCCATTTTTCATAAAATGATGGAGCATTCAACTTTACGAGAATCTTTACATTTGACAAAAATGAAGATATGTCACCATGATAAACAAGACTTAGTTTTCTCGTTAAATCTCTTATTTCACCATCTTCGGAAATTCTCCAAACCGTTTTGGCTTCTTTTAAGACTCTGTGGCCAGCATAATCCCCTGAAACTTCGCCTATGTGAAGGATTAAATCTGGTACATAATCACGCCAACTCGAATCTGTAGGTCCAAAATTATTACTAACCAGCGCGCCCATAATTTTATAATCTCCGTAATAACCACTTGTATGATCACAAAAAACAACGGCATTATTTTTTTTACAAAATTGTTCTATTAAGAGCATTTCGGTCTTGGTAAAGTCTCTGTGTGAACCAATAAATAAACCAACACTAGCTACCTCTATATTTAAATCATCAATATTCTTACTGTTGACATATTTTATAACTCGAACACTTGGTAACTCTTTGGTAGTAAAAACATCCGAATACATACTAGCTATATTGATGTTTACAGGGCCCCCTCCATCTTTTCTACATTCAATAAGAGCCTTATTTATTAACGTATTACACTCCCATTCAGTCCTTGAATCGTTTATGTAGGGTACCTGGATATTTAGTTTTACAGTATCATTTGGCATCACCCGTCTATCTAAATTTTGTGCTACTAGGTGACCAATATTTTCATTTCCATTAAATGACGTAATTGAGATTATTGGCAATTTTCGATAGTAAGCCTCAGTGAGTGCAGACATATAATTCCTTGATGCCGTGGCACCTGTGCATGAAAGTGCAACCGCTTCACCTGAAACTTGTGATAGCCCGATAGCCATATACGCTGCTGACCTTTCATCAACCGCACTGAAAACTTGAAAAAAATCATCATTCTGCACTGCCGTGGCAATAGGAATATTTGTTGATCCAGGAGAAACCACTATTTTTTTCACACTGTGAGCCTTAAGAAGGCTTAGTAAAACTAATGCATGCTTTTCGTTGGTGTACATAATTGATTCAATCTAATATTTGCTATAATGGTATAACCTAATACCAATAAAAACTCAGTAACAACTATACTAAATGCTAAACCTTCTATTCCGTGCAGATTAGATAGTAATACTGCCAATATTATATTAAGTACTACGGCTATGATAAGAAGTCGAAATTTAACTGGCTGAAAATTCCGTGTTGTAAGTATAAGTCCTGAATTAAATCCACAAAAGCGCATGGGAAAAGTCATAGAGATTATCTTTAGTATGGAGGCTGCCTCAAGATATTTGTCGCCAAAAGCTATGCCCACAATAAATTCTGAAATACTATACACTATAACCATAGCTATAATACCTAATGTAAACAGAGCTAAATTAGCTAACCAAAATAATTTCTTTAATTGAAACGGATTCGAATAAATAAATTCATGATATTTCGGGGCCAATAATTTCGAAAACACAACATTAGGAAACATACTAATGGCCATTCCTATTATAATTACCGATGAATACATTCCTGCCCCATAATCACCAAAATAAAACTTGGCGAAAACTATATGTCCCTGACTCCAACCTAGGTACAATAAACCTGTAAGACCAAAAATAAAAGATTTACTTAAAACAGATTTTGTATATCCATCGGAAAAACTCACGGTTAATCTTTGTATAATATACAATGGATTGGGAAATTCATCTCGTAGAGTTTTATAGAAAATAAGGAGAAGTATTACACTTGAAATACTCCATATCACTGCTATGGCATTCAGAGATTCCAAACGAAGAACATAAATAACTAATAAAAGTAATACAAGTCTAATTACAGGAAGTGCACTTTGGGCAATTGCAAATTTGAAAAATCTTCCTTTAACTTGTAGAATTGTGCTAAACATATCAGAAATTAATCTGCTAATTATAATTAGTGACAATACTCCGAAGAATAGAATATTATCAAACGCATGATAAGTAGATGTTAAAATCACTAAAAAACAAGTGATTACATAAGAAATCAATACGATACTTAGACTTGCGGCAATTAATTCCTTTGAGATCGCTTTATTTTTTCCATAACTCTTCAACCAATAACTGGTGAGTCCTAGCCCTGCTGTTGGCACAAGCAAATTAATCAACCCCATATAGGAACTAAAATATCCGAAATCCGTAACTGAGAGTACTCGTGCTAAAATTGATTGGCTCAAAAACGCTGTTGCTACAGACGTAACTGAAGAAAACCAGATATAACTTAAATTTCGAAGATTATTTTTAATCACTAATTATCAAGATAGATATTCATTCGTATCAACTATACTCATATTTTCACTAAATGAAATGATTCATGTCAATACGATGTCTTTCGCTTGTTTCTCCCTGTTATTTACAGGAGCATTTGCTTGCAACCGGGCAATCATTGTTCGCCAAGTTTTTGCCAGACTAAAAGGCCGTCTATTACGCCGCCCAGTTCTGTTTCTTCTTCCACCTTCACCATAATGGATTTTCCTGTGAGCGACTGCGCCTTATCGGTTAACCGCTTAATGTAGCTTCGATCTAAATCCACTCCTACTAATACAGCTTGAATATACGCACTCGGTAGGCCTTTCGCCAAGTCGCCACAGACCCATACCTGCTCGAGTGAGGGGAGGTTGGCGGTAACCCTTTCCACCAAAGCATCAATACCCGATACTTTACGTACAATGGAGGTTAATCTGA
>Ga0233438_10002287_pt1 | contig 19445 bp, 17 predicted proteins | sample SI_123_September_FD_182720 | JGI IMG/M metagenome (GOLD analysis project Ga0233438, IMG submission 182720) | Seawater microbial communities from Saanich Inlet, British Columbia, Canada - SI_123_September2016_10_MG | ecosystem: Environmental > Aquatic > Marine > Inlet | place: Canada: British...
CGTGTCTCAGTACCAGTGTGGGGGATCCCCCTCTCAGGGCCCCTATCTATCGTAGTCTTGGTAAGCCGTTACCTTACCAACAAACTAATAGAACGCATACTCATCTTATACCGTAACCTTTACTCTAATTGTGATGCCACTAAAAGAGACTATGGGGGGTTAATCTTCATTTCTAAAGGCTATACCCCAGTATAAGGTAGATTGTATACGCGTTACGCACCCGTGCGCCGGTCGTCAGCAATAGCAAGCTACCCTGTTACCCCTCGACTTGCATGTGTTAAGCCTGCCGCTAGCGTTCATCCTGAGCCAGGATCAAACTCTTCATCGTTAATTTTTAAGTTTCTAATAAGAAACTAGTACTATTAACAACTAAAGGAAATTTAATGTGTTGTACTCAAAATGGTTTATTCTCTGTATCTAATCAATCGTTTCCAATTAATTATTTACGCTGTCAATCAATATGTTTAATGAACTTCTTTTTACAAACTTAAATCATTTAAGACCTAAGCGGCTGCAAATATAAAACCTTTTTTTTTATCTCAACGCTTTTTGAAAATAAAATTAATTTTTTTTTCAAACCTTATTACACTGCAATAACTCAAGATCGTAAACTAAATAACTTCCGTTTTTTAGCGGCTGCAAACATACAACCTTTTTATCCCTAAACAAGACTTATTACTGACGTTTTTGAATTTTATTTTATTATTAACTTTTATCTTCTGAATTACAAGACTTTACAAGTATTGAACTAGAGAAAGAAATTCCAAACAATTCCGAATCGGACTATAAAATCTCGGTATGGGTAGTTAGGAGCTGAGTAGAAATTGTAGCCAGTGAAGTAAGAATTGAGGTGTTCTGCCTTTAAAAAGAGACGTGTTTGACGAATTTTAGCATTGATAAAAAAGTCAATTCGTGGAAAATCGCCTATTTCCGTAGTGTTTTGCACATAGAATTCTGCCAGTAACGGATCGTATCTGTTCATGTAATAGCTGGAAAAATAACTAAATGTTACCCCAGTTTGCAGGAATAGAGCTTTTTTGAAGAGTTCGTTTGTATAGTATAAGGAGTGCCGCGTAACAATTTGAGGCATATTAAATACGTCTTCTCCATCCATAACCTCTTGAAAAAGGACGGTATTGTTTAAGGCAAAGTTTCTATAACTGAATTCATTTGATAATTTTGCTCTTAGATAATTGACGGTTTCATCAAACTGAAAAGGTTTGACACCTCCACCATCAACAGTGTCGTCTTTAGTGAAATACAAGTAATTGTTTAATGAATTGTAATCTATCTGAAGAGTTCCAAATTTTTTAGAGTTAAGTTCAAAAGCTAATTGTTTTGTATTTTGGTTTTTAAAATTGTTTTCCCAGTTGTAATTTAGATAGTCACTTTGAAACAACTGAAAGTTAAAATCAGGTGCTTTAGAGTTTGAATTGAAGTTGGCACTCACATCCATGTCCTCATTAATACTAAAGGAGGCCTGGGCATTTAGAAAGTTTCCTTTTAAATCCCCTGTAAGATTTAAGCCAACATCTCCTTTTAGGGCAAATTCCCCGATAGTTTTTTCGTAGGTTCCACCAAATGAAACAACAGAACCCAAAAGGCGGTTGGTAATTCTTTGATTGTTTAGGATCACAACAGAGTTATACCCATAATTATAGTTTGTATATCCTCCATTCACTTTAAAAGTGCCTAAAGTCTTATTTGAATAACGTGCATTAAATTCTGCATAAAAGGTTTCGAGAGTAACTTTGTCGAAAATTTTTGAAGAAATAAAGGCATCCCCAAAATAGCTATTTGTTGTTGCTTGGTTAAATTGGTAATATTTATCTTCTAATGAAAGGACATTTCCTATTGCTATTTTATTAGAGTTAAGAGAATCTTTCTCCTTTATTATATAGGAGTGGTCAAAGTAGAAACGCCTGCCTTCTAAATTATTTTCAGCATCTTGAAAGATGGGGTCAAATATGGGGCGGTCTAAAAACTCTTCATCTCCAGCTTCAAAATTTAAAATATCTTCATCTGAAAGGCCTCCATTTTCTTGATTCAAAATATCTTGGATAACGATGTGCGCACGTGCTACATATCGTTTGTTTTTAGTTTTGTAATTTGTTGTGAATCTAAAATTTCCTGAACTTGACAAAACATGTACGTACTTACCTAAGGAACGCATGCCTTTAAATGCAATCGAAAAATTAAATTGCTTAGTGTTGTTGACTGTAAAAAATGCATCTAACAAATGTCCTTGTTCAAAACCAGTCTTGTATAACAGTTCCGTTAGTGGTGTTGGTACATGATAATAATTAATATCAGCCATTTCCATATAGTTGAAATGTTTTGCTTGCGCTCCAAATGAAGGTTGAAGTGCATTTGAATTAAAATCTTTGGTGAGGGTGTTATAGGTTTGCCCCATATTACTGAACGGAAGCAATGCAAAATCATCTTTCCGGAGGTAGTTAAATTTATACTCCTTATATATGGACATGGTTGTGTCCAGTTGAATGCTGTCGTTTTCACGAGAAATAATTAGATAGTCTTTAATGGCAGCCTTTTCATTTTTGACAACTTTTTTAGAGGAACGACTGGAAATAGAGTCACGCACGTCACGATTAGGATTCGAACTTTTAGGCAATTCTTTTGACTCCTGTGGAATGAATTTTTCTTGAGAGAACGCCGTAGTTCCAAGGAACAGACAGAAAAGAATTAAAACTAATTTATACATATACAAGGCTCTAATAGCAAATTATTATTCGCACAAAAATAGCAAATATCTAATCTATTTTGTTTTTTTACAGCATAAAGACTGATTTTTACAATCAATTTAACTTTAAGCAGTGATTTATGTTGGACTTAAATGTTTCAAATTTAGAATTTGAGTGTGGTACAGACGAAGCAGGTCGGGGGTGCTTGGCAGGGCCTGTAACGGCGGCAGCGGTTATTCTACCCTTAGATTTTTCGAATGAAATTATAAACGATTCCAAACAACTTTCACATACCAAACGAAATTTCCTAAAGCCGATCATTGAAACGCAAGCTGTATCTTATGGAGTGGCACATGTATTTCCAAAAAAAATTGACAGTATAAATATTCTGAATGCTTCTATTTTAGCGATGCATCAAGCAATTTCAAAATTAGAAAAAGTAGCGTTTATTAGTGTCGATGGCAATCGATTTAAGGCGTTCAAAAAAATACCACACCAGACAGTTATTAAAGGCGATGGCAAGTATCAAAATATTGCTGCTGCATCTGTATTGGCAAAAACCTACAGAGATGCATATATGGAGAAAATCCACGAAGAATTTCCGATGTATAACTGGAAACAAAACAAAGGGTATCCTACGAAAGAGCACCGTGCTGCAATTCGTAAATATGGCACGACCAAATACCACCGACTTTCTTTTAGACTTTTAGCAGAATAACTCCCTTTTGAATTATAAGTCTTATCTTTGTTTAGAGTCCAATAAAGGAGAACAGACAATGCATAAGTTTTTATATTTTTTAGCTATTATTTTAACGGTTTGTAGTTGTGATTACACTCAAAAATCGCCACTTACTATTGAGGATTTGGTTCCAAAAAACACATCTATTGTACTGTCCATAAACTCATTGGAAAGTTTTCAAAGTGCTATTGATAACAATGAATTGATTTCTAAAATAGGCGTTTTTAAATCCTTAAAAAAAGCGCTTATTCCACTTGATAGCCTTAAAAGTTTAAGCCCTATTTTAGTTAGTATAACTAAGGAATCTACCTCACAAATATTTACCTTTATTACCCATCAAAGAAACTTACCTTCATCCGATACACTTCCTATTCCATACATCAAATTGGATAGTGTTTTGGTAGCTTCTAATTCTAGGTCAGTTCTTGAATCTTTGAAAATGCAAAGGTATTCTGAGTATTCAAAAATTTCTAAACTACATCAAAAAACAAACACTTTTTCGGTGTATTGTAAGGCGTTTCCAGAGCTAAAATCAATCCCATTACTAAATACTGAGTCGTTATATTTAGGGTTTAACGTGACTCCTGAAAGTATTGAGATTAACGGAACTGTTTTAGATAAAAAATCTCAAAATAAATGGTTTAAGCTTTTTGAAGCATTAGAACCGCAACCCCAAAGTTTACAATCGATTATTCCAAGTGAAAGTTCGCTGATTAATTCGTTTAATTATACTGATTTTGAGCAACTGAATCGGAATATTGATTCCGCAGGGTATACCTCAAAAGTATCTGAGTTTTCAAAAGCCTTTTTTAATACTATTAGAGAAACTAGCAAGTTTGAAACTTCTGAAGGAACTGGTATTGCACTGAAATCCATCGACATCAATGCAACTTATGAAACCTTAACCAGTTTCCAAAATGAGCTGAGTAGTTTTCGATCTGTTCCAGTGTTTGAATTTACAGAATCCTCTTTGTTTACAGATACTTTTAGTCCGTTTTTGTCTCTAACTAACACAACCAAATTTATCATTATAGAAGACTATTTGGTGTTTTCCAATTCTGAAAAAGTATTGCAACTTGTGATTTCAAATTATCTCAATAAAAACACACTTGAAACTTCTTATGCTTACGAAAGAATTCAAAAATCATTGAGCGACGAAGCTTCTTTTCAAACTTATTTTGATACTAAAACTTTGGGAACTGTTTTAAAAGAACTTTTCGACACGAATTTAAATAAAAATGATCTTAGCGCTTATAAACTTTCTGGTTTACAATTGGTTAAAGACGATCATATTGTACATGTTAATAGTATCCTCCAAAAATCAAAATCAAAACAATCAAAAACACAAATTAGCGAATCATTTAGTTTGACACTTTCAAACTCTATTTTGATGGATCCCATATTTGTTACCAACCACAGAACCAAAAAGAAAGATATTCTGGTTCAAGATATTGATCATAATTTATATCTAATTTCAAACATGGGGGTCATCCTATGGAAAAAGAAAATAAAGGGTGCTATTTTAGGAAAAGTTGAGCAGGTAGACTTGTACAGAAACGGTCGCTTACAGCTCACATTTGCAACACAAAATAGGTTGTATGTTATAGATCGGAATGGAAAAGATGTAGAGCGTTTTCCGTTAGAATTTAAGGATGACATCACACAACCCTTGGCGGTCTTTGATTATGACAAACAAAGAAATTATCGGTTTTTAATCACACAAAAGAAAAATCTTTTGATGTACGACTCAAAAGGAAAATCTATTAAAGGATTTAAATACAAAGCCACACAGACCATTGGAAGTCAACCAAAGCACTTTCGAGTTCTTGGGAAAGATTTTATTGTTTTTAGTGCTGGCAACCAACTCAAATTATTAGATAGGCGCGGAAATAATCGCGTCAAAGTAAAAGAGGCTATTAATTTTTCTGGAGAAGCAATTTACTTTTATAATTCTTTGTTTACAACTACAAATACGAAGGGTCATTTAATCCAAGTGAACACAAAAGGAACTGTGAGTCGTCAAACATTAGGGCTTGACTCAAAGCATGACATTACAAGTTCTTCAAAAACATTGGTAACTCGAAGCGACAATAAATTATCTATAAAATCCAATAGTGTAGATTTGGAATACGGGAGCTATACCCCTCCTCATTTGTTTTATTTAAGGGATAAAATATATATTTCAATCACCGATTTACAAGCTCAAAAAATTTGGATATTTGACAGTCAAGCCAAACTCTTTCCTAGTGTTCCTGTTTTTGGGACAAGTGCTATTGATTTGGCAAATGCAGACACAGACGCACCTCTTGAATTTGTAACCAAAGGAGATTCTAATAGCTTAATTATGTATCAGCTATACTAAACTTTTGTCGCCTCAAAAAGTCTTAAAAAATGTTTTAAAAGTTTTGCTTTTACCTCAGCTTCATCGACCTTGGCTTGCCCGAGTTCGACGTGTAAGGATGTAACTGCTTTTCCTCGAATTCCACATGGTATTATATTGTCAAAATAACCCAAGTCGGCATTGACATTTAGAGCAAATCCATGCATAGTGACCCAGCGACTTGCACGCACTCCCATGGCACATATTTTTCGTGCAAAGGGTGTTCCAACATCTAACCAAACACCTGTTTCTCCAGGGCTGCGTTCGGCTTTTAGCCCGTACTCTTCCAAAGTTAAAATAATGGTATCTTCTAAAAAACGTAAAAACTTATGAATATCTGTGAAAAAATTTTCTAAATCTAAAATTGGATACCCCACCACTTGACCTGGACCGTGATAGGTAATATCGCCGCCACGGTTAATTTTATAAAAAGTAGCGCCTTTGGATTCTAATTGAGATTCCGATAACAAAAGATTGGAGATATCGCCACTTTTACCCAAAGTGTATACATGCGGGTGACTGACAAACAACAAATGGTTGGGTGTGGTTAAACCCGCAGACTCCCGACGATTTTTAATTTTGATATCAATGGTTTGCTTAAATAAGGTCTCCTGGAAATCCCAAGCTTCCTTGTAATCTTTGAGTCCAAGATCTTGTATTTTGACGGCTTTATTCATAAGCCGCAAATATACAGAATTATGACTTAGGATTGTTCAAAATCACCAATGCAGCGATCACGCCAGGTACCCATCCACAAAGCGTTAATAAAAACACAATAATTATGGACCCACATCCTTTGTCAAATACTGCTATGGGTGGGAAAAAAATAGATACTATTACACGCCAAATACTCATAAAAAAAAGGGGGTTAAATTAAGTTATAAAGATAAGACGGAATTTCTAAAAAAACGTTACAAAGACAACATAGGATTTATTGATCTTTAATTGAAAACCTGAGCAATTGTCGTTATCTTTGTGTCTTTAAATTTTTATCAAAGTATTATGTCGCAGCTTTCAGAACAAGAAATTGTCCGTCGAGAAAAACTATCAAAATTACGTGCGTTGGGAATCAACCCTTATCCCGCTGATTTATTTCCCGTAACCCATAGCAGTGCTAAGGTTAAATCTGATTTTTCAGAAGGAACTAAGGTAGTTTTAGCAGGGCGTTTGATGCGAAAAAAAATACAAGGAAAAGCGGCATTTGCAGAGCTTCAAGACAGTGAGGGTCGGGTGCAAATTTATATCAATAGAGATGAAGTTTGCCCTAGTGAAGATAAAAGTCTGTATAACGATGTCTTTAAAAAATTACTTGATTTGGGCGATTTTATTGGCATTGAAGGCGAACTTTTTACAACTCAAGTAGGGGAAAAAACAGTTTTAGTAAAACACTTTAAACTATTATCTAAAGCTTTAAAACCTTTACCGCTTCCAAAAACAGATGCGGAAGGCAATACATACGATGAATTCAACGATCCCGAAATGCGCTACCGTCAGCGGTATGCCGATTTGGTGGTCAACCCACATGTTAAGGAGGTCTTTGTAAAACGCACCAAACTTTTCAATGCCATGCGTAGTTTCTTTAACAATGCAGGATATTTTGAAGTAGAAACCCCGGTATTACAACCCATTCCTGGTGGTGCTGCAGCGCGTCCATTTATAACACATCACAACAGCTTGGACATTCCGTTATACATGCGAATTGCCAATGAATTGTATTTAAAACGATTGATTGTCGGAGGATTTGATGGGGTCTATGAGTTTTCTAAAAACTTCAGAAATGAAGGAATGGATCGCACGCACAACCCAGAGTTTACAGCCATGGAAATTTATGTGGCTTATAAAGATTATAATTGGATGATGGAATTTTGTGAGCAATTGCTTGAGCATTGTGCCATCGCAGTCAATGGAACTACAAAAGCTACTTTTGGAACGCATGAAATAGATTTTAAAGCACCTTATGCCAGAATTACAATGGCAGACTCTATAAAAGAGTTTACAGGGTTTGATATCACTGGAAAGTCGGAAGACGAGATTCGTATAGCTGCTAAAGATTTAGGAGTTGAAGTGGACAATACGATGGGGAAAGGTAAATTAATTGATGAGATTTTTGGAGAAAAATGTGAAGGAAATTACATTCAACCAACGTACATCACTGACTACCCGAAAGAGATGAGCCCTTTGTGTAAAGAACATCGCGAAAACCCTGAACTTACAGAACGATTTGAATTGATGGTCTGTGGGAAAGAAATTGCGAATGCGTACTCAGAATTAAACGATCCTATTGACCAACGCGAGCGTTTTGAGCATCAATTAAAATTGGCTCAAAAAGGGGATGACGAAGCGACAGAGTTTATTGATGAGGATTTTTTAAGAGCACTTGAATACGGCATGCCTCCAACTTCGGGGATGGGTATTGGTATGGATCGTTTAATTATGTTTCTTACCAATAATGCATCGATTCAAGAAGTGTTGTTTTTTCCACAAATGAAACCAGAAAAAAAGGCTGTTGATTTGAGTGATAACGAAAAAGCAATTTTTGAAGTCTTGAAATCAAATTCTGGCATTCAGTTATCTGTCTTAAAAACACAGTCCGGACTGAGTAATAAAGGTTGGGACAAGGGGATCAAAGGACTGACATCAAAAGAACTCGCAAAAGTCTATAAGACTGATGATGTGTTAGTTGTAAACTTTTTGGGGTAAACTGATTTATAAGCTATAAAGCTTCAATTGTTTTTTTAGTGATAGAATTATTATATATTCACTGTTTAATTCGCAAACTAAAATCTCAAATTCATGAAAAAGATTTTTTCATTATCCCTTCTGCTGTTTGTTTTTGTATCATTTGAATCTTGTATCAGCATAAAATCAACCTCAAAAAAGAACAAAGCTGCAGCTGCACTATCTGCAAAAAAATCTGATTCAAAACCTAAAAAGGAAGACATTAAACCCTATGCAGACGTGATTACCAAAGAGGCGCTCTCTGACGCAGGTCTTTTTATGGTACACAAAATTGATGATACCTTTTTTTATGAAATCCCTGACACCCTTTTTGATAAGGAAATGTTGATGGTGACCCGAATTTCTAAAACTGCTTCGGGTATTGGATTTGGAGGTGGGAAACAAAATACACAAGTCCTAAGGTGGCAAAAGAAAGATAAAAAAGTTGTTTTAAGAGTTGTTTCTTATGAAGTGTTTGCTGCTGATTCCTTACCTGTTCATGAGGCCGTTGTAAATTCTAATTTTGAACCTGTTTTGTATACCTTTCCTATAAAAGCCTTCAATGTAGATTCCACTGCTACGGTGATTGAAGTGACCGATTTATTTAGTAAAGATGTAAAAGCGTTAGGACTTCCATCTCGTTCTAGAAAACGCTATAAAGCGACTCGCTTGGAAAGTGAAAAATCTTTCATAGAAAGTGTAAAAAGTTACCCTAAAAACATAGAAGCTCGCCATGTAAAAACGTATGCAGCTACAGAGGCACCATCAAACTCAAGCACAGGAACAATTTCTATAGAGATCAACAATTCTATGATTTTATTACCTGAGAATCCTATGAAGCGTCGCTATTTTGATAAACGGGTAGGCTGGTTTGCAAGAGGTCAAGTAGATTATGGTTTAGAAAACCAACGCAGTAAAGAAGTGACATTTTTAGACCGATGGAGACTCGAGGTTAAAGAGGAAGATATAGAGAAATTTAGATCAGGTGAACTTGTAGAGCCTAAAAAACAGATTGTATATTATGTGGATCGAGCCACTCCTGAAAAATGGCGTAAATACATCAAACAAGGAATTGAAGATTGGCAGGTCGCTTTTGAAGCAGCTGGATTTAAAAATGCGATTATTGCGGCCGACCCACCAACCACTGAGGAAGACCCTGAATGGAGCCCTGAAGATGTGCGCTATTCTGTAGTACGCTATCTCGCTTCTCCAATTCCGAATGCCAATGGGCCTCATGTTAGTGACCCTCGAACTGGTGAAATTTTAGAAAGTGATATCAATTGGTATCACAATGTGATGACCTTATTAAGACGTTGGTTTTTTGTACAGACAGCAGCGATTAATCCAGAAGCAAGAAGTCCAGAATTTAAGGATGAAGTTATGGGACGTTTGATTCGATTTGTGTCAGCTCACGAAGTGGGACATACTTTAGGATTGCCTCACAATATGGGAAGTAGTTGCGCATATAAAGTCGAAGATTTACGTGATGCAGCCTTCACTAAAAAATACGGAACAGCTCCATCTATTATGGATTATGCACGGTTCAATTACGTTGCTCAACCTGAAGATACAGGAGTTGCTTTAATGCCAAATATCGGTATTTATGATAAGTATGCCATTGCTTGGGGCTATAAACCCATTTTAGATACCACTGCCGAAGCCGAAAAAGAAACGCTAAATAGCTGGATTTTGGAGCATGCTGGTGACCCAATGTACCGTTTTGGACATCAACAAGTGGGAGATGTTGTAGATCCGAGTTCACAAACAGAAGACCTGGGAGATGATGCTATTTTGGCAAGTATGTATGGAATCAAAAACTTAAAGCGCATTGTTCCTAATCTAATCGAGTGGACTACCGAAGCTGGAGAGGACTATTCTGATTTAAGCGATATGTACGGGCAATTATTATCACAATTTAGCCGCTATATGGGGCATGTTGCCAATAATATAGGAGGTGTTTACGAACACTACAAAACCGCCGATCAAGCAGGTGCAGTATATACTTATGTAGATAAAGAACATCAAAAAAATGCCTTGGAATTTATCAACGTACAATTATTCAAAACTCCGCAATGGCTTTTAGATCCCGCCATTTTTGAACGTATTGAATATTCCGGATCTATTGAACGCATCAGAAGACTCCAAGAGCGTAGTCTGAAAACGATTTTAAGTTTAGGGAAAATGGCTCGCATGATCGAAAATGAAACTATGAATGACTATGATGCATACACCCTGCGAAGTATGATACGAGATTTAAGAACAGGTATTTGGAGCGAGCTGTACTCTGGGCGCAAAATAGATACTTATCGCCGAAACTTACAACGCGCTCATATCGACCGATTGGCGTATTTGATGACGGCAGAGAATCAGAGTAAAAGACGGGGAAGTGATTATGTAAAATCGACCGCTGTGAATACCAGTCAATCTGATATTCGGGCAATCGTAAGAGCAGAATTGAAAACTTTGAAAAATCTAATCAACTCCAGCATTTCAAAAACAGTGAATAGCATGAATAAGATTCACCTTAGAGATGCTGTAGAACGTGTCAATTTAATTTTAGATCCGAAATAATAAACTAAGTATTATAAATAATCACAAAACTTAAAACTATGAAATCTTACATTTTACTTGCTTTTATTCTTTTTGGAACAGTGAGCTTTGCACAACCACCCAAACGAAGCCAAAAAATGCACCATCCAAAAGAAAAAATGATGAATATGCCTGCAGAAAATATTGCGACTTTAATGTCAAAAAAGATGACTTTACAGTTAGATCTTTCGGAAGTACAACAAACCAAAGTGTATGAGCTAATTTTAGAAAGTACTATTAAAAAGAAAGCACAAAGAGTCGATCGTCCAGAAGGCAAACCAAGTAAAGAACAGCAATTTGAACGGCAAAATAAGATGCTCGACGATAAAATTGCTTTTAGTAAGTCTATGAAATCGATCTTAAATGATACACAGTACTCTCTTTGGAAACAGGAAAATCAAATGAAAAAGAAAAAACCTAAACGTCAATAAATTTTTAGAAGTCAAAAAAAGCCCAAATATTAAATTTGGGCTTTTTTTTATACAGGTTTGATATTTTTTTCAAATCGGTTGTGTATCCATAAAATAAGGAGACCAAAAGCAATAGAGCTAATTATCAAACAATTATTTAGGAGTCCATCTACCGAAAAGGACAAGCGGATAAGTATAGTCGAAATGATGAACCCTGAGTTTCTAATGACTTTATGAAACTGATCGGTATAGAAGAACGAAAATAGTAATAGAAATACATCCACAATAATTAGAATCGCAAAAAACTCATCAAAGAAAATACTATTGACATCTTTCAAAGCAAGTGATAGGTTTTCTGGAGTGTGTTGAAAAATCCAACTTCCAAAAGTGACTAATCCAATTCCAATAAAAATAGGCACTAGGATAGTGGCCATGAATTTTTTGATGGCTATAAATTGTTCTATTTGAGCAGGGGCTAATGCTTTCGCCTTGTTAGATACCTGAAGTTTTTGGCGTTCCGAGGAGAACAGATAGATCATGAAAAACAGCAGTAATGCAGTGATGATATCATAAGTAAAATTAAGATCGTTTTTGATATCAAACCAATCGGAATTGAGTTCTAAATTAGCTAAATCTTTAAAAATGCGTCGGATAACAATCAGAGTAATAATTTCGTATTGCTTTCCAATATAAGTTGTGATGGATCGCGGTAAATAGAAAATCAACAAATAGACTTCATAAATTAGAATGAATGAAAAAGGAGTGTAAATTGCTGCAATTGGAGAGTCAAAAAAATTGAGCTCTACGGGTATCATAATAAGTTCGTTTTTCACCAAATAAATAACAACGAGATGTGCTAAAAAACTAATGATTGCAACAATAAGAATTAACCGTTCTACTTTGTTTTTAACTGTTTCAGAAAGCATGGAATTATAAAAAAACGCATTTAATTTTGAGATCATTGCTATTTGATTTTAAATTGGCTAAGTGTAGAGAGGATTCTAAATTTACGAAAAAAAACTAACATGTACATTTTTGGAGCTCTACTTAATAACTCAGATGCTTGAAATTATAAATAAAATCAAGAATGACAAGTCTTTTACTGTTCAAGAATCCCTTTTACTTGACTTAAAAATGAGCGTTCAAGGGTGTTAAGAATTGGTGAGTTTGGCACTAATGGCATCTACACAATTGATCCCATCAATAGCAGCAGAAATAATGCCTCCGGCATAACCTGCGCCTTCCCCGCACGGATACAAACCTTTGACATTCACATGTTCTAGAGTTTCTAAATTTCGAGGGATGGATATGGGTGAGGATGTCCGACTTTCTGGGGCATGTAGTACAGCTTCATTGGTATAATAGCCCTTCATTTTATTTCCATATACGGAAAATGCTTTACGCAGACGTTTGGAGATCATTGGAGGTAAGACTGTATTTAAGTCTACAGAAACGATGCCCGGCTGGTAAGAGGTTTTAGGAAAGTCTTTAGAAATTTTCCTTTCTATAAAATCAATCATGCGTTGGGCTGGTACTTGCTGTGTTTTGCCAGCGACTTCCCAACAATCGCGTTCTACTTTTTTTTGAAAATCAAGACAGACAAAAGGATCTTCTGAAGTGTAGTTTGGTAAATCTTTTGGTTCTACACTGACTACAATTCCAGAGTTTGCATAAGGGTTATTACGTTTACTTGGACTCCAACCATTGGTAACTACTTCTTCTTGGGAGGTGGCACAAGGTGCAATAATTCCTCCGGGACACATACAAAATGAATAGACTCCCATACCATCTATTTGTTCAACTAAGCTATAAGAGGCTGGTGGTAAATATGGGTTTTCAACATCTCCATGGTATTGGATTTTGTCAATGAGATGTTGTGGGTGTTCCACCCGAACGCCTAGTGCAAATGCTTTGGCTTCTAAATAAACCCCTTTGCTATGGAGTAAATAAAATATATCTCTGGCAGAATGCCCCGTTGCTAAGACCACATTCTCAAAGGGCTTCCATGATTCATTATTAATTTTCAAGGCTTTTATCGCATTGTTTTCAATTTGAATATCGGTTAGCTTGGCATTAAAATGCACCTCTCCTCCTGCTTGTAGTATCGCTTCCCGCATGGCGGTAATAATGGCTGGTAATTTATTGGTTCCAATATGTGGATGGGCTTCCACTAAAATATCTTCAGATGCGCCAAAATGTACAAACCATTCGAGAGCCTTTAGAACATTACCCCGTTTTTTGGAGCGTGTATACAACTTTCCATCAGAGTAGGTTCCTGCTCCCCCTTCTCCAAAACAATAATTGGATTCTGGGTTTACTGTTTGCTCTTTGTTGATGGCTGCTAAATCGCGACGTCTGGCACGCACATCTTTTCCGCGTTCAAATACAATGGGTTTCAGTCCTGCTTCAATAGCACGCAAAGCGGCATAGAGTCCTGCTGGACCTGCACCTATGATAGCGATCTCAGGTTTTGAGTGAACTTCTTGCGGCATAAAAGATTGGGGTTGTGTTCGTATTTCACCAAGCAACCAAAATTCAATCTGTAAGTTGAGTTTAATGGATGCTTTTCGGGCGTCGATAGACCGTTTGCGGATACGCCAATCACTAATATCTGCAGAACGCAGTTTGGCTTTAAAAAGACTGGATTTTAATATAAAATCGGTGTCTTTTTGTTGGGCTGGCTTTATGGTAATTTGAACTAATACACTCATCGCGGCAAAGGTAACTAAAGTTTCCTTGAAATTATGAACTTCATACAATGCATGATCTAATCAAGAAAAATGATATTTTACAGTTGAAAATCAGGATACAAACACGAGAGACTAAAATATATAGCATACCTTGCAGCCCCTCTTCGCTCAAAATAAAATTAACCAATATGACTCTAATTTTTGATCCGTGGCCTTGGTATGTTTCAGCCCCTCTGATTGCTCTGGTACTGTTTTTACTCCTTATGGTTGGAAAAAACTTTGGTATGTCTTCCAATTTAAGGACACTTTGTACAATTTGTGGGGCTGGTAACAGTTCCGATTTTTTCAAGTTTGACTGGAAATCTCAACGGTGGAATTTGGTGGTGGTTTTAGGTGCTATTATTGGAGGATTTATAGGGTCTCAATTTTTGTCAAACGATTTAGCTGTTGCCTTACACCCGAATACCATAGAAAACCTGAATACGCTTGGGTTTAAAAGTGCAGGGGAAAGCTACTTACCAACTGAGCTTTTTGATTCAAGCGTATTTACGGATATAAAAGCCTTACTCATTTTAGCAATCGGTGGATTATTTGTTGGTTTTGGAGCGCGTTACGCTGGGGGTTGTACTTCTGGACATGCTATTTCAGGATTGAGTAATCTTCAATGGCCGTCTTTAATATCGGTGATTGGTTTTTTTGCCGGAGGCCTTACTATGGTTCACTTTATTTTTCCCTTAATTTTCTGAATTATGAGAACACTTATATATCTTTTAATTGGCATTTTGTTTGGCATTACGATGCTCAAGTCGGAAGCTGCTTCGTGGTATAGAATCTATGAAATGTTTCGATTTGAATCTTTTCACATGTACGGTATCATTGGATCTACAGTTGTATTGGGAGTTCTTATTATACAAACTATTAAACGTTTTAATATACCTTCTTTTTATGGGGAGCCAATTGTGTTTACTCCAAAAGCTAAAAGCGTTAGCCGTTATCTTTTTGGTGGGTTCATTTTTGGATTGGGATGGGCCTTAGCAGGTGCCTGCCCAGGACCAATGTTTACATTAGTAGGTGCCGGATTCACCCCTATTTTGGTGGTGATTGTTAGTGCTGTTTTTGGAACTTTCTTATATGGACTTGTTAAAAATAAATTACCACATTAATAGATTTTAGTAGGAGGATTAGTTCACCTATTTTAAATATCTAATGTAGTGTTACATTAGATATTTAACTTAAAAAAATAGTTCATTAAATAAAATACTGAATTCACACAAAAACAAGTGCTTAAATGTATTAATTTATGAAATAAATGATTTAATTCTATTAAAATAAAAATTATTCATAGTACATTTGAAAAGTTTATGAAAACAATAGAACGTACATGTGCAATTGCATATTCACTTAATCTTTTAGGCGACAAATGGTCTCTTTTAATATTAAGGGATGTCATTTTGCACAAGAAATCTAAATTTAAAGATTTTATTGATTCTAAAGAAAAAATAGCAACAAACATCCTTACCAACAGATTAAAATTTTTGGTTGAAGAAGGTTTTTTAGAGCTTCTAGACCCAAAAGGGTTTAAAAAAAACAAACAATATATCGCCACTAATAGAGCGCTTTCGGCATTGCCTATTATTATGGAATTGTATTTGTTTTCAATAGACTCCATTGAAGAATCTGTTTTGAATGCTTCTCAAATTAAAATCAAAAAGCAAATCACTACCAATCGCAAAGGCTTTGAAAAACAACGAAAAAAGGAGTACCTTGAGTTTGTTGAAAGTCTAAAAAACAATTAGTAAAAGCGAACTGCTTTGAAAACAAAATTGCCTCTATCCTCTAAATTTATTTATATTAAAAAGCCTTAAACTTCAGTAAGGATATTTTTAAATAATAAATCAATTACATTTTTAAATTATACAAGTTAAGTTTGTTTAATATCAAAAACACTCGTTTGAACTGTGAGATAATTTTGTTAAAAGTCCAAATAACAAAAAAATTATTACTTGTTAAAAGCATTTAATTTTAATTACTTTGCGTCCTAAAAAAATAAACCAATTGTAACTAGAAATAATGAATTTAAAAAAGATGTTTTTTGAAAGACCTGCTCATAATTTTAAAGCTATTGATGGCATTAGAGCCATCGCTGTTTTATGGGTAATTATTTTCCATATCTGGATATTTCAACACAATACTTATCCTGAATTGCTGGGTAAAGTAGCTCAAAATCCGTTTTTGGTTTGGATCACCAAAGGAGATCTGGGAGTCGATTTGTTTTTTGTGATCAGTGGATTTCTTATTGGAACTATCTTATTTAAAGAATACAAAAGGACACAAACCTTAAACTTTAAATCCTTTTACCTAAGGCGATTTTTACGCTTATTTCCTGTCTATTTTTTCTCCATGATTATCACATTGTATTTTCTTCATGGTGCTGGTGCTGAAAAATGGGTCACAGCTTGGTCTAACTTATTATATGTAAATAATTATGTATTCAAATCCTATATGGGATGGACTTGGTCACTAGCCATTGAAGAACAGTTTTATATTGTCATTCCTTTTCTGATTGTATTTCTATTTCCGAAATTTCGGAAAAAATGGATTTTATTTTCTGTTTTGGCCATCATTCCCGTAATTCTTACCTACTACTATTCCGTCCATGTTTTTAATTTTGAAATTCCTTACAATAGAGAAATTTTTGGTGAGGAATGGCAAGAATGGTTTTGGGGATATTATATGCTAACACACTTAAGGTACGGAGGCTTGTTGAGTGGAGTCATAGCGGCTTATATTCATGTCAATCACTCTGAAAAAATCGTTCATTTCTTTACAAATAAAACAAAATTGTCAAATGTTCTAATCGTTTTTAGTTTGGCGTGTTTTGCTGTGATCACTAGCTTATCTCTTGGTCAAGCAGCACCTGTAGAGGAATCTATATTTTATGAATTACCTAGAAACTTTGTGGTTTATTATGAAGTTATTCATCGCGAACTCTTCTCTTATGCTGTAGTGTTTATTATGGTCGCTTGTATGTATTCTAAATCTAGAATTATCGTTCCAGTAAATAATTTCTTGTCGGCAAAAATTTTCTATCCAATCGCAAAAATATCTTATTCTATATACCTATTTCATGTGATGTTTATGGAGTGGCTTTTTCCGATGTTTTCGGAATATGCAGAAGGGAGTTTAACGAACTTACAAATCGTGTTTGTAAATGGGGTCCTGTCGTTAATTGGTTCTGTAATCGTTGCGGCTCTGATGGTAATTTGGATTGAAGAACCCTTTAATAATTTAAAAAACAAACTGACTTCCAAAAAACAATGACGAAAAATTCTAAGGTGTATTTTGTAAAATATTTTTTGGTTCTTTTGTTCATAGTCTCTTTTTCTTCAAATACAATTAATTTGTAGTATTATCCTTAAAAAAATATTTTAAGTTAAGAAGTAAAAGGCGATAAGAAACAAATGGTAAACTTATTAAATCGAATTAAATTACCGAAACGACACTTACAGAAATAAAAACGGCTACACCTTATAAAAGTATAACCGTTTTATTGTTTTACGCCAAGATATTTTGAGTTAACAATCTATTTGATCAAGAAACTTGTATCTAAAATGAGGTAGCCTGATATTTTTTACGTGTGTAAACAAATGATGTTAGATAAAACTCTTGATAAAATCTATTAATCAAACATTGCTCCAATAACTGGAGCTCCAAGAATTCCAGAAATACAGTATTCATTTGTTAATGCTACTAACTCTGAAAACATCTGTTGTCTTTGCTGACCCAATTCCATGTGTGCCGCAGCACCTTCAGGTCCATTGTATATTTCAGTAATTCCATAAAGAGTGTTTCCTGTCTCTCCACTATTTGGATCAAGTGGATTATTTAGTTCAGGAGCCTTTAAAACAGCATATGTTAAAACTAGAGGCTCCACTTCGCCCTTAACATGGTGCGTCTCTCTCATGAACTTTTGATGGGTTTTCAAAAAAACTTCCATTCTTTGGATAGAATCATTCGGTACCTTAAAAGTAATATGAAAGCCTACAGATCCTACTTTGATTTTATTTTCCATTTCTCCCGCTGGCTCTTGCCCGCATGAGGCAAATAATAAAATACTCACTAAAATTAAAAAACTATTTTTCATTTTTTATGTTTAAGAAATTAATAAAAAAAATATAATAATAAGATTACTCTTCTGTAGCTGCTTCAGTATCGGCAGCCAAAGAATTCATCATTCCTCCAAAATCAAACCAATCTCCACCGCCAGATATTTTACCATCTGTAAATGCAAAAGAATGATATGAGGTTAATTTAATAGACTTCCCAGAGGCTACATGATCTGCCGTCCAAGTACCATATACTCGTGTGCTACCATCAAATAATCCAGTAGTTTCATCTACTCCAGGCAACCAGTAATCTGCTGTGAAATTCAAATTGTCAAATTCATTTTGATAATATGCAAGGGCGTTTTTTAAACCTTGTGCATCGGCCATTTCAGAACCATACACTGGCATATGCCATTCTAGATCATCATGAATCATTGCAGACTGAGCAGCTATGTCTTCAGTTGCGTGTGCCAGCATAAAACTCTTTGCAATCTCTAAATTAGCTGCATACTTGGGATTGTTTTCTTTTTGACGGGCACATGAAGCTAAAAATATCAGCAATGTGATTAAGGATAATTTGAATATATTTTTCATCTTTTTAAAAATTTAATTAATATTTGTTTTTATGTTTTTAGAGGTTTTTTTAAATAATAAACCCAACCACCAACAGTGGTTCTGTATTCAATTGGATGTATTTTTAAGTTTTAAATTAAAAGTAATCTATTTGGTAGTGATATGCAAAATAAGTTTATTAAACACTCACAAACCCATTGTATACTTGATTGTACTGCATAAAAAAACCCTCTCATTTCTGAAAGGGTTGGTAGTAGCGGGAACTGGATTCATTTCTCCACGTTGTTCCGAAATGGGCCAAAAGTAGAAACAGCCCAAAGAAAACAAAAAGCGTACAACGCTTTCGGTTATTTTTTGTAGATAACTCTATTGAAATATCGAACATAAGTCTAACGCCAAGAGAATTGATTGACACTCATCATATAATGGCTCTTATTATGAAAGGTTCAGGTGTTTGAATTTTGATTACCTATTCACAGAAGAGAAAATTACTTTGAAACTTTCAGGGTTACTTTAGAAGCATTAAATTTAAGTTCAT
>Ga0233438_10002293_pt1 | contig 19416 bp, 8 predicted proteins | sample SI_123_September_FD_182720 | JGI IMG/M metagenome (GOLD analysis project Ga0233438, IMG submission 182720) | Seawater microbial communities from Saanich Inlet, British Columbia, Canada - SI_123_September2016_10_MG | ecosystem: Environmental > Aquatic > Marine > Inlet | place: Canada: British...
TAGGCATTCAAGTCTTGTTTGTCATCTAGCAATTCAAATTCAATAATCACATCCGTTCCATCAGTTTCAAAGTGATATGTATAGCCAACTTCAAAAGACCCTTGCGTGGCAGTATCAGATTCTCCATTACAGGCGGTGTTCTCAACCTCCTCAGGGGTAGTTATAGAGATGGTTTTGGTTTCACTAGAAATATTGTCACTTTGATCTTTTACGCCAATGGTAAACTCATAGGTTGTATTGGGGGTAAGCCCATCCACAGTGGCAGTTGTTTCAACTCCCGAGGTTCCGATAAACGTCTGTGTGCTATTGTTTTGCGTAACGCTAAATACGACGATCCCAGAATTATCTTCTGCTATTAGCGTGAAGCTTGCAGAACTTGGGGTAGTTGAATCGATACTCGCACTTAGATTTATTGGCGTTTCTGTATCGGGCTCGCTATCTAAGGGCTCCCCATATACTTCTACTTCAAACAAACTATATCCGTACTCTGTATTTCGATTTGTAAAGTAAAATCTTAAAAACCTTCCTTGCCCATTGACAATATGTTCCTCATTCTCCCCACGACCCGAAGAAATACTTGCCAAGGTAGTCCAGTTGGTATAATCTGTCGAGATTTCAATCTCATAAGCAAGGGCAGATGCAGTTTCCCAAAATAGAGAGATATTATCAATGGCATATACGCCCTGTAGGTCAATGGTTAGCCACTGTGGGTCTTCAAATAAACTCGACCAACGAGTTTCATAATCCCCATCGACAGCCAAATCACCATTGTACGCATCTTCAACACTACTGGTAGTTACTGGCTTTTGAAAAGCAATGTTTATTTTTTCTAGGGCAGTTATCATGACCGTATCATAGGACTTTGCTCCCTCATTATCGGTAACTTCGAGTTGCAGTTCGTGAACGCCAACTGAAAAAGTTACGGTTGGGGTACTTCCTGTTGCGATGACTTCATTGTCTTTGAGCCATCGATAAGAGTAAATCGTTCCATCAGAGTCGCTACTGGCTGACCCGTCGAGTTGAACGGTCAGTCGATCTAATCCTTCATTGGCATAACTTTCAATATCCTCACCAGCATCAGCAATGGGTGCAGCGTTGTCCAAGCGCGCAACAAATACGGTCAACGAGTTCGCAGCAGTTGAACCGAAATTATCTGTTACAGTAAGCACAACTTTATGTGCTCCCACATCAAAAATTTTGTTTAAGGCTTCTCCACTGCCAATATCTGTATCAGCTACAGACCAAAGGTAGCTGACCAATGTCCCATCAGGATCACTACTGTTGGATGCATCCAAGACCACTTGCTCACTGCCGTCCAAATCCATGTCTTCAACAACCAAATCTTCACCTGCATCGGCAGTTGGCAATTGATTTACAATCACAGTAATTTCATTGGTATCATGCACGCCGTCATCATCTGTGACTTCGAGCGTAACGAGGTGTTGCCCTAATGAAAAAATCTGGTTGATTTCGACTTCTGTTCCAATAAGTGTGTTGTCAACAAACCAAGCATAAGACACGATGGTTCCATCATCATCTGTACTGCCTGAAGCATCAAGAACAATGAGTTTTTCACCATCCAAATCAGCATCGATTCCAAAAATGTCGGAACCAGCATCAGCGACTGGAGAGCTGTTGTCAGGATCAACAACTGTAAGTACAAATTGATCGACACCTTGATCTCCATCGTCATCAGTGACCGTGAGTTCAATAGTATATATTCCTGTCGAAAACGAAGCTGTAAAAACAATCTGTTGTGAAAAGACCTCTCCGTTGGCCTTCCAGCTATAACTTTCAATCGCTCCATCAGAATCAGTACTATTTGACCCATCAAAAGAAACCTCGACAAGATCATCATTGTTATCGTCATTGATAACTTGATCATCGCCTGCCACGGCAACTGGCTTGCTGTTGTCTGGGTCAATGACCGTAATCACCACTTCGTCACTCCCAGAACCATTGTCTTCATCGGTTACTTCTAAGTTGATCACGTGTACGCCAGTCGAAAGCTGTACGGTTGGACTGACCCCAGTGGCGATGACAGTATCGTTTTCAGTCCAGCTATAACTCACAATTGAGGACGCAACCTCTTCAGATAAAGAGCCGTCTAAGGTCACACTGGCAATGTCATCCCCATTATCATCTTCTACGCTTTGATCGACACCTGCATTGGCAATGGGCGATAAACCACCATTGCTAATTGTGATCAGCGCCTCATCGGTTGCTTGTCTTCCTTCCAAATCGGTGACAGTCAGGTTTACGGTATAGACTCCTCTGTCAAGTTCGGTTGACACAAGTGAACTCGTTCCTATCACCTCTCCATCAATCGTCCATTGATATGAACTGATTTCACCGGTATGGTGCGCACTAGAAGATCCATCGAGATAAACGACCTCTTTCCCATCTTTATCTTCGTCCAACTGAAAAACATCAGGGCCTGCATTAGCAATGGGGCCGTCTCCAAAACCGACTTCACCATAGCCATTCCATTTAAATACCCTGACATAATCAATAAGCATTTCCCCTGGCAACTCTGCAGTAACCTGACTGTTTTGTAAGGCATCTGTGAAATTTCCACCAACGGCCAGGTTCATCACAAAGAAAAAGGGCAAGTGAAACTCATCAGCATCGCCCCCAAGAGGGAAGGGACCTGTATAGAAATCGTACTCTTGACCTCTATCCACAACAGTCAATCGAATTTCGTTGGGGTCCCAATACATTCGATAAGTTAAAAAGCGATTGGTTAGAGTGGCAGTTGTCCGATACGGTTTTGTGTAATATTTATCATAAGCAATACTTGCAGCGCAATTTTGGTTATCGCCAGAGCAAGAATCGTCCGAATAAAAAATGATATTTCCACCAACGACATCATTTTCAGTTGCGCCCTCAAAGCCCTCATCGAAAAGGGCTTGATTTCTGTAACCCATTTCCATCATATCAATCTCACCAGATCGCGGCCATCCCACTTCAGATAAGTTGTTGCCCAGCAACCAAAAAGCAGGCCATAGACCCGTCGACAAGTCAAAAGGCACTTTAATTCTGGTTTCAACCAAGCCGTATTTGACGCTCAAATTCCCCTCTGTTTTCACTCGGCCTGAAGTAAATGCTTTTCCGTTTTGGTTTTCACTGCGCGCTTCAATCACTAGGGCATTGTTGTTGTCTTCATTGTCTATGGGTTTTATGGAAATATTGTCCGCACTGTAGCTTTGCAATTCTTGATTTCCCCATCCGCATAGTTCAGGGCATCCATTGCCTTCTTCAGACACCCAAATATCCGTATTAAACGCATCAAAATTGTCTTGCCAGATCAATTCTCGAATGTCAATTTTGGCATAATCTGTTGAAACATTTCCCTGACTGTCTTCAACTTTGAGTTGAATGTTGTGCACGCCAGTAGACAGGGAGAGTTCGGCAGTGGCATCTTGTGAAAGTACGACGCCATTTTCACTCCATTCATAAGAAACAATAGACCCGTAGCTTGACGAGCTATCGAGGGTTACCGTCTCCACTCCATCTTGGTTCAAGTCTTCTTTTACGATATCTTTTCCTGCATTTGCCAAAACAGAGCCACCCGAAAAAGAGACTTCCCCTTGTCCATTCCATTCTTTGACACGAACATAATCGATGTAGAGTTTGCCCGGCAGTGGTGCACTGATGTCATTTGCATTAGAAAGTCCTGTAAAGCTACCACCTACAGCCAAATTGAGTAGAAAGTAATAAGGTTTTTTGAAGGCCCCTTCATTGGGTCCAATCGGAAACGGATTGGTATATAAATCGTGTTCGGTATTGCCATCCACAACGGTCAAGCGAATTTGACTTTCATTCCAGTACATTCGGTAAGTAACAAACCGATTGTTGAGCGCGGAGCTTGGGGTGTAGGGCGTGGTATAGTATTTGTCAAAGGCGATACTTGCCGCACAGCTGGGGTTCTCAGTATCACAAGCGCCACTGGCATACCAAAGGAGATTGGCACGAACAAAATTGTTGGCCGACCCTGAAAAGCCCTCGGCTTGTCGCTCACTGGCAGCATGCCCCATCTCCATCATATCGATTTCTCCACAGTAAGGCCAACCCACCTCGCGGTGGTTGATGCCCAATAGCCATGCTGCTGGCCAAAGTCCATTGGCAACATTAGGCGCTTTCATACGCACCTCAACAACACCATATTTTATGGCAACTTTATTTTCTGTTGTGACCTTACCAGATGTGAACTCACTATTGTCAACAGCTTCTTTTTTTGCTTCTAAGACCAAGGCATAATTACCAGGTTCACTATCAATTTCTTCAACATATACGTTATCTTTTTGATAGCTTTGCAGTTCTTGATTACCCCAACCGCAAAGGTCTTCTTCACAGCCATCTCCAATATCGATATTCCAGTAGTCTGGGTTCAAACTTTCGAAATTGTCTTCCCAAATGACATTTCCAATTTCATTATCGCCTACGGTAACTTTAAGGGTATCAGTGCTTGAATTACCTTGCTCATCGCTCACAACCAAAGTGAATATGTGTGTACCCGTATTCAAGTTAATCTCATGCGTTTTTGTTGTTGCAACCACATTGCCATCTAATGACCATTCGTATGATGTTATTGGACCATAACTCCCAGAGGCATCTAGGAGCAGAGACTCTCCATTAGAAATTGCTTTGTTAGCTCCAGCATTGGCCATGACTTGGTCTGCACCAAATACTTCTCCTCTGCCATTCCACTTTTTGATACGAACATAGTCGATATACATTTTTCCAGGGAGCTCGGCGGTAACTTGCGATGGGTTGCTCGCATCTGTAAAATTTCCGCCAACAGCTAGGTTAAGAAGCAAATAAAAGGGCTTGGTAAAAGCAGAGGATTCCCCACTAATTGGGAAAGGGCCGGTATATAAATTTTGCACATTTCCATTGTCATCTACCGTGAGTCGGATTTGTTCTTCATCCCAATACATTCTGTAAATCATAAACCGATCGGTTAGTGTCTCAGAAGTATGATAGGGCTGATTATAATATTTATCAAAAGAAATACTGGCGGCGCACGTTTGGTTATTATCGGCACACGCATCATCATCATAAAAAATCAAATTTCCCGCTACAAGGTTGTTTTCATTTGCACTAGGAAGTTCTTGTTCGTTCCGAAAAGAGGTATTATGCCCCATTTCCATCATATCGATTTCACCGCAGTAGGGCCACCCATCTGACGCTTGGTTGGTTCCGAGCAGCCATGCTGCAGGCCATAGCCCTTTGGACAAATCATCGGGCACTTTGATTCGAAACTCAATCATCCCATATTTTACGGCAAGATTATTTTTGGTGGTTACTTTTCCAGACGTGAACGATCTATTCCCAGAATTTTCTCTTTGAGCTTCTAATACAAGTGCATAGTTTCCAGGTTCTCCAGGAATCTCTTCGATATAGACGTTCTCATTTTGGTAAGACTGCAGTTCGAAGTTACCCCAGCCACAAGGGCCTTCATCGCATCCATCGCCTTGATCGATATTCCAGACTGTGGGATCTAGGGAGTTAAAGTCATCTTGCCAAATGATGTGACCAGTTTGCGCGACAAGTGATAAGTTGAAGCCAAAAAGTAAAATTGTAAGATGAGCGAAATAAAAATAGGTTTTGAATTTCAAAGTTTATAGTAAGTTTGATTATTACACTTCAAATTTAAGTCTTTTTGTAGGGTTTTTACCACGTCAGGCGTTAAAATTACATTTACTGTATCCGCTTCTTCAAATGCTGTCATAAGATTTAAGGTCGAAAATGCTACATATCCAAATGTAGACCCAAATAAAGATTTGGGTACTGTTACTGTTACTGGTGGGGCTGCTGCGCAGACCTATGAAGTTGTTAATAATGTCTCAGATTTTCATCCATATAGATCCCTTTTAATGTATATTGAAACTCAGGACGTAGCTGTTACAATGTCTAATTTCAAAATACATTCAGATGACGTATTAAGTATTGCAAAGGCTGATGACTTTGAATTATCATTATATCCAAACCCTGTTAAAAATACTGCTACGATTTCAGCTGCAGAAACAATAGAAATGGCTCGTATTTATGACCTTACTGGAAAAATGGTTAAACAAGCAAATCCAAACAAATCTAAATTTAGTTTGAATGTTGCTGATCTTTCCAAAGGAGTTTATTTTGTGAAATTAAATGCTGGTAACAAACAAGCCACAACCAAATTAATCAAGTAAACAAATAATATTTATTACCTTACCCCCCCCTCTTTAGGGGGGGGTTATTTTTAAATTCAATAACAAATGCAAAAACTATCATTTATCTTTCTTTTACATTTGACATTAACCAATGCACAAGTCACGGGATCTTGGAGTCTTGCCCCTGAAGCTGGGGCCTTAAAAGTTGGGACCAGCCCTGGAGACGGTTCATGGTGGTCAAATTCAATCGGTGACGTGACTACTCGTGCTTGCCTATTTGATGATGAATATGTGCTTGATGCAGATGGTAGTTTTTCAAACGTTTTAGGTTCTGAGACTTGGCTTGAAGGTTGGCAAGATGGTCTAGCAAGTGATTATGGAGGTTGTGGAGCTCCAATTGCTCCCCACGATGGGTCAAACCTCGCTACATATACAGTTGATGAAACGGCAGGGACAATTACAATAGTTGGTTCAGGGGCATTCTTGGGTTTGGCAAAAGCAAACAATCAAAATGAGACCGGAACTCCAAATGATGATACAATTGTTTATACGTATTCACTCAGTGAAGGGGGTAATGTTCTTACAATTGGGTTAACTGGCTTTGATGGTGATAATCATTGGACATATAAGTTGGTAAGAAATGTATCAAGCGATGACGCAACTCTCTCTTCAATATCTGTCAACAACATCCCATTATCTGGATTTTCGCCAGAAACAACATCATACGATTATACCATGGCAGTAGACGATACAACGGTGCCTACAATTTCAGTCTCAACAGCCAATACAAACGCTACATACACGATTGATGATGCATCAGCTGTACCAGGAACCACAACGATCAATACTACCTCAGAAGATGGTGAAACTCAAATGTCCTACACTATAAACTTTCTGGCTAGTTCGTATGTACTGGTTTGGGGGGATGAATTTGAAAACAACGATTCTATATATTTATCAGGTCAAACGAATGTTGTTGACCCAGCTAAATGGCATCATCAAACCTTTGCTCCCGGAAATGGTAGTTGGTTTAATGATGAAGAACAACATTATACGAACCTTACGTCAAATTCTTATGTTACCAATGGCACACTCAAAATTAAAGCAATCAAAGAAAACTACACAAGTCCTGAAAATGGCACTTCCAAGAATTACACTTCGGCAAGATTAAACAGTAAATATGCTTTCAAATATGGACGTATGGAAGTACGTGCCAAATTACCCTCTGAGTTGGGTACTTGGCCTGCGATTTGGACACTCGGACAAAATATTTTGGAACAAGGGGCATATTGGCAAACGCAAGGTTATGGTACTACTGGCTGGCCTAATTGCGGAGAGATTGATATTATGGAGCAAGATTCAAACAAGTCTATCACTTCTGGAGCTTTTCACTTCGGGCCAAACTTCGATAGCCGGCAATACACGACGGCCCATACTTCTGTTATTGATACTGAGGACATCTGGCATGTATATTCTATGATTTGGACGGAAGAAGGCATCTCTCTTATGGTTGATGGAGAAGAATTTCATAACACTTCAAATATTGATTCACGGGGAGTAGGCCCTGTAGACATGTCATTTTTTCAAGCAAATCATTTTATACTTCTCAATGTAGCAATGGGGGGTATGCTTGGGGGCCCAATTGTCGAAAATTTCAGCACTGCGATTATGGAAATTGATTATGTTCGGGTCTACCAACCACAGTCACAGCCCTTATCAACTCCTTCAATCAGTAAAAATGAACTGCTATTATATCCGAATCCATCTAATGGAAACTTTCAAATTGAAAGTGGAATTCAGATCGATGAAGTCCATATTTACAACCTAAATGGTCAGAAATTACAATCCCTTCAGCCAAATATGAAAGTGCTTACGATTAATAGCAATTTGGCCAAAGGAGTCTATATGGTAGAAATTTTGGGTAGCAACTTCAGAGAAATCAAGCGTTTGATGGTAAAGTAACATCGAATATATTTTACTACATTTGACATCTTAATCCTATACTAGTGTGTCAAATAAAATATATTAATCTTCTGATAATAAATATATTAGGTGGTATATTTATACTATACACCCAATCATTACCTCCTATACAGAGCTTCCCAATGGAAGAATATGCTGCTGGCAATCAAAATTGGATGCTAGTCCAGGGTTCTAAAAACGAAATTTACATTGCTAATAATGAAGGAGTTTTATCATTTGATGCTGAACGATGGAAGTTATATCCAACCAGATCAATTGTTCGCTCAGTGGCCTATTTTGATGGAGTCTTATATTCTGGAAGCTATATGGATTTTGGATATTGGACAAAACAACCAAGTGGGGAACTGACTTATCGATCCCTAGTAGAAGAGCACAATATTGATATTATTGAAGATGAACAATTTTGGAATATCTACCATATTGAAGATAACCTTGTCTTTCAATCCCTGAACAGAATCCTGCTATTTAATCGGACTACCAAAGAAATCAAATCGATACAACCTGAAAAACCTATTTTAAAATCATTCGTTGTTGACGATCGATTGTTTTTTCAGCTAGAAAGAGATGGGATATATCAATACAGTTCCACTGGAATAATCTATTTGTTTGGTAAGTCAGAATTTCAGGATACCGAAGTCATCGAACTCTTTCCCCTTTCTGATGGACTAAGAGTTCTCACCTCTTCTAAAGGATTTTACTCCTATCGAAATAAGCTTTTGCGCCCATGGGAAATACTAAAATCTATACTTCAAAAAGAGCTAGTGTATAGTGGTCTTCAATCAGCCAATGGTGATTATGTGATTGGAACTGTTGCCAATGGATTATATATTGTTTCTGAAGATGGTAGAGAGAGTAAACACTTTAATTTTGAAAAAGGACTTTTAAACAATACCGTTCTTTCGATTTATGAGGATAAAGATTTTAATCTTTGGTTAGGCCTAGACAATGGGATTAATTGTGTGCTGACAAATTCCCCTTTTGAAATCTATAACGACTCAAAAGGCCAACTAGGTACAGTCTATGCCTCGATACGTTATCAAAATAAACTGTATATCGCTACCAATCGGGGGCTTTTTTTCCGACCACTTAATCGTCCAGAATCAGAGTTTTCGTCAGTGAGTGGGTTGTCTGGCCAGAACTGGAACTTAGAAATCGTCAATGGGGTTTTATTTGTTGGTCATGATCGAGGATCATTTATCATTAACGGCGAGACAGCGTTTCGAGTTGGGTCATATATCGGGGCTTGGACACACAGAAACATTGATCGAAACACCATACTAGTTGGTGCGTACGACGGGATCCACGTGCTGAATCGAATCAATGGCGTTTGGAAGTATGCGTTTAAAATCTCGGGTTTTGATATTTCTTCACGCCATCTAGAGACGATTAACGAACAGGAAGTATTGATTAGTCATGAGTATAAAGGAGTTTATCATTTAACACTTTCCAAAAACCTAACAATTGCTAAAAAAGTAAGGACACTGACTATTCAAAGAGGTCGACATGCAAGTTTAGAAAAATTGAATGATGAGGTGTTTTATCTAAGCCCTGATGGGATGTTTAGATACGACACACAAACCGAAGGTTTTTTACCCCTTCCTGTTTCATCCGAAATGTTTAAAAATGATTCATTTTTGACAGGTAAGATGATTGTTGACCAACAAAATAGAATTTGGACTTTTTTTGAAAAAAACATTGTACTACTTGAAAAAAATATATTTGATTCTTCTTTTAGTCTTCAAAAAATTCCATTACACAGTGATTTTCGTAAAACAAACTTAGGTTTTGAAAATGTTGGAGATTTAAACAATGGCTCATTTGTGCTCGGAACGATGAACGGTTTTTTAACCCTATCGCTCAGCCAATATGTAATTCCTGAATCCCTCTTATTCCTTTCCCGGATTACAGCATTTAATTTGGATCAGAAAGAGAATTTACTTTCTCTATTTCAAACAGCCAAGTTAAATCCTGAAATGAATAATTTGCGATTTGAATTTAGCGTACCATATTACAGCTCACTAAACAGCATTCAGTATCAGTGGTACATGGAAGGTTACCATACGGATTGGTTGCCATGGAGTGATCTTTCATTTGTAGAATTTAAGAACTTGGATTTTGGTAATTATACTTTTTATGTTCGTGCGCGTAGCGGACAACAGCCAATAGGGGAAGTTATACAGTATTCTTTTTCCATTTCATATCCATGGTATATTTCCCATTGGGCAGTTGCCGTTTATGTTATCATCCTTGTTTCCTTATCTATTTTGATAAATAATTTATATACAAGACATTATAGAAAGCAGCAAATCCAATATGTAGAAGAGACCAAAAAAGAGTTGGCATTGAAAGAGTTGGCAAACACCAAAGCACTTGTTGAAGCTAAAAATGATCAATTAAATCAGCGGATAGAAAATACGAACCGGGAGCTTGCCATCTCTACCATGAGCATGATTAAAAAGAATACTTTACTAGGGTCAATCAAAAATCAATTGATAAAAGTTACAGATCTCTCTGAACTAAAAAAAGTAGTTCGAAACATTGATCAAAATATCAATAATGATGATGACTGGAACTTTTTTGAAGAGGCCTTTAATAATGCCGATCAAGATTTTTTGAAGAAAATCAAGGAAATTCATCCAAACATAACGCCCAACGATCTACGCTTATGCGCCTATTTACGTTTAAATTTATCATCTAAGGAGATTGCCTCCCTTTTGAATATTTCTTCAAAAAGTGTAGAAATTAAGCGTTATCGTTTAAGAAAAAGGATGAATCTGGACCACGGAACAAACCTTATTGGATATATACTTTCTGTATAGTTAAAGTTTGACACAAATACTACCTATACAATTCCTATACAGATTACACTTTCATGCAACAACTCACAATTTTTTACAGGTTAAAATGCAAATTTGATAATTCAAGATTGGCAGTAATGTCAAGTATATAAAATGTAGTGTACAAAATTAACTATTCATTAACGAAGTCTTTCTACATTGTGATCTCAATCATAGCAACTATTTAACATGCAAAGAATATTTATTTTCATAGTGTCATTGTGTTGTAGTTTCACTTCTCTAGCACAATTTATAACCGTGTCAGGTTCTGTAATAGATGCTGACACGAGGCAGTTATTGCCAGGGGCTACAATACTTGTTGAAGGATCTACCAATGGCACCACAACGGATTTTGATGGAAATTTTTCCATCTCGGTGAACAATGGTGATACTTTAACCTTTAATTATATTGGATATCAAACCCAAAGCCAACTTATAGATCAATCTACAAATTTAACGATTGAGCTTATTTCCAAAAATGAACTTGATGAAGTCGTGGTTGTTGGTTATGGTACGCAGAAAAGGAGTAATCTTGTTGGCTCTGTAGCTACAATTGAAGTTGATAAAGCAACCCAGACGCCTACAACTAATGTTACTGAACTTTTACGAGGTCGTGCTGCAGGTGTTCAGGTTAATCTTGGTGATGCTCGTCCAGGCGGATTTTCAAACATTGTAATTAGAGGAAATGTTTCTGTTGCTGGCGGAAATAACCCCCTCATTATTGTAGATGGTTTACCTTATGATAATTTAAATGATATTTCCGCAAATGACATTTCCAGTGTTGAAGTTTTAAAGGATGCTGCATCGACAGCCATTTATGGTTCCCGTGCTTCTAATGGTGTAATTTTAATTACGACCAAAAAAGCAAATGAAGGATATACCTCATTTAATTACTCAGGTTATGTTACAACCCAAACTTTGACCAAAAATTTTGATATATATGAAGCAGAGGATTTTATTGACTACAAAACTGATGCTGCTATTTCACAATTTGGCAGGAAACCACCCTTTTCACTCATTTTTAAGCAACAATGGGAGAGAGATCTGATCGACAACAAAAATTTCGTCAATTGGGAAGAGCTTGCATTGCAGGATGCATTATTGACTAACCATTCCATGAGTTACTCAACAGGGACCGATCGAACATCAATTTATTCTAGCTTGAATTATTTTACGCAAGAAGGAATTATACCAAATTCTGGTTATGACAGAATCCAGTATAAACTCAATTTAACCCAAAAGCTTACTGATAAATTGAGCTTAGATGCGATAGTTAACATTCAACATGCAAATCACAGTTTTGAAACTGGCGGACTTTTCTTATCTAGTATAAGTCCAATTGCGAAGCCGTTTGACGAAGATGGTAGTATTGTAAAATACTTTTTAGGAGAAGCGAACTCTACTGCTGTGAATCCATTATGGGATCAAAGAGAATCTACCAATGAAACGGAAACTAACCTAAACGACTTAAGTTTACGTTTAAATTATGCAATAACGCCTAAGATATCTTACTCTCTAAAGACTTTTTTTAGGAATAGACATACTGATCAAGGGGTCTATTTATCTTCTAATCATTCAGGTGGTGATGAGGGGAATAATGGTTATGGTCAATTAATTGACACAAAATTTAATCAAATCCTTGTAGAGCATATTCTTTCATATAACATTCTCGATAACGACTTACACAAGCTCGATTTCACAGGAGTCCACGCTTATGATGAGCAAAATTATACCTACAATGAACTACAGAAATCAGATTTTTTAAATGACGGACTAAGTTATAATGGACTTGCTTCTGAATTACTAAACAATTATAGAGGTGTTTCTAGAAGAAGATCCCTTTCATTAATGGGTCGTGTTCGTTACTCTTACTTAGATAAATATCTTCTTGAAGCAACAACACGTGCTGATGGAGCTTCTGTATTTGCTGAAAATAACAAATGGGGTTATTTCCCTGCTGTTTCGGTTGCCTATAAGGCTGAGGAAGATATTAAGTCTGATTTTGTTGATCAGTTAAAATTTAGATTAAGTTACGGATTAACTGGGAACCAAGGAATCAATTCCAATGAGTCTCTGGGTGTTGCGGATTACAAGCCATATATTTTTGAAACAACAGTTGTGGGTGGTTCAGCAGCATCATCTCGTTTGAGAAACCCCGACCTAAAGTGGGAGTCAACAGCTACTTTAAATGCTGGTGTTGATTTTGGGTTTTTCACCAACAAGCTCAGGGGAACTTTCGAGTATTACAAGACCAACACTACTGATTTGTTATTAGATCGATCACTCAACCCGTCTACTGGCTATACGGTTACAAGATTTAATGTTGGAGAATTGCAAAACTCTGGTTTAGAGTTGAGTTTAAATGCTGCCATTATGCAATCGAAAGATTTCAACCTAGATTTAGGGATTAATTGGTCAACAAACCAAAACGAAATAATTGCTTTAACAGGTGAAACCCAAATCGATCCTGAAACAAAGGAAGAATACTTCCCAGATATTGTTGATTCTAATGGCAGAAGGTTATCAATTGGTCAATCAATTAATAATTTATGGATTCCTGAGTTTGCAGGAATTTATCAAGAGGCTGATTTTATAAGTGGCAGCCCAATTACCCCCATAGCTGATTCAAATCCTGGAGAAGTACGTGTTATTGATCGAAACAACGATGGTGAAATTGACGAAGAGGATAATATATTTATTGATGCAGATCCTGATTGGTTTGGTTCATTTAACACAACTTTCCGATATAAGAATTTTGATTTGTTTATGGACTGGTATACCGTTCAAGGCGTAACTCGTATAAACTCAGTTCTTGCTGATGGAGAATTTTGGAAAGCTAATAATAATGGACCTGTAGTCCCTTATTACTCTGATGAAGCACCTTCAACAACATGGCCAAAGCCAAACTCTAAACCAGCATGGATTCCAAATTTAACATCTTTTGCTGCGCAAGACGCTTCTTACATCAGACTACGGACGCTGACTTTAGGATACAATTTTGGTAGTACAATAAATAAATTTTTAAAGACAACAAAAGGCCGGCTTTATTTTACGGGCTCTAATCTTTTAACATTTACGGATTTTTTATCGTATTCTCCTGAGCAGAATTTAAAATCAGGGGTATTTCCTGAAACACTTAACCTAACCTTAGGGATCAACTTAACTTTCTAACCAAACAGAAATGAAAAAACAATTTAAACTTATTTTCGTATCTATATCGTTATTATTTACAAGCTCATGCTACGATGATGACTTTTTGAAAGATGAATTACTTTCAAGCACTTCTATTGATTTTCTATATTCTAGTTCAGACGGTATTGCAAATGCAGTAGTTGGTCTATATGCTTTAAACCGAGAACGAGTTCAAGGAGATTGGCTTAATGGAGCTTTTCCATTAATCCTTCAAGCTAAGAGTGATCTCTCTGCTGGAGTTGATGGTGAGATTTCCCTATTTAGTAATTGTTACTGGGGTTGTGGTATTAATGAGGATTGGGGCGGTGAACAAACCTATAAATCTTTTTGGGAAAGAGATTACAAAATCATTGATATAACTAACTCAATCATTCAGGGTGGACAAAACTTGATTGACAGTGGAAATTCAAGTGAAGAGTTACTCACTAGTCTTGCTGAAGCCAGGGTTTTTAGGGCTCATGCATACTTTACTCTATACCGGCTTTTTCAAAATATTTACATAAGCGCAGAGGTCACAAATCCTCAAAATGCATTTGATAGGCCAACTGATAAGTCATCTAAAGCCGATATTTTCAAATTGATCAGAGAAGACCTCTTATTTGCTAGTGATAATTTAGATTACGGCGTTTTACAAACAGGTCGATGGAATAAAGGAGCTGTTGATCATGTCAGAGCTAAAGTAGAAATGTGGGATGAAAATTATGATGCAGCAGCTGAAATCGTTGATGAAATTATTACAAAAGGTGGATACGATTTAGTTGAAGAACCAAGTGAAGTGTTTGCAGGTGAATTGAATCATAGTGAAACCTTATTTGCCTATAACTTTGAAAAAAATGCTATTGGTGGAGGTATTTTCCATGTAATGAATTGGGTCACAGTTGCACGTTATGCATCACCTGAAGGTATTAAACTATCAACCGAGAACGGAGGTGCAGGTTATGGTTTTATGGGTCTGAATCCCTATGTTGTTGACTTACTAAATGAAGATCCAAATGACGAACGTATTGGATCTTATTACATTTTTGAATATTTGTATAATGACCCTGAAAAATTACCAAGCGGCAAAAGTTTAGGCGACCCTTTAGATTTATACGATAGAGACGAAGCAGACGGGTTTGAATTTATTGATTACTTTATTCAACAAAACCCAGGTGTTTTAAAGTTTAATGATCCATTAATAGAACCAACTGATCGTGAGCACTACAAAAACATTATGGTATATCGGCTTGCAGAAACCTATTTGATTGGAGCTGAAGCTCACTTTGAAGAAGGAAACACTTCAAAAGCCTTAGAGTATCTTAATAAGATTCGTGAGAGAGCAGGTCTTGATCCAGAGACAACGGTCTCAATTGAGAACATATTTGAAGAAAGAGCTAGAGAGTTGGCTTTTGAAGGCCAACGCTGGTATAGCCTAAAACGTAAAGGATTACTATATGATTATTTGAAAGATCATATGAATTCCCCTTTGCTTAACAATTATTATGACAACGCTCATTATAACCCAATTGATGTACTAACCGAAGATATGGTAAACCTGAAAATTCCATCCGAAATTATGGAACTATTAGGGCCAGACTATCCTCAAAACACAGGATATTAACACTTTAATTTAAATTAATTATAAACATGAAAACCAATATATATATATTATCAATGCTTTCATTGATCTTTATGATTTCTTGTAAAGACGATGATCCCGTAGATCCAACTGATCCAACTGATCCAGTAGCAGTTCAAGGATGTACCGACTCTACTGCGACTAATTACAACGCTGATGCAACCGAAGATGATGGTTCTTGTACTTTTGATACTGGATATTTTTATCAAAAACCAGATCTAAACAATGGACCAGTAACATTTGAAGTAGTTGACAAACTTGTTTACGGCCCTACAGCCGATGCAGACGGTGTTCTTGATGAAGACTACGAATTCGATAAAGATAATCTCGAAGGAGATTGGGGAGCTTTCGGAGCAAATGGAAATGCAACAGACCCTGTTGTTTCGTATGTAGATAATCCAGACACGAATGGAAATGATTCTGCTACAGTTTTAAAAATTGTAAAACAAAATGAATCGTTTGACTGGGCAGGAATATTTTTTGATTTCGAGTCAGCACTTGTTTTCCCTGCTGACAAACCATCTATAAAGATCGACCTTTGGTCGCCAGCTGCTGACGTTAGACCAATTATCAAACTTGAAAATAGTGAGGTTTCTGATGATAACCCTAACTTTGAGAGCTCTGGTAATATGAGCGCTGTAACAAAAACAACTATTGCAGGAGGTTGGGAAACATTTGTTTTTAATGTTCCAGAATCTGTAGATTTTGATGTTACCCGTATTGTTATACTTCCATCAATCCTTGTTGTTCCAGATGCGGATATCACATACTATTTAGATAATATCGATTTTTCTGCAGTAGGAGAGGCTCCGGTTATTACAGCACCGACTAACACACCTGGTGTTCCTCCAACAAGCCCAGCTTCTGTTGTAACTTCTATTTTTAGTGACTCTTATACTGCCATTTCAGGAGTAGATACATTTCCTAATTGGGGACAAAGTACTATAGTAACTACGGAAACTATTGCTGGTAATGCTGTTTTGAAACATGCTAACTTAAACTATCAAGGAATTACTTTTCCTGTACAAGACCTTTCTGGACATACTAAATTACGTATTGATTATTTTGCAGGAGCTTCAAGTAAATTAGAGGTTTTCTTAATCAATTCAGATGATGTGAATGGTAAAGGTAATGCGGTTGAAAAAGTACATGTTCTTGATGTTACTACTGCATTAAAAGTAGGTGCTTGGAATAATGCGATTATTGATTTATCTGCATTTGCTCCCGTTGATCTTTCAAAAGTAGATCAAATGAAGTTCGTGGGAGACGGAGATGTTTATCTTGATAATATTTACTTTTTTGGATCAAATGCAGCGCCAGCAGCTGCTCCAGATGCACCAACTTATGCTGCTGCTGATGTGACTTCTGTTTACAGTGATGCGTACATTGCCGCTGTAACACCGAATATAAATCCAGGTTGGGGACAGGCCACAGTTACAACTGAAAAAGTTCTTTCAGGGAACAAAGTTCTTGAATACAAGGGCTTAAACTACCAAGGTACAGCATTTGAAGCTGAAGCACTTGATGTTTCAGCGCATACACACGTTCAATTTGACTATTGGACTGCCGATGCATCTAAATTTAGGTTTTTTATAGTTGGTGGTGAACCTGCTAAAGAGGCAGGAAAAGAAGTAGTTGCTACTTTAAATACATGGAATACTGTAAAGGTGCCATTAAGCTTTTATAGCGACGCTACTGTTGATTTATCTGCTGTAAAACAATTTAAAGTTGATGATGCTACTACTGGAGAGCTAGCAACTGTCTACTTTGATAACATGATTTTTATCACAGAAGCTGAATAATTACTAAATATTATTTTAAACTAATTCTATCCCGCCAATTGGCGGGATAGTTTTAATAAATTTTTTTTGAAATCAACAATTCATATCCTTTGTTTGCTGCTCTTTTTTTATTTGTAGTCTTTTCATGCTCAAAAGACTCAACTTCATCTGATGTGAGTATCGATATTTCTCTCGGTGAGAATGGTTTGGTAACTGTTGTTGCAAAAGCAAATGGAGCAAATAGCTATCGGTTTTCATTTGAAGATAATAGCGTATATGATAGCACATCAGATACATATGAGCACACCTATAGTAACAAGGGGACTTATACGATTGGTGTATGGGCTTTTTTTGACGAGCAAAAAACATCTTATTCTTTTGCCTCGGAGGACGTAGAAATCACCAATGCAACTGGAGAATCCACAAATGGAGGACTTCTTGACCTTAGTGAAACTGTCACCGAATATCAAGGTTATGATTTGGTTTGGAATGACGAGTTCAACTATGATGGAGCACCGCTCGATTCTCGCTGGCATTTACAATACAAACCCATTCAAGGATGGGGCTGGGCCAATGGAGAACAACAACACCATACCACACGCAGAGACAATTCGTTTGTGAGTGATGGGACTTTAAAGATTGTCGCCAAAAGAGAAAGTTTCACTTACAACGGCACTAAAAAATCATATACCTCGGCTCGATTGAATTCAAAATTTGATATGCAATATGGCCGTATTGATGTGCGTGCCAAACTACCATCGAAAGGGGGTACTTGGCCAGCCATTTGGACTTTGGGTACGAACGTAAATGAGCTGGGTAATTATCACGGCGATTCTGATGGCGATGTCGGATGGCCAAGATGCGGAGAGATTGACATTTTAGAGCAGAGAGGAAATCAAAAAGAAAATGTGTTGGGAACCTTTCATTGGGGAGCAACATCTCCTCCATATGATTATGGCTCTCACGGAGAGACCAAAAGTATTTCACAACTCGGTATTTCAATTGTAACATCAAATTTTCATCTCTATTCGCTGGTATGGACAGCAAGTAGCTTGAAAATATATGTGGATAATAAATTCTTAGCTTCTTTGTCGAATAATGGCACCGTCCCTTTTGATAACCCACACTACTTAATTTTAAATATAGCCATGGGCGGAGATCTTGGTGGGACGATTCCAAGTTCTTTTGATCAGGATGTAATGGAAATTGATTACGTTCGGTTCTATCAATAATTAGTCCCAAATAAAATTAAATATATTTTAATTTAGATGACCAAAAAGACTCTATTTATTGCCTTTGCCGTGTCACTTGGGGGCTTTCTTTTTGGCTTCGACGCAGGGATTATATCTGGCGTAATTTCATATGCAGGACCTCAATTTGATCTCAACGATGCCCAAACGGGGTGGGTCGTAAGTTCTCCATCTTTTGCTGCGATGATCGCTATGTTAATCGCAGGACGACTCAGTGACCGAATCGGTCGAAAAAAAATATTGCTTGCAGTTGCGTTTCTATATGCACTTTCAGCGATCACATCTGCCTATGCCATTTCATATGAAACCTTATATATCGCTCGTATGGTTGGGGGATTGGCATTTGGTGCAGCACTCATTTTAGCGCCAACCTATATCGCCGAAATCTCAACGGCTGAAAATCGAGGAAAACTCGTTTCCATTCAGCAGCTCAATATTGTTTTGGGATTCTTCGTAGCTTTTTTAAGCAATTACTACTTTAACCAGTACAATAACGCCGGTGAAACATTTCTAAACGATGAAAATGTTTGGCGATGGATGTTGGGAGTGGAATTCCTTCCTGCTATTTTTTATTTTATTCTTCTCTTTTTTGTGCCAAGG
>Ga0233438_10002301_pt1 | contig 19368 bp, 18 predicted proteins | sample SI_123_September_FD_182720 | JGI IMG/M metagenome (GOLD analysis project Ga0233438, IMG submission 182720) | Seawater microbial communities from Saanich Inlet, British Columbia, Canada - SI_123_September2016_10_MG | ecosystem: Environmental > Aquatic > Marine > Inlet | place: Canada: British...
GGTCTTCCCCTCTAAGCGACTGCCCCATAAATGCGGGAATCACTCGACCGTCATTCAGACGCATACGAGGGCCATAGGTATTAAAAATACGGGCAATCCGAGTCTCCAGCCCGTGAAAACGATGATAGGCCATGGTCAATGCTTCTTGAAAGCGCTTGGCTTCGTCATAAACCCCACGAGGGCCAATAGCGCTGACATTACCATAATATTCTTCTGACTGTGGATGTACAAGTGGATCGCCATAGACCTCTGAGGTCGACGCGATAAGAATACGGGCGTTTTTGGCTTTTGCTAAACCTAATAAATTATGTGTGCCCAGCGAGCCTACTTTAAGCGTTTGAATAGGGATTTTAAGGTAATCAATTGGGCTTGCTGGAGAAGCAAAATGTAAGATGAAATCTATGGGTTGCACAATGTCAATGTGACTCGTAACATCATGTTCTATAAACTTAAAATTGGTGTGCTTAAAAAGATGATCAATATTATCTTGATCTCCAGTAATGTAGTTGTCCATCCCAATCACTTGAAATCCTTCAGCAATAAAACGATCACAAAGGTGTGATCCTAAAAAGCCAGCGGCGCCAGTGATAAGAACGGTTTTGGACATAACGATTTATTTGTCATGCCAAATATAATTAGATTGTTTGGTTTGGAGTTGCTGTAAATTAGTTTATTTTAGTTTGATTGTCTTGCTTTAAATACCATCCAAATAAATTTGATATTCCCTGTCAAATACCTTTTCCACATGCGTTTAGGCTCCTGAGCAAAACGATAGAACCATTCCATTCCAATTTTTTGCACCCACAAAGGGGCGCGTTTTACTAAACCTGAAACCACATCAAAACTACCGCCTACGCCCATTATAAAATTTACACCCCTTAAAGCTTCTTTGTTATCATATAAGAAATTTTCTTTGGTTGGTGAACTGATCGCCACAAACAAAATATCTGCCCCACTGTCTGAGATTTGTTGGGCTATATGTTCTTCATCTTGTTTATTAAAATAGCCATTTCTGTAGCCGGCAATAATATCCTTAGAATATTTGACTTTATACTTTTTTACTACGCTAGAAACAACTTCTTCTTTAGCGCCAAAAAAGAAAATTTTAAAATTTTTATTGTAGGCTAATTCTACTAAATTTTCCATTAGGTCTATTCCGGCAACTCTCTCTTTTAGCGGCTGCCCTAAAATTCTTGAAGCCCAAACCACTGCTTGGCCATCTGCGTTTATAAGGTCACAGCTATTTACACTTTGTCTCAACTTTAAATCCGTTTGCATTGCTACCATTTTAGCTGCATTTATGACCACATGGTGGAGTTGCGCCCCCGAATCAATTGTATCATTTATTACTTGCAGAGTCTCCTGCATATTTAAATTATCAATTATTGTATTTAAAGTATGTATTCTATTTCTCATTAACTTCTAAAAGTTTTTACTTCAATAATCTCTTGATTTTTACTAAGAAAAGAGTCAAGTTTGTCCAAAGAGTAATTTGAAAACGCTTTTGGGTGTCCAATTATCACGAAGTTCCCTTCAATATTATTATTCGAATATATCTTAAATGCTTTTCCCAAATAAGAAGCTTTAAATCCATCAATGGAAACTACTGTATTAGTTCTTTTAAAAAGTAATCTTAATTTTTGAAATATCCCATTACTTGAGGCATGTCCATCTCCTAATTGTCGATGCTTCTTGCCTCCAAACTTCTTAAAATATAATAACTTCCAAAAAAATATGGGAGATACTCTGTAATTAGATATTGGTATTTCTTTAAATTCTCCGCCAGAGTCAACCTTACAGGGATCATCTGAAAAACTCCATTCAGGTAAGTCGGGTGCATTTTTAAAATTGTAATAATGAACTCCATGAGTGTTCCTTCCTCCTTTAAATACTGTGCTATCAATTTTTATGCCTGTATCAATAAATGCTTTTTTTAATTTTAAAAAAGGCTGAATACACCACCCCCCTGCTCTAAAAGCAAAAACTTCGTCGCCAATTATACTCTCTAAAAAACTTTTATATTTTTTAATTATAGATTGACACTCTTGTTCTGAATAACTATGCAGCCTATAATGTTTCATCGGAAACCTCCAACATCCGTCCTGATAGATAGCATCTTCCCAGTGCGAATGAATATGCAATTGTATATCGTGTCCCTCATTTACAAGGTTTTTAATTTGCTCTTTAACTTTTTTTTCGTCTTCTTTTAATTTCGGTTCATTATCAGCTAGATCTTTCATCCTAATCAAATAACCAACATCTACAAAAAAAACAGCTTTGGCATTATATTTGTCTAAAATAGAAAGTAATCTTTCTGTAGGATCAACAATCGATTGTTCAACTGAGCCTGATTCTCCAAAAAACAACTCATAATCTAATGTTATATATGTCTTCATTGTTTATTAGACTTTATTAAAATGCTTAATAAATCTGGATGCATAAATGTGTATAACTTTCCTCCTTTATTATCAATTTCCTTAATCTCATCACCATTTTCTATTTTTGAGATAAAATTAAACAACATTTCTGGAATTTTGCTTTGAATTTCTTTTCTTAGATTCTCAAAAGAAAAAAGTTTAACAATTTCTATTCCTTTTTTTTGAATTATTGATCCAGTATCAATTCCTTTATTGATATAATGAAGCGTAGCTTCACACTTTTTATATTTAAAATACGTCCACTCGATTGCGCTAAGACCCTTTATCTCTGGCAGCATCCCATAGTGTACATTAACTACTCTACTATCAATTTCCTTTAAGAATTTTCTTGATAATATTTGATCTAAAGCTGTAACTATTATATCATATTTTTCTGATTTAATTTTTTCTATTGCCGGAGAAAAATTTACATTTTTATGTTGAAAAACTGTAACTCCCAAAGAATTAAAAAAAGGAACATTTTTAACGGATTTGGAATTTACTTTTTTGACAAGCTTGCTATTATACTTTCTTTTCTTAAGGAAACTAAAGAACATAGATTTGAAATCACGTTTTCCATAATGAGCCTCCACATCATATCCTTTGTCTAAACATGCAGCAACAAAAGCTCTTTTCCATTCAACATTATCAACAAAAGGATAATTAGTTAATAAGGCAATTTTTAAACTCATTTAAAACCTGTTTTTTTAAGATTAGTACTTCTAAAAAATAATTTATTGTCCAAGATGGGAATTTATATCTTGAATTACCTTTGTGGATAGGAAATGTGTTTTGAATAAACCCTTTGCTATTGATCTGTAATTGCTTTACAAAGTCAATTAGAAACATTCCCGCATTAGCAAATCTAAAGTCTTTAGTGATTAAAGAGTATCTAAAGAAGGCTTTTGCTATCAGAATTACTCCTGAAACATTTATTAGTGATTTATCTTTACCAACAACATCATGATAAAACATTTTTGTTTTCACAAAAATTAAATGAAGTTCCTCAAAATAACTACAAATAGCATTTTTTAATTTAATATTATTACATAGGTCATTAAAATCTAAAATGTAATTTAACCAATACCCGAATTCATGTGATGATCCATGATTTTTCCTTTGCTCAAAAGCATTTTCACCAACAAATACTTCAATGTCTTTACTAAGATTATTTAGTATGAAATTAACAACAAATACTTCTGTTACTAGTTCTAACCTAAATTTAGTAATTAAAAACAATAACTCTATGTGTTGGCTAGCGTCACTGTCCTTTTTGAGTACTTTAATACTCTTATTGAAAGACGTTCCGCCTGCTTTTGCTTTTTCAGTTAAATAAACGGTAGAGTTAAAATAATTATTATTAGATTGTTCTTTATAAAGGCATTTTTCTAAATCAATATTATAAAGCTGTTTCTTCTTATTTTCGTGTTTATTTTTTATATAATATCCTGTGGATTTTAAATATAATGTTTTGGATCTTGCTCCAAAAATGTTAAATTCTTTTACCATAGCTCCATTCTTGTTATACATATCCAATACATTTAATGTTATATCTGTGTGATAATTGTCTGACTTTACATTAAATTTTAGATATTCTAACCCACGAATAACAAACCAATCTGTAAAAAAGCTATATAATTTCATTTAATTTAATAACATCTTCTTATAGCACGACAAAGCCAAATACATCCAAGCTTGATTCCATCTATGATATATGTTTTTGTTTACAAAATACTTTCTTTTTTCGAAATAAAAAGACTGTTTTCTAGAATTATATAAGTTTATAAATGTCCAATCTATTATCTTTTCTGCTTCGTCTAGTTTATTAATATTAGACAAATAAATAATTCTACTGGCAATAGAATGAATATTAATAGGATATTTTTTATCTGGAAAATAATTGCAAACCTCATCTAAAAAGAAGGTGTTCAAGTAATACTCATTAGCTTTTTTAATCCTATTCTTTAAATTATACTTTTCTATATTAGCTACACTAAGACTATTGAAAAACTCTAACATATATTCCGTGTGAAAAGAATCTATCCATTTCTGGTTAGGTGCATAACCATAAAACCAACTTCCGTCATTGTTTTGGACGCTTATTAAATAATTAATGCTTTTTTCAATGATTTCAGAACCTCCTATTTGAAACATCTCGTTTAATCTGTATAAGAACCTTGAAATTAAGGCTGAAGCATTATAGATTTCTTTATTATCTGATGAAGAATAACTAAAGCATATTCCATTATTTCTAGTAGTTCTATTAATATCTTCTAAAAAATACTTTCTTATTGAAAACAAATTATGCTCTAGTTCCTTAGATGGATACTTCAAATAGTAATCTAAAAAAGCCTCTCCAATAAAATATGTAACTATAGCATTGGGAAAATATTTAGGAAATGTTCCTCCTCTAAGGGTATAATAATCCCAATTATACCCCCAACACAGATTATTGAAATCTTTATTTCGGTGCTTTATTATAAATTTATACAATTCCTTTACATCACTTTCAGAATTACTAAACAGAAGCCTAGCTTTAAGTATTAGTCCAAGAGACTTAGGGTTGATGGATTTTTTTACTCCAAAAAAAGCTCTAATATTAAATGGAATTTGTTTGAAGGCTTGTGTTATTATCACATTTAATATTTTAATATTTAGCTTACTAATAAGTTTTAGTGTTGGAGAATTAAAACAGTCATAAACTGAATATCCTGAATAGGGCCTATTATCAATTTGGTGTAAGAAGCTATCTATTTCTTCTAATAAACCTAAGTCATTATTTAGGCGAGAATTGTTTATCATTAAAAATCAATTTAATAGGAACTAAAAGATAGTGAAAATATTGTTAAATTAGTTTACAAAGTTAAGGACTAAATATTATAATTCTTATTTATTGTCAATTTTAGAAATTACTAATTTGAATTTTCCAGAAAAAGAATACTCAATTTCTTCTTTCGTAATTTTTTTAATATTAATTTGAATATCCCTCCCCAATTTAAAAATTAAGTTTTGTCTTAGGGTTTGTATATCATTTTTTGTTAACTGATCTAAAGGAACTATCTTAACATCTATTGATGAAATATTTTTCTGAATAATTTGAGCCATACTTATATTATTCAATGCCTTAAAAACAACATCTAACCTTCCAATTTTAGTTCCATCAGGTAAATAAACATAATCTTCAATTCTCCCATCTATACTTTCTATAGTTATAGACTTTTTTTCAAGGTTATTTTTACCTGATTGATTTAAAACATCATTTACCTCATAACGAATCAATGGGAAATAATTATTTATCAATGAAGTTGTTATTACCTTATCTTTTTGATATTGATTTATCCCATATAATAATGGTTCAAAATATTTTGTATCCTCCCTATATAGTGCAATAGTTCTTTCGGCATTACCATACCAGTCAAATAATTTAGTATGAAATGTCTTATTAATCAATTGTTCTTGAAACGACAATAATGACTCTGAACTAGTAAATGATAAAGGAATATTTAATTCTTCATTATTTTCTTCAAGCCATATGGCAATGGTATATAATGAGCTTGGATATCCTAACACTGCCTTAGGTCTAAATTTTCTAATTACAGGAATTATCTTTTTGATATTAGAGTCATTTAAGACAAAACTTGAAATAAATAAGGTGTTAGAAGCCTTGTCTAAATAATGAAGTGTATCTCTGTTTAAATCGCCTCTAATAGATATTTTTCTGTCTTTTGGATTAAGCCCAGAGTTAATTCTGTACCACCATAAGTATGCGTGCTCATTTAAAATAGAATCATAATCTCTATAAACTACTAAAGGGCTTCCTGTTGTACCGCTTGTGTAACCTGTATTAATCAACAGCCCTGTTTTTTGTTTTATCTGTTCAGTATTTTCTCTTACATCTGACTTTTTAATTATAGGTAAATTTTTAGAATCATCAATGCTTTTAATAGAATTAATATCTACGCCATGATCGTTATACAATTGTTTGTAAAATGTGTTTGATTTATATACCTGGTTTAGCATTTTTAAAAAAGCTTCATTTTTTAACAACTCAAAAGACGGTTGATCATAATAGGTGTGTATTTTTTCTATTTTTTTATTTAACATAAAATTATGTCTGGCATAAAATTTTAGATGTGATTTAATAGCGCTAAACATAATTGTTAAATCTTATTCTTTAATTTATAATTTTTGCAGGAACTCCAGCTACAGTACAGTTATCCGGTACATTTTTAATTACTACAGCATTAGCTCCTATTGTAACATTATCTCCAATTACAATTGGTCCTAAAACTTTAGCTCCTGTTCCAATAAATACATTATCTCCAATGACTGGTACTTCAAAATGTCCCGATCTCCCTCCTATTGTTACATTAGAACCAATCATACAATTCTTTCCTGTTATGGTTCTCTTGTGTAGAACAACTCCAATTCCACCATAAGCAAATTTTGTGCCTTTACCTAAGCTACATTGAAATGGAATAATTGAATTGTAAATAAAAAAACAAATTAATTTGATTAAATCAGGTAATAGTGGAATTTTCTTTCGATAAAAAAAATTTGAAACTTTATAGAATAAATACGCATTAATCATATTATAAATAAATTAACTGTTTTGATAAACGGTTCTCATTTGGTTCATCACGATTTTTTTAGATAACCTTTTTTCATACAACTCTCTTGCTGCATTACCAAGGCGTTGTCTTTCTTTAGGATTATTAATCATAAAATCAATAGCCTCCTTTATTTGTAGCTCATTTCCTGGTTCTACAAAATAAATGTTTTGTAAATGGTCGAAAAATTCTGTGATTGCTCCAACCTTTGTTGATATAATAGGCATTCCAGCGCATGCAGCTTCAATAATTACTAAAGGAAAATTTTCATTATAAGAAGGAAACAAAAAAACTGACCTTGTAGAAAAGAAATCTACTTTTTCTTCAAGTTTCATTTTCTCTGAAAGTACTATATTGATTTTAGACTTCAAATTATTAGAGCTAATTATGTGATTAATCTTATTAAGATCGTTTTTTCGATCTTCACTCCCAACTGCATCAAGAGCAAATTCTTCGTTAAAATTTTTACATACATTCAATATATCATAAAATCCTTTTCTTTTTCCTAAAGCCCCCACGAACAAAAATCTATTATTCCTTTTCTTATTTACTTGATTAATTTCTTCTACAAAATTAGAGTCAATTGGATTATTGACAACTTCTATTTTTGTGTAAATTCCATTTTTGATTAAAAACTCTTTCCAAAAAACACTAGCTACGATAATAATATCAATTTTATTAAGTGTTCTTATAACTCTATTTTTTCTTTTTTCTTTTAAATTATCAATAAATACATCAAAAGACCCTCCGTGCAAATGTCCTACTACTTTTTGTGAGCCTAATTTTTTCGCTGTCAACAAAAAAAATGAACTCTTTTCAAAATTCCAAAATGAAGTAATTGCATAATGAAATATTTTAGGCTTTTCTCTTAAAACTAAAAAAATCAATTTTGAATATTGCTTGAGAAAATAAAGGATATTTAATAAATTAACCTTTGAAACATTAGATTTACCGTACTTTCTACTTACATTAAAGAAATAAAACGAGTACTCTTGCGAAAGCCCATCTATAAAAGCTCTATTCAACGCTGGTATTGATCCAATATTTTTGGGATTAACAGGACCTATTAAAATTTTAGATTTCACAAATTGTTTTTTTTATATCTATCAAAAATTGTCAATCTTGGCTTCCAACCTAAAAGCTGATTTATTTTACTATTATCACCAGTCATATCCCAAATTTCGTTCTCCCGATATGGAATTGCACCAAAATTGATTTTTGATTTACTATTTATTATTATTTTAAATCGCAATGCTATGTCCTTAATTGACATTCCTTTTCCGCTACAAACATTAAAAACTTCATCATAGGCTTTTTGGGATGAAGCTAGAATTAAAGCGTCTGTAAGATCATCTATATAAAGATAATCTCTGCTCTGCTCTCCCTTTGTCATGTCGAAATCTTGATTGTTCTCTAATCTTGTTATCAGTTGTGATATGAAAAAACCATCAGGCATTTTTGGTCCAAAAAAATTAAATACCCTTAAAATGGTGAAATGCTTTTGGTTTATTTTTGAAAATGTTTGAAGAGTTAATTCTGCAAAACATTTTGATAAAGAGTATGGAGATGTTGGTATAAATTTTGATTCTTCCAAAATAGGAGATTGAATCTCCTCTCCTCCATAAACTTCACTTGTGCTAATAAAAACAAAGTTGCTATAATTAATACTCTTTAAGGCATTAAGTAAATTTACAGTACCATTTAAGTTTATTGAATAAATTGTATTAGCTTCTGAAAAGTCTCTTGTTCTGTCTAATGATGCAGCTAAATGATAAATAAGCTCAGGATTCACATCTTTAATAATCTTAAAGAGTTCTCTTTCATCATTAAGATTAACCTTAAAATACTTCACTTTGCCGTTTTGTGAAGTTTCTTTTATATCTATAGAATAAACCTCAGCTCCTAAGTTTATTAGTTTATTTATTAAATACCCTCCTAGATATCCTTCTCCTCCTGTAACTAATACTCTTTTATTTTTTATGTCTATAATGTCCATATTATAGATTTAGATTTTGCATCATTAATAAAACTTATTAAATCATTTTGTGTTTGTATATAATTGTCCTCGTAAAATGATTTATACCAATTAATGGTTTTAGAAATAGTTTCGTTAAGATCCCAAACTGGAGTCCATTTTAATAGCTTATTTGCTTTTGAGCAATCTAACATTAGCAAATTGGCCTCGTGATGATTATTTTTATCTTCACTTATATCGTATGACACTTGGCTCCAAACACTTTCAACTTTAGTAATAATAGTTTTAACTGATACATTATTTTCAAGATCTGGCCCAAAATTCCAACCATTTGCATATTTTATATCCCCATCAAGCAATTTCCTGCCTAACATTAAGTATCCACTTAATGGCTCCAAAACATGCTGCCAAGGTCTTGTTGCTAAAGGATTTCTAATTTTAACTGAGATACCTTTACTAGCTGCACGTACAATATCTGGAATAAGTCTGTCTTCTGCCCAATCACCTCCTCCAATTACATTTCCAGCTCGACCACTTGCTAATAATTTTGAATTTTGGTTAAAAAAAGATTTTTGATATGAAGCAGTCACCAATTCTGCGCACCCTTTTGAGGCGCTATAAGGATCATGACCTCCCATAGGGTCATTTTCGCGATAACCCCAAATCCATTCCTTATTATCATAACATTTGTCACTTGTGATATTAATAATAGCTTTTACAGAATCACAGTGACGAGATGCTTCAAAAACATTAACAGTTCCTATTACATTAGTGTCAAAGGTTTCAATAGGATTATCATAAGAATATCTTACTAGAGCTTGTGCTGCTAGATGAAAAACAATATTTGGTTTATATGTCTCAAAAACTTTATATACTTGACTGTAATCTCTTATATCCCCTATAATAGAAGTATATGATTTATCTAATAAATCAAAATGATTTATGGATAGTTCTGGCTCTAAGGAAAAACCTATCACTTTAGCTCCCATTTGATTTAACCAATATGCTAGCCAAGATCCTTTAAAACCAGTATGCCCCGTAATCAAACAAACTTTATTTTTATATACTCCCCCAAATAATTTTGTTATTTCCATAGTTTCCATTTCGCCTCATTTTTGTCCCAAAGACTATTCAACACTTTATTATCCCTTAAAGTATCCATTGGTTTCCAAAACCCAGAATGTTTATAAGCGAATAGCTCACCATCTTTTGCGAGATCTTCAAGTGGTTGTCGTTCAAATATTGTTTTATCACCTTCTTTTATGTAATCAAAAACTTTTGGTTCACACACAAAAAAACCTCCGTTAATCCAAGTGCCATCCCCTTTAGGCTTTTCTTGAAAAGAGGAGATTTGTTGACCGCCAATAAACTTCAATGATCCAAATCTACCTTCTGGCTGAACAGCAGTCATTGTAATTGCTTTACCATGTTTCTTGTGTGTTTCCAATAATGATTTGATATCGACATCTGAAACACCATCACCATAAGTTAACATAAATGATTCTTCACCAATTAATTCTTCTACACGTTTGATTCTACCCCCAGTCATTGTATGTGACCCCGTGTCTATCATTGTAACTTTCCACGGTTCAGTAGTATTATTTAATATTTCAATATTATTTTCCTTCAAATCAATAGTAACATCGCTTTGATGTAAAAAATAATTAGCAAAATATTCTTTAATGACATAGCCTTTATAACCTAGTAAAATCACAAATTCGTTAAATCCATAACTAGAATATATTTTCATTATATGCCAAAGAATAGGCTTATTACCAATTGGAACCATTGGCTTGGGAATGTTCTGGGTCTCTTCACTTAATCTTGTTCCAAAACCCCCCGCAAGTATTAAAACTTTCATATTATTAGTTGTTTGTGATTTTTGTTTTCTATATAAATATATGCAAGAACAATAAAAAATAAATAAGCTGCAATTGGTCTGCTAAAAATACCATTACTAATAGTGCTTGTTATTAGCCCCCCAATTAAAATGGACATATAAATTATATTTGCTTTCTTTTTTATTACTGTTAACCTTAAAAAAAGAAGTGCGAAAAACAGTAAATAAACAATACCATTTTCAACAAGGTATGTTATTAAATCACTATGTGCCCCTTTTTTCTCCCACCACCAAACATCTGAAGCAATAAGATCTGACCCCGCGCCTTTACCAAAAAGCCAATCTATAAAACCAAACTCAAAAAGCTGATTTGCCTTTTCAATATACATATCAATTCTTCCAGATGAAAGTTCGTTTAAATCCACTGATAAAATTATAAATAATAAAATCAAAGGCGCAAATATTAAAAATCTTAAAATTAAAGCTTTAAAAATAATATCTGAAACTAGATAAACCATTGTTATAGCATACAAAAGATACATTAAAAGTGGTGTTCTAACATTATATCCAAAATACATAAATAAGATTGACAAGAAAAAAAAGATTACCATTATGTAATACTTTTTAAGCACATATAGCTTAAATGACAGCCCTATAAATATTGACACCAATACATAGCTGTGTGTGTGGATTCCATCAAAGTATATAGGCAGATAATTTCTTAGCCTATTAAAACTAGGGTTAAAAAAAATTATTGCTATTATAGTTAGGATTACACATAAATAAATCGTTCTAAAAACCACCTTCTTTATTTCAAAATAAGTTGTCTTGTTGTACATTATCAAAAAACAAAATAAATAAATAGGTGCAAATAATTTAAAGGTATAATTTAGAGATTCTATGGCCGCTTTTTGATTTATTATTCCAGTTATAATATTTAAAAAAAACATGATAGATGAAATAATTATTATTTCTTTCATCCATTTATCAAATCGTTTAAAATTTTTTATTACACTCCACAATAAAACTGGCAATAGAATAAATTCAATATTCTTTGAGAAATTTTCAGGCAGCCCTAAAGGGTTAAACTTTTCGACATTAGGTGTTAAATGCCTTTGAAAATATGATAGCTTAACCGATAAGTATGAAAATAATAACTTAAGCCAAATTAAGGCTATTATAAGATTAAATGTAATTCTTAAAGAAAAACCCATTAATACTCTTTAATTATTTCTGGTTGCGAATTAAATAAAAAAATAATCTCTTTTTCACTCAAAGGCTGGTTGAATACTTTTAATCCATGAATATTACCTGTAAACGGATTAGCTATTTCATTATTTGACAAAAGAGCGCCAATTAAAATATGATTAACTTTTAAATCGTGTGGTAATAAGTTCTCAAAGTACGCGTACAGTTCGGAGTTGACATATATTTCTGCTTTTGACCCATTAATGTTCACAGATACAAAATAAAATTGATCTTTACTTAACTGAAAAGAGTCATAATATTCTCTCGAACTACCATTTTGTGCATTAAACTCTTCTGCCCATAGCAATTGCTTACCAAACACACCTGAAACCCTATTCCCAGGAAAATAAACATAAAAAGGAACTCTGGAAGCCGAAGAAAATTTATCTGCGAAGGCAATTAGCGATTGTGGTTTCGTACCATCATCATCATCAGTTTTAAACCAAAAAGACACATTAAAACCTTTGTTTAGATCTAATTCGAAATTTGGAATTCTAATATAAGTTGGAGATGCCTTGCTTTTGGAAAAGATAGCCCCTTGAGTATCAAACTTTATATTATTATAGTCAGCATCTTCGATGTTCTCTTCCATTAAAAGGTTTTCAAACACCATAATGTCCTCAATCTTTCTTGGCTCTATAGTTTCGTTTGTTTTATTAGATTCATTGTTTTCCTTCTTGTCTTCTTTGCAAGAAACTAAAACCACAAGAACAAGCAGGAAGGTTACTAATCTTTTCGAGATTTTATGTTGAGTGTTTATTATTGCGGTCATGGTTTAACGTTAAGGTAAAAATAGCTAAAGCTAAATAGATAACTGATGGAAAATAGAAAAAATTGCCTCTTAACATAATGAAGCAAAAAATTACAATTAAAAATGTCTTCAAAATTGGATTATTGATGTGAGGCATATTCTTAAAAAATAGTACAAAGAAGACAACCGTGCCAATGGCGCCAAAGTTCAAAAAAATATCAACAACCGCAACTTCTGTAAGTCTAGTAATTTCTGAAAGACCCCCAAACAAATAGTTTGATAAGTCATAGTTAGTTGTTACTTCAAAGAAGGCATTTACAACATGCTTATTCCTATAAGAAAAGAATGCCGAAACCACACCATCATTAATTAAAACTTTATGCAATGTTTTGTTTAACGATATGAGCGGTGTAAAGAAATATAGGCCTAAAACTATTAGTATTACTGCCGAAATAAAGTAAAAAATTGTTGAGTTTACATAACGCTGTTTTTGGTTTATATATCTCAAGAAATAAACTATGAACACAATGGCAATGAATGCATATAGTGTTTTACTGCCTACTAAAAAGGCAGACAATAATGCAATTAGCAGAAGTAAATTTAATTGTTTGTTTTTCTCTTTTTTAACTAAAAGATACAACACAGTAAACATGTAAAAATAAGAGGCGGTTGAAGTGCTTTTTAAAATACCATTATATCCAAACCTGCTGAAATAGGTTTTAAACAATTGTAGATCAAATATTAAGGCTAATATTATGCATACAAAGTTTAGCAAAATAATTAAATATAAGACTTTTTCTAAAGCCCTAAAATCAAGATGGTGATATGAATTGGAAAAAAACAAAAATACAATTATACCAAACATATACTGTCCAATAATATATATTTCTCTTTCAAAGTGCCATTCATTTTGAATAATTAAACCCACAAAAATCACAAATCCAAAGAGAGATAGATATATTAAATTCTTGTTGTCTAATATTTTTTTTAAAATCAAGTAATAGGACAAAAAAGCACCTATAAGAAGTTTTATTGGAAGTGTTAGCTTGGTGCCGACAATGCCGTATGTTGCAATAATTTTATAATGAAAATCAGAAATGATGATCAATGCAAAAAAAACTGTAATTAATATAGAAATCTTTCTACTACTTATCATGTTTGCCCAAATTTCGTGAAATGTTGTAGAATAAAATATCGTATTGTAAGTGTTATTACACTTGCTATAGCGATTCCGTTAAGCATCATTATCTTGTACAAAGCAAAGCTTAATACAATGTTAAGCGTTAACATGGTAATATTTATAATCAAGTTTAGTCTAAACTTCTTTTTTATTAATAAAATTGCGCCATGTAATACTGAATTTGTCTGCGACAGTTTGGCAATCATAATAATCAAGAACAGTGTTAGTGTGCTGTTATAGTTTTTATAATAGGTTTTAATCAAGCATAAATAGAATATGATTATAATAACAGCAAACAACAATGCCAGCTTAAATATTTTAACTGCCTTTGGCATAATGTTCTTCAGCGTCTTGATCTTCTCGATATCAACTTGAACTAAGGTTAACGGCAATAATATAAGCATATTGGCAATGTTTAATGTAAAGCTATAGTTAGCAATATCAACATTTGGTGTGTTTGAAATTAATTTCAATATCATGATGTCCGTATACAAGAACATTACATTTGCGAAGTTACTGACCACTAATGTGAGTGAGCTTATAAGCAATTTCTTAAATAGTGAATAGTACTTCTTTAAAACGGCTAAGTTTATCTTGTAGCGGTCAAACAGTATAATTAAAAATACGATTCCAAGACCAATTAAATAATAGTTAATAATAATAAACGCGCGTTGGGGGCTAGAATGCAAAATTAATAGCAGAAACACTCCAACATAAAATAATACCGAAGTAATTATTTTATAAAGCGAAGCCTTATTGCTGCCAAAATTGGTTATGAAGAATATCGGTATAATCCCATTGTTGAAAAAAATTGCATGGAACAATATTGGGATAATCAAAAACTGATAATCTAATATCCATAAAACTGGTATTAAGATAATAGATAGCATTAATACAAACAAGACTCCAAGTAGGTTTAAGTAGGTCTTGCTGTTTTGACTTTTGGTATATGTCAGCAGCAAACTTGGCAAACCAAAAGCCAATCCAACCGCTCCTAGTTCTATTGTCTTTTTATAGAATTCAAGTTCTCCATAAGCGTCTTTAGAAAGATATAATGCAGCATAGAACAATACAAAATATTCTAGCCCTCTGCTGACTATTATGGAGGAAGCATAAAATAAATACTTGAAATAAGGTTTAAACTTGGCTATCATTGCGTTCTACGGGTTCGTCAATGTTGTCGTACAATTTACAACTAATTAATAAGGCAATGCTAGCGGCGGTGTACACTACTCCTTGTGAGCGTTCAAAGATCGATTCGGTAATACAAGCAAAGAACAAGCCTGTAAAAACATAAATAAAGAATCCTTTTTTTTGTTTTAATATTTCAAAAAATAAGAATCCAAAAAACGTCAAATAGCTTGCTGCGCCTAAAAGACCGAAAGTGCTTAGGTATTCAAAAAATTGGTTGTGCGCATTAAAATTTCTTTCGTAGGCAACTTTATCATTGTTTTGCTGAAAAACTAGTCTTCTGTGCTTGCTTTCACCAGCAGTACCGTAACCAATTATTGGTTTATTTAGAAAAATTTCATAAGAAGCAGCCAGTCGATCGAATCGATCGTCCTTTTTGCTAAATTGTGTTTCCTTTTCCAAAAGATTAAGACTTTTGAATAGTCTGTCTCTTAAATAATTATGTTTAGCGTTATAAGCGCCAATAGCCAATAATATAACGGTAGCGAATCCGCCAATAAGAATGCTCCACTTTTTTTGATATAACAAATATATAACCGACGCCAACAAGAAATAAATCATAGCATTTCTTGATAATAAGTGGAACATGAATGCGATTAGTATCACTATTGCTATGGCAAAAAACACCTTCTTTTGTCTGTTGAAGGTTTTGAATTGTAACACCACAAAACCTATTGCGGTATAGATACAAATGGATACATAAGCGGCATGAAGGTCTAAATGCCTAATAAGATTGTGATGCGAATACAAAGGGCCAATCAGTTCATTCCATGGCTTTTGCTGATTAACAATATCAACAATTGCATTAATCCAAGAGAACAAGGCCACGACAAGACATCCAATAAATAATGCATAACCCAGTTTTTTAATGTTTTTAGTAAAAACTTCTGGTGTTGTAACTGAAATTAAAGGGAGGCACAAAAAAGGGATTGCCCTTACAGTGTAATCAAAACCTTCATTGAACTCATCGGTATAAATTAATCCCACAGCGTTAAGTAAGAACGGTATAGAAACTAATGCCAGGAGCCATTTTGATTGTTTAATTAACTTCCATTTATTAGCTCTGGCATTAACGAAAAACAATAAAAAACTTAGGACAATAAAACAGGTAAGGAAAATATTATTAAAATTCAGGTGAATTGGCAAGAAAAAAACAGCTAGAATTAAACAATAACTCGTTAATTGATTAATGTGTTTCATCCTATTACTTATTTGTATACCCCACAAAAATCCAACACCTGTTTTTCCTTAGAAATCTCTATTGTTTTAAACTCATCATGAGCCACTAAAAATACTACAATGTCCGCATTTTCCACGGCTTCCATATAATCCGTAAGCTTAAAAACAGTGTGTTCCTTAATATTTGGTTCCACAATATAATGTATTTCATTATTAGCGTTTTGTAAAACCTTTTGAACAATATATTTTGCAGGTGATTCCCTTAAGTCATCAATATTTGGCTTAAAAGCCAATCCCATTAAGGCAATACTTGGCTTTCGCCCATGTTTTATTTGAAATTCAAGTTTGGCATTTTGAATTTTTTCTGCACACCAAAAGGACTTGTAGTTGTTTATTTCGCGAGCTGTGCCAATAATTTTTGATTCTTTTGGATAATCTGAAACGATAAAATAAGGATCTACTGCAATACAATGGCCTCCAACGCCACAACCCGGGCTAAGTATATTCACCCGCGGATGTTTATTTGCTAGTTCAATAAGCTCCCAAACATTGATGTCTGCTTTGTCGCAAATCAATGACAGTTCGTTGGCGAAGGCAATCTGAACATCACGAGAAGAATTTTCTACCAGCTTACACATTTCTGCGGTTCGTGCATTGGTTTCGTGCAATTTCCCTTTTACATATTGCCCATAAAAAGCTACCGCTTTTTTTATGGATTTATCGTTAATTCCACCAATAACTCTGTCGTTATTTACAAGTTCATACATAACATTCCCAGGTAAAACACGTTCTGGACAATAGGCCATATAAATTTGATCTCTTAGTTCTGGTCGTTCGTTATAAATATAATCCATCATCCTTTCAGTTGTCCCAACAGGAGAAGTAGATTCAATGATGTATAAATCTCCTTCTTTTAGAAAAGGAATAATGCTTTTTGTTGCGGTTTCTACAAATGAAATGTCCGGCTCATTATCCCCTTTGAATGGAGTAGGAACTACAATAATATAGGTGCTCGCTTCAACCGGTACACTGCTTGCAAATAAGTAGCCGTTTTGAACTGCATTTGAAACCACATTTTCTAAATCAGGTTCTACAATGTGTATTTGACCTTTGTTGATGGTGTCAACTACATTTTGATTAATATCTACCCCATGGACAAAAGTATGCTGACTAGAAATCAATGCGGCGGTAGGCAGACCAATATAGCCAAGTCCAATCATCACAACTTCTGGTTTTGGTTTCATCCTAAGGGTTTAATTTTGATTTAATATAACTCACTATTCTTTGAGATGCCTTCCCATCACCATAAGGGTTATGTAATTTTGACATCGCTTTATAAGCAAACGTTTCATTTAGCAATTTATTTGCCTCATGAACTATTTTATCTTTATTTGTTCCAACTAAGATAACTGTTCCAGCCTCAACAGCTTCTGGACGTTCTGTTGTATCTCGCATGACTAAAACCGGTTTTCCAAGGCTAGGAGCTTCTTCTTGAACGCCGCCACTGTCCGTTATGATCAAATATGATTTGTCCATCAACCATACAAAAGAAGGGTAGGAAAGTGGGGCAATTAATTGGATGTTGTCAATCTCACTTAGGAGCTTATAAACTGGATCTTGAACATTAGGATTTAAATGAACTGGATATATAATTTGAGTTTGGGGATTATCTACAGCAATTTCTTTTAGTGCTTCACATATTCTAACAAACCCCGCTCCATGGTTTTCTCGCCTGTGTCCTGTAACCAATATTAGTTTTTTTTCTTTGTCTAATACGCTTTTTAAATGCTCTATTTCTGTGTCTTGATAGTTTGAGTTTTTAACTTTATTTACGCTGAACATCAGTGCATCAATTACAGTGTTCCCCGTGACAACGATACTATCCTCAGACTTGTTTTCAAGAATTAAATTGTGCTTTGACGTCTCAGTGGGAGAAAAGTGAATATTTGAAACTACTCCAGTAACAGATCGATTCATTTCTTCAGGGAAAGGAGACTGCATATTAAATGTGCGCAATCCTGCCTCTACATGACAAATTTTAGCTCCTGCGTAAAATGCAGCTAAGCTAGAGGCCATTGTTGTCGTGGTGTCCCCATGCACATACACATAATCGGGTTTATACGTTTCTAAAATGGGCTTTAAGTCCGATAATATGGAAGATGTAAGGGTATATAGATTTTGATTGGGCTTCATAAGATCAAGATCAAAATCTGGCTCTATCTCAAAAAAATCCAATACTTGATCTAACATTTCTCGATGTTGAGCTGTGACACACACTTTAGTTTCAAAAATATCAGGATGTTTTAGAAACTCCTTTGCCAATGAAGCCATTTTAATCGCCTCTGGGCGTGTTCCAAAAATGATTAAGTTTCTTATCATTTGGGGTTATTAATATTCGTTAAACTTAATCTCCAATTTAAATTTTGAGTCTCAAATTCTTTTTCAATTTTCTGCGTATTCAATACACTGTACTCTGGGCGCTTCGCTGCAGTTGGATAATCTTTTGTTTTGATGGGTTTAACCTCAATAGTCTTGCCAAAATATCTAAAAATTTCTACCGCAAAATCATACCAAGATATCGCTCCAAAGTTACTGAAATGATACAGTCCATATGCCTTGGACGAAGATAAAACAATTTTTATCAAAACCTCAGCCAAATCGCCTGCATATGTGGGCGAACCTATTTGATCGGACACTACGCTAATTTCGTCTCGTGTTTCCGATAACCTTAACATAGTTTTCATAAAATTATTCCCATATTCCGAGTACAGCCAAGACGTACGTACAATAAAATAGGTGTCCATGACATCTTGTATGTTGAATTCACCTTGCAGTTTGCTGGCACCATATACACTAAGTGGATTGGGTGCATCCGTTTCTAAATAGGGTATTCGCTTTTGACCGTCAAAAACAAAATCTGTGGAGATATGAATCAGTGTAACTTGGTGTTTCTGACAAACCTCCGCTAAATATTTAG
>Ga0233438_10002302_pt1 | contig 19366 bp, 15 predicted proteins | sample SI_123_September_FD_182720 | JGI IMG/M metagenome (GOLD analysis project Ga0233438, IMG submission 182720) | Seawater microbial communities from Saanich Inlet, British Columbia, Canada - SI_123_September2016_10_MG | ecosystem: Environmental > Aquatic > Marine > Inlet | place: Canada: British...
TTAATTTTCTGCAAAAATAATTTTTTTACTGAAAAAATCAAGTTTTTTTTGAAATATATATCAATAAAAAAAGAACTTAGTTATAATTTTTCAGGAATCCACTTAACTTCCTGAACTGATAAGTCTTTAGACAACTTCCGTGCCAGCATAAAAAGGAAGTCAGATAGTCTGTTTAAATATGTTAAAGTAATTGGATTTACTCCCTCTTGCTCATGTAATGAAACTGATAATCGTTCTGCTCTTCTGCAAACACATCTAGCTATATGACAAAATGACACCGTTGTATGGCCTCCAGGAAGAATGAAATGAGTCATTTTAGGAAGCTTTTCATTCATTTTATCTATTTCCTTTTCTAAATAAGTAACAGATTTAGTATCTACTTCAGGAATATTTAGACGTTGTTCACCATTTTTAAGAGTCTGTTTGTTGTTTGGTGTAGCCAACATAGAACCCAAAGTAAAAAGATCATGTTGTACTCTTATAAGCACCTCTTTTAAATGGTTATCAATTGCCTGATCCTTAATCAAACCTATGTATGAATTTAGTTCATCTACGGTACCATAAGATTCTATTCTTAGATGATCTTTTGATACTCTAGAGCCGCCAATTAATCCAGTAGTACCTTTATCTCCAGTTTTTGTGTAAATCTTCATAGTGTAAATTTATGATTTTAAATTCTGATTGTAAAATGCTCTTTTTGTTGTTCTTTTCTAAAGAATACGATACCCCATTGATAGGTGTCTACTGTAATAGTAACTGAAGGATGTTTCTTAATTTCTTCCCAAGCCTGTTTCATTTCATAATTCCAATAAATATCATCAAATAAAAAAAATGAATCATTATGAATAGAAGATAGACTTAGTTTGAAATATTCTAGAGTTGCTTTTTTTGTATGATTTCCATCAAAATAAATAAAATCAAAAGTATTTTCATTTAATTGTTTTGCTAGAGTTTCATCAAAATTTCCAATGATTAGTTTTGTATTTTTAAATTGGTATTTATTAAATAAGTCCAGGGCTATTTTTGCTGTTTCTTTGCATCCCTCTAACGTTGTTATTGACGAATTTGGTAAAGAAATAGATAATGCAGCAGAACTTAATCCCAATGAAGTTCCTATTTCTAAAATAGAGGTTGGCTTATAGTATTGCATTAAATTCATTAATAATTTTGCTCTTTTATTAGAGATTCCAGCATTTTTAGCAATTTTGGATACTTGTCTCTTATTAGATGAAAATACTTTAGATCCAGCACCATAGTCCGTAACATTTATTGTAGAAGTGTTTTTGAAAAGTTCTTTTTTGTAATCCAAAAATATATGGTTATAATTTGTTGAGATTTTTTTATGCAAGCACTTGGTTATCAAATCAAACACAAAAGGAGAATGCACTCCATGTTTGTTTTTTGATTTAATTATAAAGTAAATGAAGGATTTAATTCTAAAAAACAACTTATTTTGGGTTTTGAATAACGAAATTAATAGAATATTTATTAATTTTGACTTTTAAAATATATATTTGTTATATCATTTACCCTAATAAAATGAGAAGACTACCCCTTTATCTACTATTTTTATTTTTTTTATCATCTTGTGTCCCTACCAAAAAGTTAGTGTATCTCAAGGGAATTCCGATTGATGAAAAAGAAATTCACAAAATAAAATCATCTCCTTACAAACTTCAAGTAGGAGATAATATCATAATAGATGTTAAATCAGATAATAATAGATTAATAGCTGCTTTTTTGAAATCTTCAACTATTTCAGAAGGCTCATTATCTACTCCTTCAGTATACAGTATAGATAGAAACGGTAATGTTAGGATGCCTATTTTAGGTGAAATAAATGTGTTAGGGTATACTACAAAAGAAGTTAGACTTAAAATAGAGGAAAACTTTGCTGATTATTTTAATGATGAAAACAGTTATTTTGTTTCAGTTAAACTCAACGGAATTAAATACACAGTTATTGGCGAAATAAATTCACCGGGCCCAAAAGTAGTCTATCAAAATAAACTCACTATACTAGATGCAATTTCATCTTCTGGAGATATTCCAATTACAGGTGATAAGAAAAATATAGAGGTTATTAGAATTACTCCCAATGGCACAAAAAAAAATACAATTGATTTGACGACTATAGAGGCATTAAACTCAGAAGTGTTTTTTATTCAAAATAACGATTTCATAAACATTAATCCGTTACCTCAAAAATCTTTAAAAGAGGGCTTAACCTCTTTTACAGGTATTGCTTCTATTATTTCTTTAATTACATCAACAATTTTAATTATTAGAGGATTGTAATTATATGAATTTAAAAAACCAATCCAATAGTCAGGAAAAAAATAGTTCCCTAGATCCTAAATATTATTTTTTTAAGGTTCTTGGGTATTGGCAATTATTTTTTGTAACCATATTACTTTCATTAATAACTGCACGATTTTTAAATGGATACAATACAAAATTATACAGTTTAAAAACTACGATTTCTGTTAAAGAAGAAACCAATCCTTTGTTCTCATCTGGAACTAATCTTACTTTTAACTGGGGAGGTGCAAGTGATATCATTGAAACTGTAAATATTATTTTACGATCAAGAACACACAATGAAAAGGTTGTCTCCAAACTTCAATTTTATATAGATTACTTAAAAGATGGTAAGTACAGATTTGAGGATGTGTACGGTGAAACACCTTTTAAGGTGATTGTTAATGAAAAAAACTTTCAATTATACAATAGGCTACTAAAGATTGAAACTTTAGACAATAATCAATTTAAAATTTCAACTGATTTTAAAGATGAAAATTCTGTTAAACTTGTTAAGTATTCCAACAATACTTATTTTAGAAAAGAACTCATAAAAGATAAAAAATATACTAAAACTTTCTATTTTAATGACAATGATTCTTCAAGTTTTAATGTAAAAGACTCTTTTTTAAGTTTAAATATTTATACAGATCAGTTGGCCATTCAGCCAAATCAAGTTTATTATATAAAGTTAAATAACTTTAATTCAACAGTAGCTAACTACAAAGATGTTTCAATCAAAAACATAACAGATGGTGGTTCAATTTTAGAGTTAGGTATGACTGGTAAAAATAAAAATAGAATTGTTGATTATCTAAATCAATCGGTTCAAGTGTTAGCTAAAGATAAACAACAACAAAAAACACTTTATGCCACTAAAACTGTTAAATACATAGATGATTTATTTAAGAAAGAATCAGATAATTTAGGAATTATTCAACGTGAGATGGGTGATTTTAAAAAATCAAATAACATCTATAATTTATCTTCTGAGGGAGAAGAGTTATTGCTGCAAACTAGCACACTATCTTTAGAATTAAAAAAGACAGAAAAAAATATAGAAGAACTTAATATTTTAGAGAGCTATATACGCTCAAATACTATTTATGAACAACCTGTTCCTGTTCCTGCCTTTATTCAAATTGCGGACATGAAAATATCTTCTATGGTAGATGAATTGATTTTAGAATCTACTAAATTAGAATTTCTTAAAGATAAAGTTAAATCTATACACCCTGATTATCAAAAGCTAACAAAAAAAATTGAGCAGATTAAAGTTAATCTTTATGAAAATATTTCCAATAACAGAATTTCTTTAAAAAGGGGAGCAAGAAAAATAGAAGAAGAATTATTAACCTACAATAATAAACTAAAACTATTACCAGAAAAAGAACAACGTTTGTTAAAGTTTCAAAAAGAGTACGAGTTTTCTGAATTTTATTATAGTTATTTTAAACAAAAAAAATACGAAGCTAGTGCCGCTGTTGAAGCTAGTGTTTCTGATGTGAAATTAATTGATGCTGCTGTAGACCTTGGACAATCTCCAATTTATCCTAATCCAACTTTTAATTATCTAGTTGGAATTATGTTAGGACTAATTTTTCCATTATTTTATATTATCATAAGAGAACTTTTAGATAATAAAGTTAGAACTATAGAAGAAATTGAAAATCATTACAGCATCCCAATCCTAGGTGCTATAGGAAACAACACAGGGGTTAATAATTTAGCTGTTTTTGAAAGACCAAAATCTACTGTGGCAGAATCATTTAGAGCCCTGAGATCTAACATTCAATTTTTATTTAAAAATAAAAATACTACAAAAAAGTCCAAAACTTTAGTGTTAACATCTTCTGTTAGCGGTGAGGGTAAAACTATGATTTCAATTAATATGGCTACTGTATTTGCTTTAAGTGGTAAAAAAACAGTATTGTTAGGTATGGATCTTAGAAAACCTAAAATTTATGATGATTTTAAATTAAATAATAATTTAGGTGTAGTCAACTATTTAATAAATCAAAAATCACTATCTGAAATAATTATAAATACTCAAATTCCTAATATGGATCTTATTTTGTCTGGTCCTATTCCACCAAATCCATCTGAATTATTATTGGGAGAATCTTGTGATAAACTTTTTAGTGAACTAGAAAAGGAATATGATTATATAGTAGTAGACACTCCTCCAGTAGGTTTAGTATCAGATGCTTTAGAACTATTTAAATATTCAGATGCTATTTGCTATGTAATTCGTCAAAATTATTCCCAAAGGGGAATGATGAATATGATTGATAATAAATACATCAATAAAGAGGTATCAAATATTAGTTATATATACAATGACCACAGAGTTAAAAGTAAGTATGGCTATGGTTATGGCTACGGCTATGGCTACGGCTATGGGTATGGCGCCTACAGTAATGGATATCATGAAAACGGTAAACAAGAAACATTCTTTGGTAAAATAGTAAGTTTTATTAAACCTAAAAAAAGATAAATAATACTAGAGATTAATATTCAATTCCATTAAAATAAATTCTCTCAATAGAATTATTCCCAAAAGAATAGGGAAGAAAGTTATAGGATTTAATAGGCTTTGTAATCATGAAATTTGCAAGCTTTCCTTTAGATATACTACCAATTTCTTTAGATAAATTTAAAGCATAAGCAGCGTTTAAGGTAGCTGAATTAATGGCCTCCTCTGGTGTCATTTTCAATTTTATACAAGCTAAAGAAACTACAAAATTCATATTACCAGATGGAGTCGATCCAGGATTGAAGTCTGATGCTATAGCTAAAGGAATATTTGAATCAATAATTTTTCTTGCATTTGTATATGGGATTCCCAAAAAAAATGAACATGACGGTAGTGCAACTGGCATAGTATCTGATTTTGATATTATGCTAATGTCTTCATCTGTTAAAACTTCTAAATGATCTACAGATAAGGCATTATTATTAACACCAACTTTTATACCACCTATTGAATTAAACTGATTTACATGAATTTTAGGAATCAATCCATATGTTATACCAGCTTTTAAAATACGATTAGTTTCTTCAGGTGAAAAATAGCCTTTTTCACAAAAAACATCTATGTAGTCAGCCAATTTTTGGGAAGCTATTTCTGGAATCATTCTGTTAATAATTAACTGAATATATTCCTCTCTATTTTCTTTATATTTTGAAGGTATGGCGTGAGCTCCTAAAAAAGTAGCTTTGATTGGAATTGGAAATGTTTCCTTTAATTTTTTAATTACTTGAAGCATTTTTAGTTCACTATCTAAAGTTAACCCATAGCCAGATTTAATTTCTAATGCACCCGTACCAGATTTAATTATTTCTTCTATCCTTATAACTGCATCGTTGTATAGTTGGTCTTCTATTTTAAGTTGAAGTTTTTTAGCTGAGTTTAAAATTCCCCCTCCTTTTTCGGCTATCTCATGATATGATAATCCTTTTATTCTATCAACAAATTCCTCTTCTCTAGAATCTGCATAAACTAGATGAGTGTGACTATCACACCAAGTGGGTAAAACTAATCTACCACTAAGATCAATAACTTTATCCGCTTTTTTAACATCAAGATTATCCATAGAGCCAAAGTTGATGATGATGTCATCTTCAATCAACATAAAAGCATTCTTGATGACGGGTAAAATACTCATATCTTTTCCAGAAACTTTTTTTACAGATTTATCTCTTACTTGAATAAGTTCTTTGATGTTGATGAATAAGGTTGTCATATTGTTTGATTACATTCGCTAAACAAACTTACATTAAAAAAAGAAAACTCTATGTTGTTGCCAAATGAATACCATTCTTATTTTAAGATATATATTGATGATTTAGCATCCAATGGTAAATCTATTATTGAAAACTTAATAGAAACAGGAAATCATTTAGAACAGTTTGCTACTACAATTTCTAAAGAAAAAGAATTATATGTATATGCTGAAGGAAAATGGACATTTAAACAGCTATTAGTCCATGTGATAGATACAGAACGAATATTTAATTACCGAGCATTGCGTTTTGCTAGAAATGATTCAACAGAATTACAAGGTTTTGATCATGATTTTTATAATGAAAATGTTGCAGCTAACTCTCAAGAACTTCAAGAATTAATAGATGAATTTAAATCAGTTAGAGCGAGTTCAATATCATTATTCAAAAGCTTTTCGGAAGAAGTTCTTCTAAGAAAAGGAAGTGCTTCAGGAAATATAATTTCGGTAAGAGCTATTGGATTTCTAATATCAGGGCACCAAAAACATCATCTTAAAATTTTTAAAGAAAGGTACTTTTAGAAATACCTCTTATTTTAAACTTCCCGTCATATCTTCTGGTTTAACCCATTCATCGTATTGTTTAGGTGTAACATAACCTAACCGGACTGCCTCTTCTTTTAAGGTAGTACCATTAGCATGAGCGGTATTTGCAATTTCAGCAGCTTTATAATAGCCAATCTTGGTATTTAAAGCAGTAACAAGCATTAACGAATTATTCAATAATTCATTAATTCTTGAATAATTTGGTTCAATTCCAGAAACACAATTTACATCAAAAGATATGCAAGCATCACCAATTAACTGAGCTGATTGTATGACATTAGCAGCCATCATAGGTTTAAAAACATTTAATTCATAATGACCTTGAGTTCCACCGATAGTTACAGCAACGTCATTCCCCATAACTTGCGCACAAACCATAGTAATGGCTTCTGCTTGAGTAGGATTTACTTTTCCTGGCATAATAGAACTTCCTGGTTCGTTAGCTGGTATGATAATTTCCCCAATTCCAGATCTTGGACCTGAAGCCATCATACGAATATCATTTGCAATTTTATTTAGAGAAACAGCCACTTGTTTTAATGCACCGTGAGTCTCTACCAATGCATCATGTGCTGCTAAGGCCTCAAATTTATTTTTAGCTGTTATAAATGGCATTTCTGTAAAATCTGCTATAAATTTAGCCACTAAAACATCATATCCTTTTGGTGTATTTAAACCAGTTCCTACTGCAGTTCCACCAAGAGCTAATTGGCTCAAGTGTTCTAAAGAATTGCGCAATGCTTTTAAAGAAAAATTCAATTGAGCAACATATCCAGAAAATTCTTGCCCTAAGGTTAGGGGAGTGGCATCCATTAAATGGGTTCTTCCAATTTTGACGACATCTTTAAAATCCTCAGATTTTTTTTGAAGAGAATTTCTTAATTGTTCAATTCCTGGGATGGTGTTTTCTACAATTTTTTTATAACATGCAATATGCATTCCTGTTGGAAATGTATCGTTTGATGATTGAGATTTATTTACATCATCATTTGGTTGAATAGTTTTTTCTCCCTCTCCAATTTTATTTCCAGCGATTTCATGGGCTCTGTTTGCAATTACTTCATTTACATTCATGTTAGATTGAGTTCCTGAACCTGTTTGCCATATTACTAAAGGAAATTGATCGTCTAACTTACCAGCTAAAATTTCATCACATACCATTGCTATTAAATCACGCTTTTCTATTTCTAAAACACCTAATTCAGCATTTGTAAAAGCAGCAGCTTTTTTGAGATATGCAAAACCATAGACTATTTCTAAGGGCATTGAAGCAGCTGAACCAATCTTAAAATTATTTCTAGATCTTTCTGTTTGAGCTCCCCAATATTTATCAGCAGGAACTTCAACTGAACCCATAGTATCTTTTTCTATTCTAAATTTCATGATTAGTACATTTTCAATGATATTACAAAATTACAAAATCCACAACAATCAGATAGTAACATTTGTGAGTATTTTCTTCTGGAAATATTTAACTAAATGTTAGTATCAATAAAAATTATCTATTATTTTTGCAACTTAAATTAAAGTTTTTTTAAAATGTTAGATTTTTCTCAGTTTTCAGGATTGGTTTTATTTATGTTTATTTTTACAGCTGGTTTTTGGTTGTTGATATTTTTATTAACTTTTGTTGTTCCTTACTGGTTAGGTGGCACTATCTGGGAAAACTTTAAATTAAAAAGAGAAGCAAAAAAAGCTGCAGAAGGAAAGTAGTTTTTACGATATACACATATAAAAAAGGCTCACTATATAGTGAGCCTTTTTTATGTAGTAACTTTTCAACGAATAAGTCTATGGTGTTCCAAAATCTTCGCCACCTTCATAATCTTCGCCACCTCTTCTATCGCGCTGTTGTTTCTTTTTTTGATTAAATCTATAGGTAAAGTTTAACGATACTTGACGAACTCTCCATTGCGATTCTTGATAACTAATACTGGTAGGGTTCTCTATACTAGGATTGTAATTCGTTGTTTTTCTTTTTCTAGAATTAAATAAATCACTTACGTTTAATACTAATGACCCTTTTTCTTTTATAACATCTTTACTTAAAGCTATATTGGCAGAAAAAATACCTTCTGATTCACTTTGAGCGGTATTTCTAGGTCCTCTGTAAGACAGTCTATTTTGCATTTGAATTTTCCAAGGGAGAGAAAAAGTAGCATTAAACCTTGTGAACCAACTATTGTTTGTATTTCCTAAATCTTGTGTCTCAGGAGTAGAGCTAATAGCTCCAGTTATTTCATCTATTATAAATTTATTGTAGGCATAAAGACCTTTAGATTCTTGTTGGAAAACATTAAAACTTCCAGATAATCGTACTTTTTTTGATGGATTAAAATTAGCAGTTAGCTCAAAACCAACTCTATCTTCTGAAGCTAGATTAATAGGCTCTCTGATTGTTATTACTTGGTTTACTCCATCTAAGAGTCTAATTTCTTCTCTGGTGACTCTTTGTATAGAATTTATTGAATGTTGGAAATAGATTGATGAGTTTAGGGTTAATTTACCAATTTTTTGAAGATAGCCTAGATCAAAAGAATTGGTAAATGTAGGAGTTAATCCAGGATTTCCTTTGTAAATTACATTCTGGCTACTTCTAGATTCAAAAGGATTTAAATACCAAAACCTTGGCCTTCTTAGTCTTCTGCTATAACCAATTGTAAAACTTTGATCTTCTGTTCTTTCAAATCCAATATTAATCGTAGGAAATAATTCTGTGTATTTGTAATCAAAATTTTCATTTGTGTTGGTAAGTCTAACTTTTACGTCTGTAATCTCTGTTCTTAGACCTATTAGATAAGTGAATTTACTAATTTTACTTCCATACTGAGAATAGATAGCATTTACATTTTGTTTAAAAACTAGGTTGTTAGAAGGATCGAAGTCTAGTTCTGGTGTTCTTGTAACCAGAAAATTAGAGTTTAAATCCTGAAAATCTCCTCGATAGCCTAATTCAAATTGGGTGTTCTCACCAATTGGTAAAATATAATCTGTTTGTATAAGTGTACTCTTAGAATCTTCAGTGGTAGTATTGTTTTCAATAGCTAAAGAGTCGTCAATGAATGCAGTTTCTGTTTCTTGACTATCACTGTATTGAAAATCAATAGTTAATTTATGACCACTACTGTTGATGTTATTTGTATAATTTAGAGAAATTTGTGAAGTATTATCTATTTCATCTTCATCTTGGACACGAATGTCAGTAAACTCAAGAATATCATTTGCATCAAAAACACGAATAGTGTTAGTTGATAGGTTTTTGTTATTAGAGTCTCTGAAAAAATAGGTTCCAGTAATTGAGCTTTGTTTAGATAAAAAATATTCTAATCCAACATTAATGTTATAGCCATTTCTGTTCCTTTCAAAATCTCTGTCTTCAATTCTTAGACTATTTAGAGATTCATTTTGAAAAGTTGATAGATTCGTTAAAAAGTTTCCCGGTCCTGAACTATCTCTATATCCTAGATTGGTAAAAAAATTAACTTTTTTTGTTCTAAAATTTATATTAGAAGCAATCCGATATTGCGTTGGATCACCAATAGTTGCATTCATAGAACCATTTAAACCAGTTGCAATTCCTTTTCTGAGAATGATATTTAAGATTCCAGCAGTTCCCTCAGCATCATATCTTGCAGATGGCGAGGTAATTACTTCTACTCTTTCTATGGCATCTGCAGGTAATTGGCGTAATGCATCTGTACCGCTTAAACCAACCAATGCAGAAGGCTTACCATCTATTAATATTCTAACATTTTCGTTACCTCTAAGGCTTACATTTCCTTCTACATCAACATCTACTGAGGGAACATTGTCCAAAACATCAGACGCAGAACCACCTCTAACAGTCATGTCTTTACCTACGTTGTAAATTCTTTTATCTAATCTGATTTCAACTGTAGATTTTTCAGCAATTACAACAACTTCATCTAAAGTATTTGTGTTTTCAAATAATTCAATGGTTCCAAAATTAATAGATTGATTAACAACTTTTTTGGTTAATTTGATGGTTTTAAAAGAAATAAATTCAAAACTGATATCATAAATTCCAGGATTTATTTTTATATTAAAACTTCCTTTTGAATCAGTAATCCCTCCACTTAGTTGATTATTTTTTGTATCATTTAAAACTATGGTTGCGTATTCAAGAGGTTCTTTGGTTTCAGAATCAATAATAATTCCAGAAATAAAAATTTGAGAGTTTTGAGGCTTTTGACCAAAAGCATTAAAAAATGTAATTACAAACATTACAATAAGAAAATTAGCTTTACTCATATCAATCGTTGATTTATATATTCGACTGTAAAATTCTTATTTAGTTTATAAATTAGTAGTTAATATTCTGTTAAACAAAAATACATTACAAGATATACTTGATGTTTTCTGGAGGTCTTCCTATTATAGCTTTTTCTTTATTGATTACAATTGGTCTTTCAATTAGCTTTGGATGTTCTGTCATTGCTCTAATCACTTCATCGTTAGTTAATTCTTTTCCTTTGTAATTCTTTTTCCAGATAGATTCATTTTTTCGTATCAATTCAAGAGGAGTAATGCCAAGAAGATTTATGATTGATTTCAATTCGTCAAAACTTAGAGTTTCTTTTAGATATTCTATAATTTTATATCCTTGCTTACTTTCTTTTAGAAGTTGTAAACCCTCTCTCGATTTTCTACATCTTGGATTGTGGTATATTTTTATCATAAATTTAGTCAGTATTTTAACTCGAAATTATAATTGTGATGTTGTGTCCTTTTGTCCTTGCGACATTAGATATGCTTTTAGAAATGAATTTATGTTACCGTCCATTACTGCATCTACATTTCCTGTTTCATGGGCAGTTCTTACATCTTTCACTAATTTGTATGGATGCATTACGTAATTTCTAATTTGGCTTCCCCACTCATTTTTCATTTTTCCAGCCTCAATATTATTTCTCGCTTCTTGCTGTTTTTGTAATTCAATTTCGTACAGTTGAGACTTTAACATTTTCATTGCTGTAGCTCTATTATCATGTTGTGAACGTGAGTTAGAGCAAGAAATTTGAATTCCTGTTGGTTTATGAGTTAACTGAACTTTTGTTTCTACTTTATTAACATTCTGGCCGCCGGCCCCACTAGATCTTGCAGTTGTAATTTCTACATCAGCAGGATTAACCTCTATTTCTATAGAATCATCTGCTACAGGATATACATATACCGATGCAAATGAGGTATGTCTTTTGGCATTGCTATCAAAAGGTGAAATTCTTACCAATCGGTGAACACCATTTTCCCCTTTTAACCACCCAAAAGCGTAATCTCCATCTACCTCTACAGTAACAGTCTTTATGCCAGCCGAGTCTCCAGATTGATAGTTGAGAGTTTTGAGCGAAAACCCCTGTTTTTCGGACCACATAGAATACATTCTAAATAACATTTCTGCCCAATCACAACTTTCTGTACCACCAGCTCCAGCTGTAATTTGAATAACAGCGCTAAAACTATCACCTTCTTCGGAAAGCATATTTTTAAACTCAATATCTTCAATAAATGTTGCCGCTTTTTCGTATTGAGATGCTATTTCTTTCGCATCTATATCCCCTTCTTTGTAGAATTCAAATAAAACATGAAGATCTTCATCTAAAGAAATCGCTTTGTTATAGTCATCAACCCATTTTTTTTTAAAACGAATTGATTTCATTAAAATTTCGGCTTCTTTTGGATTGTTCCAAAAACTTGGATCTGCTGTTTTTTCCTCTTCATTCGAAATTTCAATCAGTTTTTTGTCGATATCTAAATATATTTTTAGTTTAGAAACTCTTTCTGATAGATTTTTTAGTTGATCTTGTGTTACCATAGTTTAAAACAAAAATAGTTGAAAAAAGTGAAAGCAGACAGGGTCTTATGAAATGATATTTAGGTTAAAGAAATTTCTTTTTCTTTTAATTTAAAAATTAAATAAAATTATAGTTATTTTTATAAGCAAACACTAACTAATGAAATCAAGAAGAGACTTTGTTAAAACATCAACTATACTTGGAGCTGGATTGGTATTAGCACCTAGTATGTCTTTTGGAATGTCAAATTCTACAAAAGAGAAACTAAACATAGCACTAATAGGTGTGGGACTAAGGGGAACCAATCATTTAACGAATTTATTACAAAGAACAGATGTAACTATCTCAGCTATTTGTGACATAGACATCAAAAGAATAAATCTTTGTTTAGAGATTATAAAAAAAGCATCTAAACCTTCACCAAAAACTTTTGGAAAAGATACTCTAGATTATAAAAACCTTTTAGAGGATAATTCTATAGATGCTGTAATTATATCTACACCCTGGTTGTGGCACACTCGTATGGCAAAAGATGCTATGCTGGCTGGAAAATTTACAGGAGTTGAGGTCTCTGCAGCTAATACCATGGAAGAATGCTGGGATTTAGTTAATATCCATGAAAAAACAGGTTCTCATTTGATGATATTAGAAAATGTTAATTACAGAAGAGATGTAATGGCTGTTCTAAATATGGTTCGTCAAAATGTGTTTGGTGAATTACTTCATTTTCGTTGTGGATATCAGCATGATCTGAGATTTGTGAAATTTAATGATGGTATTACACCCTATGGTAAAGGAGTTGAGTTTGGAGAGAAAGGGATTTCAGAATCTAAATGGAGAACCCAACATTCATTACTTCGTAACGGAGATGTGTATCCAACTCATGGCGTTGGACCAGTAGCTACAATGTGTGATATAAATAGAGGAAATAGATTTGTGTCAATGACTTCTCATGCCAGTAAAGCTGTAGGTTTACATAAATATATAGTTGATAACGGGGGTAAAGATCATCCCAATGCTAAATTAAAATTTAAACAAGGAGATATTATTACTTCTACCATAGAAACTGCTAACAGAGAAACCATTATAGTTACTCATGATTGTAATTCACCCAGACCATATTCATTAGGGTTTCGTGTTCAAGGAAGCGAAGGTTTGTGGGAGGTAGATGGAAATAGAATGTACATTGAAGGTATTTCGAAACCTCATCGTTGGGATGAAGCTAAACCCTGGCTAGATAAATATGACCATCCTTTATGGAAGAAATATGGAGATTATGCTCAAGGTTCTGGACATGGAGGAATGGATTTCTTTGTTTTAAATGCATTTGTTGAGTCTGCAAAACAAAATATTGCACCACCCTTAGATGTATATGATGCAGCAGCGTGGAGTGCAATTACGCCACTTTCCGAGGCTTCCATTGAAAATAATGGAGCACCACAAGATTTTCCAGATTTTACGAGAGGTTTGTGGGTAACACGAAAACCATACGACTGGATTAAAGACACATACTAAGTATGAACCAAGTTATTAGTAAAGCTCCCGGAAGGGTTTGTCTTTTTGGAGATCATCAAGATTATTTAGGATTGCCAATTATTGCATGTGCAATCAATAGATTTGTTGAAATTCATGGTATGGCAAATGATTCAGAAGAGATTTGTATAGAAATGCCAGATATGAAAACATCTAGAAGTTTTCATATTCATGATCCTTTTGATCATCTTGAAAAAGGAGATCATATTGCTTCCGTAGTTCGAGTAGTAAGGCGTTATGGATGTGTTTTAGATAAAGGGTATACAATCACAATAAAAGGAGATCTACCAATAAACGCAGGACTTTCTAGTTCCTCTGCTGTGGTAGTAGCGTGGATTCGGTTTTTGTTGGATGCTTTTGGATGTAATCAAAAAATTACTGATGAATTAGTTGCCAAATTTGCCTATGAAGCAGAGGTGGTTGAATTTAATTCTCCTGGAGGAAGGATGGATCAATATACAATAGCAATTGGCGATATTATATTTTTGGAAACGGGAGATTCAGCTAAGTATAAAAAGCTTGAAAGGTCATTAAGTAGTCTCGTTATTGGTGAATCTGGAATTCCAAAAAACACGATGGGTTTGCTTAGTGATTTAAAAAGAAAAGCACTAGATTCAATTGAAGCAGTTCTAGAGTACGATTTGGATTTTAATTTGCATATAGCCGAACTTGAAGACGTAGATAAGTATTCAGATATTCTTTCTGAAGAATTACAACCGTTCTTTTATTCTTCTATTAAAAACCACATGATTACTCAAAATGCATTGATTGCATTGAATGAGGAAATATTAAATTATGAAAGGATAGGAGTGTTGATGAATGAGCATCATTCTATATTAAAAAATATTTTAAAGATTACAACTCCAAAAATTGACAATATGATTGAAGCTGCTCTTGAAGCAGGAGCATATGGAGCTAAAATTGTAGGTTCTGGTGGAGGTGGAAGCATTTGTGCCATTTCATCTAAACAAAATAAACAACGAGTAATTGATAATATTTTAGCAGCTGGAGCTAAAGATGCATATGCCGTTTCTGTAACTTCTGGTAAGCAATTTATGATATCATGACAAATCATTTAATTATACTAGCAGGAGGGGCTTCGTCAAGGATGAAAAAACCTTCTTTGTTACAAGTCTCTGAAGATATTATTCATCAGGCAAATTCGAGAAGTAAAGCATTGATTTTAATTAATGGTCGTCCAATGTTAGATTATGTTTTATTTAATGCACATCAATCAGGATTCCAAAATATTTATATAGTTATAGGAAAAGAAGGGGAGCTTTTTAAAACTTACTATGGAGAGGAGAAAACACAGAATCAGTTTCATGGATTGTCTATTTCTTATGTTTATCAGCAAATTCCTGAAGGGCGTATAAAACCATTTGGAACTGCTGATGCTGTATGTCAATCTTTAGAGCAATATCCAGAGCTACAAGAAAATCAATTTGTAGTTTGTAATTGTGATAACCTATACAGCGAAAAAGCGTTTAAATTGCTTCGTTTAGATAAAAGCTCTAATGCATTTATAAATTATGATAGAGATGCATTAAAATATTCTCAAAAACGTATTGAAAAGTTTGCCTTGACTAAAGTCGATCAATATAATTATTTACAGGATATAATTGAGAAACCATCTACTTCTGAATCAGAAAAATATAAAGATAAAGATGGTAAATTTCGAGTAAGTATGAATATTTTTAAATTTGACGGATTAATATTTTATCCTTTTTTACAAACCTGTGCTATTCACCCCTCGAGAAATGAAAAAGAATTGCCTTCTGCTTTATTAAAGATGATTCATGCTTACCCAAACTCCACAGTTGGAATACCACTCTCAGAACATGTGCCTGATTTAACAGGAAAAGATGATATTCTCATAATGAATGAATATCTTGCACATCACCCTGTTAATTTACATTGGCCAAAAAACTAATTATATTATGATTTCCTTATCGAATTTTGATTTCACGATTATTTTCTCACTTTTTGCAGTGATACTTACTATAGGTATTTACGTTGGAAAAACATCAGGAAAAAACACCAATCAATATTTTCTCTCAGGAAGAAATATGCCATGGTGGTTATTAGGACTTTCTATGGTTGCTACTACCTTTTCTACAGATACGCCTAATCTTGTTACAGACATAGTTCGTACCAATGGAGTTTCAGGAAACTGGGTTTGGTGGGCATTTTTGGTTACTGGATTATTAACTGTTTTTGTGTATGCAAAACTTTGGCGAAAGTCTGGGGTGAATACAGATATTGAATTTTACGAACTTAGATATGGAGGAAAGCCTGCACGGTTTCTTCGTAGCTTTAGGGCTGTATATCTAGGGATCATATTTAACGTATTGGCAATGGCTGGGGTAACTTTGGCGGCGATAAAAATTGGACAAGTAATGTTAGGATTAGATCCAGTTTTAACCGTTGTTATTGCTGGGTTTATTACAGTTGTCTTTAGTGCTATAGGTGGTTTTAAAGGGGTTGTATACACAGATTTCATTCTCTTTTTTGTTGCGATGGCAGGTGCTTTTGGTGCTGCTTATTATATTGTAGGACTTCCAGAAGTAGGAGGGTTGGAAAACTTAATTGCACATGAAAATGTAAAAGATAAATTAAATATTCTTCCAAGTTTAGATGATACGGAAACATTTATCACACTTCTTATTATACCACTTGCAGTTCAATGGTGGAGTTCTTGGTATCCTGGTTCAGAGCCGGGTGGAGGTGGATATGTTGCTCAACGCATGTTGGCAGCAAAAGATGAAAACCATGCAATTGGAGCTACATTTTTCTATAATATCATGCATTATGCGTTGAGACCTTGGCCATGGATTTTAGTTGCTTTAGCATCTCTTATTCTCTATCCAGATTTAGCGAGTATTCAAGAAGCATTTCCAAAGGTATCACAAGATAAATTAGGTCATGACCTTGCATATTCTGCTATGCTAACAAAATTACCAAGTGGTTTACTCGGCCTGGTTTTAGCCTCTTTAGCTGCTGCTTATATGAGTACTATAAGTACTCACCTAAACTGGGGTGCCTCCTATGTGGTCAATGATTTCTATAAACAACAGATAAACTCACAAGCATCTGAGAAGCATTTAGTAAATATTGGTAGAATTACTACTGTTTTATTAATGATTGTTAGTTCTCTAATAGCATTATCCTTGACAAACGCATTACAACTTTTTGAAATTATTTTAATGTTTGGTGCTGGAACAGGTTTAATTTTTATTCTACGATGGTTCTGGTGGCGTATCAATGCATGGACAGAGATTTCAGCGATGATTGCATCTGGAGTTATTTCTATTTTATTAACATTTACAACTCAAGGGATAGCACTTTTTGAGGTTGGAGGAGTATTTCCTGGATATATGAAATTTCCTTTTGTAGTTTTTTGTTCATCAATTATTTGGTTGGTAGTTACTTTTTTAACGGCTCCAGAAAATGATAAGGTATTATTTGCTTTTTATTCTAAAACACAACCAGGTGGTCCAGGATGGAAAAAGATACTCACTAGAGCCGATAAGGCTAAAATATCAATCATTAAAACTACCGAAAAATGGAGTGTTCCAAACGGTATATTAGCAATGATTTTAGGGTGTATTTTAATTTATTCAACAATGTTTGCTATCGGTAATTATATTTATGGAGAATACTTTATAGCTATAGTTTTAACCTTTGTTGTGTTAGTTTTTTCCTTTTTATTATTAAAAATATGGAAAAAAATTAAAGGTACTGTATTGTAATAAAAAGAGAATTTAATGAATATTTTAATTCATTATTAATTATTGTATTTTTACGATTATTCAAAAACATTACACATGAAAAAACTAATTTTAGTATTATTATTTTTGAGCTTTTCTACTCAAGGATTTGCTCAATTTTTTAAGGATAATAAAAATATTACAAGATACGATGGGTATTTCACATTCTATTATGATGAAAGTAATGATAAAATATTCCTAGAAATCGAAAACCTAGATAAAGAGTTTTTATACGTAAATGCGCTTTCAGAAGGTATAGGTTCAAATGATATTGGTCTAGATAGAGGTCAATTAGGAAATACAAGAGTCGTTAAATTTATTAAAGCTGGAAATAAATTACTTTTAATTCAACCAAATCAATATTATAGAGCAATAACTAACAATATTGAAGAAAAAAAATCTGTTGAACAAGCCTTTGCAAAATCAGTTATTCATGGTTTTAAGATTATGAAATCTGCACAAGGTAAATACCTTGTTGATGCCACCTCTTTCTTTATGAGAGATGCACACAGAGTTCAGGGTCGTTTATTATCAAGAAAACAAGGAAATTACAGTTTAGATAAAAATAAAAGTGCTGTGAACTTAGAGAGAACCAAGGCATTTCCTAAAAATGTAGAATTTGACGTGATGCTAACTTTCAAGGGTTCTCCCAAGGGTTCAAATATTAGAAGCGTAACACCTACACCATCTTTAATAACAGTTAATCAGCATCATTCTTTTATAGAGTTACCAGATGATCAATATAAGCCAAGAAAGTTTGACCCTCGATCTGGTGCCAATGCAATGTCTTATTTAGATTATGCTACTCCTGTTAATGAATCTATAAAAAAACGATTTATTTATCGTCATAGATTAGAGAAGAAAAACCCAAATGCTACTAAAAGTGAAGCTGTAGAGCCAATTATTTATTATTTGGACAGAGGAACTCCAGAACCTGTTCGATCTGCTTTATTGGATGGTGCTAGATGGTGGAATCAAGCATTTGAGTCTATTGGATTTACAAATGCGTTTCAAGTAAAAATGTTGCCGGAAGACGCGGATCTGTTAGATGTTAGATATAATGTGATTCAATGGGTACATAGGTCCACAAGAGGTTGGAGTTATGGAAGTTCTGTTTCAGATCCAAGGACAGGAGAAATTATAAAAGGGCACGTAAGTTTAGGGTCTTTACGGATTCGTCAAGATTTTTTAATTGCTCAAGCACTACAAGCTCCTTATGCTAGTGACGATACAAGCGATCAGTTTGCTCTAGAAATGGCCTTAGCTAGAATTAGACAATTGTCCGCTCATGAAGTAGGGCATACTATTGGTCTTGCTCATAATTTTGCAGCAAGTTCTAAAGGTAGATCTTCAGTAATGGATTATCCTCATCCAACATTATCAATTAAAGACGATAGAGTAGATTTTACAGATGCCTACGATACAAAGATTGGAGATTGGGATAAAGTTTCTATTGCATATTCTTATTCTGAATTTAAAACAGATGAAGACGCCAACTTAAAAAGCATATTAAATGATGCTTTTAATAATGGTGCTCGTTTTATTACAGATCAAGATGCTAGGCCTTTAGGAAGTGCACATGCTTATGCTCATTTATGGGATAACGGTTCAGATGTGT
>Ga0233438_10002303_pt1 | contig 19343 bp, 16 predicted proteins | sample SI_123_September_FD_182720 | JGI IMG/M metagenome (GOLD analysis project Ga0233438, IMG submission 182720) | Seawater microbial communities from Saanich Inlet, British Columbia, Canada - SI_123_September2016_10_MG | ecosystem: Environmental > Aquatic > Marine > Inlet | place: Canada: British...
AGGATACATTACATGTGCATAGACTGTTCCTGCAAACATTACATAAGGAGCACCTGATGCAAAGTCAGTAGTCATTCCATCTAATGTGGAAGGATCAGCAGGCATTCTCATTAAGTGAGGGCCAGATTCAATCCATTGACCTTCAGCTGATTCTTCTTCTGTTAAAGTTTTTGGAGTTGTATTATCTTCACCCATATCTCCGTGCAACATCCATGCATATCCATCTTTATCCATAACAGGAGTCTCATCAGCTAGGTAAGCAGAAATCCATTTAAATACTTCAGTATCTCCACAAAGCGGCATTGCTTCGTGAGCATCAACCCAACCATTTTCAGGATCAGATTGTCCTCTTGGATTTACTGGTAAACATGTCCAACCATTAGTACCTTCTCTTAAGACACTCATATCAGGTCCTAGGACACTAGCATCAGTAGCTATATAATCAGGAGCAGCTGTTGAATAAGCCCATATCTGCCATTCAGCAGAAGTGTGAGAGCCTTCAGGCTCACCATTATTAGTTTGATTTTCAACTGGCATATTACAACTAGTAATTAATGCAAGTAGAATTATAGAATGTATATATTTCATAAATGATTTATTTAATATAAATCTAAAGAAAAAGAGCTAACATCCCAAAAAAGATAAATTGAATAAATAAAATGTTTGATGATAGGTTGTGCTCTTTAGATTTGACTGTTTTGAAAAATATATATTGAAAACAAAGTGAAAATATAAACCACCACAAATAATTAGAAAAAGGAACAGGAGATATTACAAATTCCCAATAATCAAGTTTAGGAGCACTTTTTTCAATAAGAAGATCAATTAATACCATAAGAGATGAGGCGAACAATATCTTATATATTTCTTTTCCTTTTATCAGTTTATCTGATAAACTTCCGGTAGCTATTATTAATAACACCCAGTTAAACCCAATTAAATATGGTACTTCATAGATTTTTGGACCAAAATTAGCTCCATAACTATATTCCCCAAAGAAAAGACCATAGTTAACTCCCAAGATTTCAACAATTAAACCCAAGAAAAAAATTAGTGTTAAACCAATTTTTGATTTATTATCAGATAAATCATGATTTAAAAGCAATAATAATAAAGTCAATGAAAGGACATATGGAGTTGTGGACAGGAAAAATTCACTTTGGTCTGATGTTATTCCAAAAAAACCACTGATATTGATTAGCCAAAGAAAAAAAATTGATAATCTTAAAAATTCCTCATTATTGGATAGTCCTATCATTTTTATTTTATTAATTCAGATACAATTTTTGCTGAGTTTAAACATAATGGAATTCCACCACCTGGATGCACACTTCCACCACAAAAATATAAGTTTTTAATTTTTCTAGAAAAATTAGGATGTCTTAAAAATGCAGACATTAATGAATTACTAGAGCTTCCGTAAAGAGAACCATATTGAGATAAAGTTTTGATTTCTATATCCTTGGGTGTAAATACCTCTTCATTTAGTATATGCTTTTCTATTTTAATATTTAAGGTTTTATTTATTTTTCTAATAATATTTCTCCTTAAGGTGTCCTTAATTTTATCCCAATTTTGACCAGAATCATGAGGAGAGTTGATTAGGATAAACCAATTTTCACAATCTTTTGGGGCATCATTTTTTACCACTTTAGATGTTGGACATATGTATATTGTAGGGTCTTTATAAACTGTTTTTTTATTGAATATAGAATCAAATTCTTTAGCATCATTATTGCTAAAAATTATATTATGTAAATCAATTTCTTTAAAGGTGTTATTTATATTCCAATAAAAAACAATTGCAGAGCTTGATGGCTCATATGTTTTTAGATAATGTGGTTTTTTAATACTAGGCAATAATCTTTCATAAGTAAGATTTATATCCATGTTTGATATAATTATGTCAGCTAAGTGCTTTTTGTTTTGACTATTTACTCCAATAGCTTTTTTATTATCGATTATTATTTCATCTACCGATGAATTAAAATGAAATTTTACTCCTAGATCATTAGCTAAAATAAATATAGACTTTGAAATATCGGATAATCCATTAGTTGGCATAAAGACACCTAGATCATGTTCAAGATGTTGAATCATTGACATTATTCCTGATGTTTTATAAGGGTTTGAGCCATTGTAAGTTGCGAATCTATTAAATAGTTGAACTATTTTTTTGTTATCAAAATTCTTTGAATTTAACTTATTCAGAGACAAAGTCATATCAAGCTTAAAAAAATTAACAATACCCTTAAATGCGTCAATTGAAAAGTATGTAGAGGCCTTGTGAAGAGAACTTTCTAAAAATATTTTTCTAGTTAATTCAAATTTAAATTTTGATTTATTTAGGTACTTTATTAGCTTATTTTCATTTGTATTAAGCTTTGAAGAAATTTCTTTTATAAGTTTTTTCTTATCAGAAAAAGCATTGATGTATTTACCATCTTCCCAAAAATATTTACATCCAATTTCAATCTTTTTATACTTTATATACTTGTTTATATCTCGATTTGAAATTTTAAATAAATCAATTAGTAGTTCAGGCATTGTAAAAAGCTTAGGTCCAAAATCATATCTAAAATCACCTATTTTAAATTCTGATAATTTTCCACCGAATGATTTATTCTTCTCAAATACTAATACATCATAGCCCTTACACTTTAATCTAACAGATAAAGCAAGTCCAGCAATTCCTGACCCAATAATTATTACTCTTTTAGACATTAAATGTTTTTATATGAAGAATATTACATCTTACAAATAGTTCTTCAGAGTACCATTTTCTTTTCCTTGCTTTTGAAATAATCTTCATATGTTCAGAATTGTTATAAGCATATAATTTCATTTTTTCTTCACTTTCCCATATGCTTATTGTTGCTTGTTCAATTATTGGAAGTTCACCAACACCTTTATAAAAAATTGCTCCATCATGATGCTTAATTGATCTAGAGGCTTTAGATGTATTTATCAAAAAGTCTAACATTTTTTTAAATCTTACTCTTGCTCTGGTTATTATTAAGATTTTTTCATTTTTATAATCACTTTTATTATCAAAGGGATTAGAATTATTCCAAGAACCCTTTGATTCATAGGGGTCAATTTTAATTTCTGTTCTTTCATAACATTTATCATTAATGTTACTTATCACCTTATGAGTTTTGATAAATTTCTCTCGATCTTTATCATTTTCCCATGCTGAAATTAGTATGTAGTTGGAAAAATCTGGAAAAACACTAAACCCTTCTTTTGATCCAGTACCAAGAAGTTTAATAAATTTTTGATTTTTAAAATCAAATAAGTTTTTATTAAATGTGTAATTCCCCATAAGTTTAAACATCCAAAACTTATTTTTTTTAAAGTAAAGTTTGTCTATGTAATAGGTCAATGTGTGAAAGATTTAGGCACTATTAAGTTACAAAAAAATCCTCAACGTGAGCTGAGGATTTTATGTGGTACCTCCAGGAATCGAACCAGGGACACAAGGATTTTCAGTCCTTTGCTCTACCAACTGAGCTAAGGTACCTTTAAGGAATGGCAAATATATTAATTTTAAATAGCACTATTCAAATGTTTCTTTAATTTTATAATAAATCTCCTTGATGAACTTAGTAATAGATATAGGAAATACAAGTGTTAAACTACATTTATTTGAGAATGATGAAAAGATTATTAGTGAAACTTTAAATGAAAACACTTTCATTGCAAGTTTAACTGCTTTAAAAGTCAAGTATAGTATTCAAAATGTCATTATCTCATCCGTGACATCTAATTATAAAATAGAATTGACGAAAATTTTTAGAAATTCAAACTTGTACGACCTATCCGATAATAAAATTAAATTGCCGTTTATTAATAGCTATAAAAATTCAGGATCTTTAGGTCAAGATCGAATTGCCCTAATTTCAGCAGCTGTTTTTAATTATCAAAACCAGAATAACCTTGTAATTGATCTTGGAACATGTATAACATATGATTTTATTGATTTGAAAGGAACCTATCTTGGAGGGGCTATCTCTCCAGGCATAACAACTAGGTATAAAAGCCTTAACCAAAACACTTCTAATCTTCCATTATTAGAGTTTGAAAATATTGAGAAAATATTAGGTTTAACTACTAGCGAGTCAATTCAAATAGGTGTTTATAATGGAATTATTGGAGAAATTAATCATTATACATCTACTCTTAAAAAAACTTATCCAGAGTTTAACATAATTATAACTGGCGGTGATTCAATCTTTTTGTTAAATAAGATAAAAAATGCAATCTTTGCGGACCCAGACTTTTTAGCAACTGGCTTAAATTATATTATAAAACTTAATGAAGGTGATTAAAAATTACTCTCTGATTCTATTATTTGTTCTTTCAACATCATTTGTTGTATCTCAAACTAATACGGGATCTCCTTATTCACTAAATGAATTAGGTGAAATAAACTTTTTAGGAAATGTTTCAAACTTATCAATGGGGGGGATTGATTCTGCAATAGATTCAATTGAATTTAACATAAATAATCCATCTTCATTAGCTAAGTTGAAAACAACAAATTATTTGATAGGAACATTTTATAAATCCACTGGAATTTCTAATGTAAATTCTACCGATAATATAAATACTGCAAACATTAACTATATAGCAGTAGGAATACCTACTAAAAGATTTGGGTTTGGATTTGGAGTTCTTCCTTATTCTTCAGTAGGATTTAATCTTCAATCCACTGATGAATATAATACTGCAAACTCAATAAATTCGAGATTATTTGGTGCTGAAGGTAATATTAATAGAGCTTTTGTGTCTATTGGTTTACCATTGCTTAAATATCTTTCATTAGGTGCTTCAGCAAATTATAATTTTGGGAAGTTTAATTATGAAAAATTTAATTTGATTGAAAATGTAAACTATGGGATCTTTTCAAATAGTAGTTCAGAAATTTCAGGATTTACATATAACTTTTCATCAAATTTATCTATACCATTAAAGAATGACTTTACATTAAATTTAGTTTATAGCTTTTATCCTGATGGAGATTTAGACTCTTTCAATATAGAGTCGCTTTATACATCTAATACTTCTTCAATTACACTGGAATCACTAGGTGATTTTGTAGATATTGACTTAAATTCAAGAGGCTTAGAAAACACAAAACTTCCTGTTCCAAAAAAATCAATTTACTCTTTGGGACTTGAGAAAAAAAACTCATGGTTTATTGGTTTTCAGTATGAGAGCAAATTATCCTCAAATTTTGAAAATGTTTTCTTAGACACCCAAAACGTATCCTACAGAGATTCAAATTCACTATCTATCGGTGGATATATAATCCCAGATAGCTCATCCTTAACTAGTTATTGGAAAAGAGTTAAATATAGGTTTGGTATCAAAAATGAGAAAAAAAGTATTATTGTAAATAATTTGCCTATAAATCATTTTAGTTTAAATTTGGGACTTGGTTTACCTATAGCTGGACTCTCAAAGGCTAATTTAGGTCTTGAAATAGGTAAAGTAGGAGATAATAATAGTCTAGTTAAAGAAAATTATTTCGCACTTAGATTAGGGTTGTCTTTAAATGATGTTTGGTTTATAAAAAGAAAGTATAATTAGATATAAATTCCATGAATAACCTCAAGTTTTTTAGATATTTATTTTTAATATTATTTACATCACCTTTATTCTCTCAGCTAAGCTCAGATGAGTGCTTAGAGCAACTATCAATTTTTGCAGAATCAGCAAAAATCAAAAATTATCAAGCTGCTTATGAACCTTGGAAAATAGTTTTAGATAACTGTCCAACTCTTAATGTAGCAACTTACCAATATGGAGAGTTAATTCTTAAAGATTTTATCAAAAAATCTACAACCGAGGAAGAAAAAACAAAATATTTGACAGATTTATTGAGTTTGTATGACCAATGGTTAGAAAACTTCCCTGTCAGAAAAGGCGTTAGACAAGAGGGTAAGATACTCAGTAATAAAGGTCAAGCAATGCTAGACAATGGAGTGAAAGATAAATCGTTGATTTACGACACTTTTGACTATGCTTTCAATAATGACCCTGGAAGTTTCACGAATCCAAAATCTTTAGCATATTATTTTCAAACAGGATATGACTTATATAAGGCTGGTAATAAAATAAATCTTGAAACTTTATTTGAGAAGTATGAAGAGTTGACTGAAAAATTTGAGCTTTTAAAAACTAATATTTCAAAAAATATTGATGTAATATTAAAAAAGGAGGAATCAGGCACTGCCTTAACATCAAGAGAAGCTAGAAACAAAAGAATTTATGACACTAATTCAAATGCAGTTAGTGCCTATCTTAAATTAATAGATCAGCTTATTGCAAAAGAGGCTACATGTGATATCCTCATACCTCTTTACTCCAAAAACTTTGAAGAAAATAAAAATAATCCTTTATGGATTAGAAGGGCTGCAGGTAGACTAGATGGGAAGGAATGTTCTGATGACCCTCTTTTTGTTACTTTAGTTGAACAGCTCCACAAATTAGAACCTTCTGCAGACTCAGCTTATTATTTAGGTATATTAAATGATAAGCAAGGTAACTCTGCTGATGCTCTAAAGTATTACCAAGAATCTGTTTCATTACAAACAGATAATTATAAAAAGGCAAATATTTTATATAAAATAGCAGTTAAATTTAAAAATTCTGGTAGAAGATCTTCTGCAAGAGATTATGCTGAACAAGCTTTATCATTTCAGCCTTCCCTGGGTAGAGCTTATCTTTTAATCGCTAATATGTATGCTGATAGCGCCAATGGATGTGGTGATACTCAATTTAATAAAAGAGCAGTCTTTTGGCTAGCTGCTCAGACTGCTCAGAAAGCAGGTAGAGTAGATGCTTCATTAAAGAAGTTAACTGCTACAACTGTTGCAGCATACAATGGAAGAGCCCCTTCTAAAACTGATATCTTTACTGAAGGTAATCAAGGAGCAACAGTATCCTTTTCATGCTGGATTAGAAGAAGTGTTAAGGTTCCAAACCTTTAAAATGAAGTATAGCTTTTATTTTTCTATCATTTCTCTTATTATTTTTTCTTCATGTAATACTGAGCCAACAGTTGTTGTATCTCAAAATAAAAAAACTCCTGTAAGTATAGCACACAATTTCACAATGACCTATACTGATTCAACTCTAACAAAATCATTTGTTTCAGGTAAAACTCATTATGATTTTACAAATGACCAGTTAAATTTTTCTGAATTTTTTGAAGATGTAGAATTGATAATTTATGATTATAATAAAACATCAACCATAAGATCTGACTATGCAATTGTATTTAATTCCTTTAGGTTTATGGAATTCAAAGGAAATGTTGAAATTACAACTACTGATGGTGAGTTATTAACTACAAGTCAATTATACTATGATACTGAAAATGAATGGCTTTTTACTGAAGATAATTTTGAATATACTGATAAGACTAACAAAATAATTGCAACTAGACTTGACTCAAACAGAGACTTTACCGATCTTGTTACAGGTAAACTAACAGGTTCAATTAACATAGCAGAATAATGAAACATTATATAATTTCAGAAATAATTTATTGGGTTATCGCAGTAATATCAATTTTTAGTTTTTTTGAAAACTGGGGAATCAATAATAATAAAGCATATCTTTTTCTTGGTTTTTCTATCCTTTCGGTTTTTATGGCTTTATTTAGAAGACATTTTAGAAGGAAATATTCAAATAAAAATTAAATGATAATTATCTCTAGTCTTTTATTATCAGCTTTTTTTTCTGGTATGGAAATAGCATACGTTTCCTCAAACAGATTAAATCTAGAAATTGAAAAAAATCAAAGTGGTTTGATTCCTAAACTACTATCAATTATTACTCAAAATCCATCTAGATTTATCGCAACAATGTTAATTGGTAATAATTTTGTACTTGTTATTTATGGAATCTTTATGGGTCAATTTATTTTAGACAATTTAGCTTTCATAGAGCTTACAAGTATTAATGAGCTTACCCTAGTTTTGATTCAAACCTTAATATCTACATTAGTTATCTTAATAACCGCAGAATTTATTCCAAAGGTTTTATTTCAGATATATTCTAATATCTCAATGAAGATTTTTGCTATTCCTGCTTATTTTTTTTACACAATATTTTATCCAATAACGAGTCTAGTTACAATTATTTCAAATTTCATTCTTAAATCATTTTTTAAGGTTAATCCAGATGATTCAGGCATATCTTTTTCTAAAATTGAATTAGAAAATTATATTGAAAATGAGATTGAAAAGTCTGATAAAAATCTAGATTCTGAAATTGAGATTTTTCAAAATGCTTTGGAATTATCTGAAATAAAAGCAAGAGATATCATGGTGCCTAGAGCTGAAATAATTGCTCTTGAAGATTCTACAAATATTGAAAAAGTAAAAGATTTATTTATTGAGACAGGGCTTTCAAAAATTCCTATTTTCAAAGATTCAATTGACGATATAGTTGGATATATTCATTCTTTCGATTTTTTAAAAAAACCTTTAAATATCAAAGAATTTATTCTACCAGTTGTTTTTATTCCAGAACCTATGTTAGTTAATGATGTTTTAGAGAAATTAACAATACAGAGAAAAAGTATTGCAGTTGTAATTGATGAATATGGTGGAACATCTGGAATAATTACTGTAGAAGATATTGTTGAAGAGCTTTTTGGAGAAATAGAAGATGAGCATGATAATTATGATTTTTATGAAAAAAAGATTTCTGATGATTGTTATGAGTTTTCCTCAAGATTAGAGATAGAGTACCTTAATAAAACTTATAATTTAAATCTACCTGAATCGGAATCTTATGATACACTAGGTGGTCTTATTGTCTTTAATAAAGAAGAAATACCTAGGATTGGTGATGAAATTTTAATTGATAATTATTCAATTGAAATTTTGCATGCAACTTCTTCAAAAATCGAAAAAGTTGTTGTAAAAAAAATTGATCAAGAATAGCATAAATAAATACTATATTGTAATTTCGAAAATTATTTAAATTATGGCAATACTTGGACAAATTAGAAAAAGATCAATCTTCCTAATAATAGTTATTGGAATGGCATTATTTGCCTTTGTTATTTCTGGTGTTTTTACATCAAATGGTGGATTTGGAGCTAACAAACCAATTGGAGAAGTAAATGGTGAAGAAATTGATTATGAAATGTTCAATATGATGGTTGAACAGGCACAGACTGTTTATGGCCTTAATACAATCAATGCAGTTAATTTAGCATGGAATCAAGGATTAAAAAATCAAGCTTTAGTTCAAGAACTTGAGAAACTTGGTATCGATGCAGGAAAAGATCAACTTGAACAAATTATTTCAAGCGATCAATCCCTAGTTATGAATCCATTATTTCAAAATGAAATAGGTCTTTTTGACTTTAATAAGTTTTCAAGTTATATAACCCAGCTTAAATCGTCAAACCCCACTATGTATAATCAGTGGAGACTTCAAGAACAAAATATAATTTCTTTAGCTAAGCAAAAAATTTATTTTGATCTTATTAAGTCAAGCGTTACTTACACGAATGTTGAATCAAATATTCAATATCATTTAGAAAATGATAAAGTAAATATTGAATATTTAAGAATACCCTTTGATATTATTCCAGATTCTACATTACAAATAAAAGATTCTGAAATTTCATCATATTTAAAGAAAAATAGAGACTTATATGAAAAGAGTGAGTCTAGAGAAATCGAATACGTGTACATACCTGATGTTGCATCTAATTTAGATGAAAACAATATTAGGAGTAATCTTGAACAACTAAGAGATGGTTTTTCTCAAATGAATCAAGTAACAAACTCTATTGAAGAAATAAAAGGCTTTAAAGATGTTAAAGATTATTCTGAATATATTGAAATATACTCCGATATAAGTTGGGATTCTATATACAAAACTAAACAAGAGCTTTCAAGTGATTTCTCAGATATTCTGTTTGGATTAAGAAAAGGTGAAGTTTTTGGTCCATATAGAGATGGTAATACTTTTAAAATCTCCAGAATGATTGAAAAGAAGAGGGATGGTAATTTAAACAAAGTTTTAATTGCGGATGTAATAAAAGAAATAATCCCATCTAACGAGTCATCAAATACAAATTATAGATCTGCATCACAAGCTGAATTCGATGGAAATAATGATTTACCTCTTAATAACAGTAATACAAGTCTTTTTATTGATTCATTTGAATCATTTGAAAAATTTGATGCGGGATTACCAAGTTATACAAATTCAAGACAGGTTATCAAATGGCTATATGAAGATCAAACAAAAGTAGGAGACGTAAAAAGATTTACACTTAATGAAGGTTACTTAGTTGCAAAAGCAAAATCTTTTAATAAAAAATCATTACCAAGTGTTGATGAGGTTCGAGATGAAATTTCACAGATTCTTTTAAATGAGAAAAAATATAACTTCTTTTTAAATAAGCATAAGTCAAATAATGATATTGAATCACTTTCAAAAGTTTACGATATTGATCTAGAAAGAGCATCTGCTGTTACTCAATACGATCCTATTTTAGTGGGTGCTGGAGCGGAACCTTATATTATTGGCTCTGCCTTTTCTCTAAACACAGATGAAACTTCAAATATCCTGAAAGGTAATGGAGGGATTTATTTAGTTAGACTTATTTCAAAAGATACCGCTGAAGATATAAATCTAGCTGCTGCAATCTCAAATTCTCTAGGTGATAGAGAGATAGAAAGAATTTCAACTCTTATACCTGAAGTTCTAGAATCAAAAGCAGAGATTATTGATAATAGAAGTTTATACTATTAAATTAACAAGTCACTAAATTTAAATACAGTATTATAACCTTTATTTTTAAAATAATTTATTGGGTTATCTTCTGATGACACCATTATAAAATCTCCACCCCAAGCGCCTAAGCTTTTTATTTCTCCACTAAAGTCTTTAAAGAGTTCTTTTTTGATTGTTGTTTTTGAAATTAATTTTGAGATAATTTGTTCATGAGAGCATATTAATTCATTAAATATTTTCTGATCACTACAATTCAGAATATTTTTTGTGATTTCTGAAATCTCACTTATTAATTCTTTAGATGGTTTTACTTTTTTATACTTTTTAACCTCATTTAAAGAGTTTTGCTTATGGTTTAGATAAATAAAATATATATTTTCATGAAATACTGGCCTAAAAGTCACCTCTTTAATATATTTTTTATTCTCAGATATGCTGAAAAGTAATGGAGAATTAGATCCAGCACAGGCAATATCATAACCGCTACCATTAAAAATTTTATTATTAAGCTTAAATGGATCTATTTCAGCAAGTTTTGAAAGATTAGAGATTAATGTTGATGAAGATCCTAGCCCCCAGTCTTTATCAAAAGTTAATTTTGTAGTAATATTTGCCCCTGAATTAGTTAAAAAATTTGGATTGAAAACTCTTATATTTTTTATTATTTCAATCAAAGTATTTGAAATTTTAATTGATGAAGATTTATCCAACTCTAAATTTTCCCTATATATTTTAGATTGAAACCAAACTTTCCCATTAGAGTTTTTGCTGGTCCATTTAATATATTTAGAATCATCTTCTAGAATCTCTAAGTATTGACCAAATAATGTTGGAGCTGCAAGGGAGAGTGCGCCATCTAATATGGCATATTCTCCAGATATTAAAAGCTTACCATTGCTATACAATCTCATTTTTAGTCTTTTAAATTGAGAAATTTAGTAACAGATTGATTGTTTATCTCTTTATCCTTAAAATACTCTTTAGATTTTTCTATTTGAATCTTACTCGCATTATTTTTAATAAGTAGATTAATAAGGTGCATTTTCATATGACCTTTTTGAATTCCAGAACTTACTAATGATTTAACAGCTGCAAAGTTTTGAGCAAGTCCTACAGAACATATAATTTTCATTAAATCAGATGAATTAGGATTCCCAAGCATTTGAAGTGATAATTTAACCATAGGATGTAGATCTGTAATTCCACCAACTGTTCCAATTGAAAGTGGAATCTTTAGACTTATTTTAAATTTATTATCAATTATTGAACATTGAGATAAACTTTTATAATTTCCGTCTGAAGAAGCATATGCATGAATTCCAGCTTCAACTGCTCTGAAATCATTTCCAGTTGAAATTAAAACTGCATCTACTCCGTTCATTATTCCTTTATTATGAGTAACTGCTCTATTTATATCAATTTGAGCTATATCAAAAGCACTTTTAAATTTTGATGAAAACTCTCTAGAAGATAGACCAGCTATAGTTCCTAATTCTTCTACATTGCACTCCACAGATGCCTCAACCAAGCAATTAGGAGTATAATTTGATAATATTGACATTATTATTTCAATTTCTTTTTCCGAGTCTTGTAAAAGGTTAGATTTTAAAATTATCTCCTTGAAAGCTTTTGAGATTTTCTCTAAACATGAGTTAATAAAATTAGCGCCCATAGAATCAACAGTAATGAAATCTACTGATAATTGGAAATAATAATTTAAATCATTTGATTTATCAATCAATATAATTTTTTTTATTCCACCACCCCTGGCTCTCATTTTTTTTGTTATTTCATCTGTTGATTTGATTAAATCTAATTCATTATCACTGATCACCTTCTTGAGAGATTCTTTTCTTCCTTTGAATAAAAAATGTATTTGACCATTTTTTAGATTGTTGATTATATTAGATTTAAACCCTCCTCTTTCAAACCAAAATTTTGAAGAGTTAGATAAAGCAGCGACAACAGAACTTTCTTCTGTAACGAGAGGAACACAATAATTTTTATTATTTATAAGAAAATTAGGAGATACAGAGTATGGTAAATAAAAATTTGAAATACTATTTTCTGAAAATGAATTGTGTAAAGATTGAATCTCATTGTCATTATTCAAATATGAATTTAAAATTTTTTTATATTCACTGGATTCATTTAAAAAATTTGAACTAATCCAATTGATCTTATCTTCTCTAGAAAGTTTCGAAAAACCAATTATTTTTTCTGGCATAATTTTCTTTACTTTATGTAAATATAAGTGAAATCAATCTCAATTTAATCTAACTAATCAGCAACTATGGAAAAAGTAAAACTCTTTAATGGTGATGAAATAAATCAAAGGACAATTTTAGGTCATCCTTCAGGTCTTTTTACACTTTTTTTTACCGAGATGTGGGAAAGATTTTCTTACTATGGTATGCGCGCAATACTTGTATTATTTCTTATATCATCTCTAGATAATGAAGGTTGGGGTTGGGAAAGGAAAGATGCGTTGTTATTATATGCTTGGTATACTGGTCTTGTCTACATTACACCAATTTTTGGAGGCTTACTCGCAGATAAATTCCTTGGTTACAGAAAAGCAGTTGTTATTGGAGCCTTTTTGATGACTTTAGGACATGCAGCTATGGCTTTAGAGGTCTTTTATGATTTTTACTTATATGTTGGATTAAGCTTTTTGATCTTGGGGAATGGTTTTTTTAAGCCCAATATTAGTTCAATGGTTGGACAGATGTACAAAGATCAAGGTAAAATAAAGGATGCAGCATATACAATTTTTTATATGGGTATTAACTCTGGTGCCTTTTTGGGTATTCTTTTGTGTGGATATATAGGTGAAACAGTTAATTGGCATTATGGTTTTGGATTAGCAGGAATATTTATGTTGTTTGGAATGTTACAGTTTCATTATGGTCAGAAAATATTTGGTGATATTGGTTTATCTATAAATAAGAGTAAAGACGAAGAAACGATTACTAATGAAGACAATAATGAATCTCCTAAGATTATAAGTGATAGATTAATTGTAATTGGTATTTTCTCATTTGTAACTGTTTTCTTTTGGTGGGGTTTTGAGCAAGCGGGAGGTAGTATGACAATTTTTGCAAATGATTATACTAATAGAGATTTAGTTGGTACTGGTGCTTTAGTCTTTAAAATTATTAATTCTTTGTTGACAATTGTTCCAATGATTATCTTAACCATCATACTTTATCTTTTATTTAAAAACACATTTGAAAAGTATGCTATTTCGAACCTCTTTTTAGCTTCAAGTTTTGTAATTATTTGGGGTATTGTCATTTGGATGCTAAGTAGAGAATTTTCTCAAGATTCAACTGAAGTACCTGCATCATGGTTTGCTATTTTAAACTCATTCTTTATTATTGTATTTGCACCTGTACTATCAAAAGTATGGCAATCTAAATTTAATCCATCTGGCCCTATAAAATTTGGTATTGGTTTAATGCTTTTAGCTCTTGGATTCGGAATCCTTTCATATGGTTCAATTAATATTCCATTAGGAGCAGCTACTGCTTCACAAAGTATGGTTTTTCTGATTTTAGCCTATTTATTCCACACACTTGGAGAGTTATGTGTTTCTCCTGTTGGACTTTCATACGTTAGTAAATTAGCACCACAAAAGCTAGTTGGATTAATGTTTGGTGTTTGGTTTGTAGCAAACTTTATTGCAAACACTGCTGCAGGAATTACAGGTAGTTTTATAGATCCGATAGTTGAAGATTATGGTATGTCTGTCTTCTTTTTAATATTCACTATTTTACCTGCCTTTGTAGGATTATTGATGATACTTGCTAATAAAAAAATCGTTACAATGATGCATGGAATTGAATAATTAGTTATAAAGATTTAATTATTGAATTAGCTATATTATTTGATGTTTTATCTAAGGAAAGCATAGAATAAATCTTTGAATAATCCTTAAGCATTTCTATTCTTTTTTGACCATTTATTATTTCATTAAATTCATTGATTAACTCCTTTTCAGTTAATTGATTCTGAATTAGCTCTTGAACTACCTTTTGCTTTAAAATAATATTCACAAGTGAAATAAAATCAATTTTCACAAATGTCCTACCAATTAAATAACTAATGAAACTAGTTTTATAACATACTATTTGTGGAACTTTAAAAAGAGCACATTCTAATGAAGCTGTTCCACTAGTCACTATTGCAGCTTTAGAGTTAGTTAATAAATCGTAAGTTTGATTATAGACCACTCTTACACTCATTTCCTCTGCTATCTTATATAAACTTTTGTCTACATTTTTTACTCCTGCAATGACAAACTCATATTTTGAAAAATTTTTTTTTAGAGTTAAAAAAATTGGTAACATAGACTTAATTTCTTGAGTTCTACTACCAGGTAAAAATGCTATTATATCTCTTTCTTGTGAGATATTATTGTTCTTAAAAAATTTTTTATTTGGTTTAAAATTATCAACTTGCTCAATTAGAGGATGACCATAATAAGTTGACTCCATTTTGTGTTTGTATTTGTAATATTCTTTTTCAAATGGAAATATAACATAAAGCTTATCTACGCTATTTTTAATAGTTTTAATTCTACTCTCTTTCCATGCCCATATTTGAGGGCTTATATAATAGTAGTTTTTAAATCCATTTTTTTTTGCCCACTTACTAATTACTAAATTAAAACCAGGATAATCAATATATATAATTCTATCAGGCCAAAATTCATTTATATCTTTTTTGCAAAACTCTATGTTTTTCCAAATAGTAAAAATATTTTTTAGTACTTCATAAAATCCCATAAAAGCAAGTTCTTTTATGTGTTTTACGTTAACACCACCGCTTTGGATCATTTTATCTCCACCCCAAAATCTGATATTTGCTTCTTGATCAATTAATTTGATTTCATCAATTAATCTAGAACCATACAAATCCCCTGATGCTTCTCCAGCTATTATGTAATATTTCATTTAAAATTCCATTCATTTAGATTTTGAATGGCATGGTGAGCAGTTAGATCAAATTTAACCGGAACAATAGATATATAATTTTGATTTAAAGCCCACTCATCAGTGTCTTCTCCTTTATCTCTATTTACAAATTTTCCAGTTAACCAATAATATTCTTGTCCTAATGGATTTTTTCTTTTATCAAATTCCTCATCCCAAAATGCTTTAGCCTGTCTACATACTTTTACTCCTTTAATTTTAGATTTTTCAACAGATGGGATATTAACATTAAGCACAACTCCATTTGGAATTCCGTTTTTTAAAGCAGTAAGAGTGATTTTTTTTATATAATCTTTAGATTCTTCAAAATTAGCATTCCATTTATAATCAAGAAGAGAGAAACCAATAGCAGGAATCCCTTCTATTCCAGCCTCAATAGCTGCACTCATCGTCCCTGAATAAATCACATTAATTGATGAGTTTGACCCATGATTTATTCCAGATACACATAAATCAGGTTTTCTTGGCATAAGTTCATTAATAGCTAATTTAACGCAGTCAGCTGGTGTTCCAGAACAACTATATTCTATTGTTTTAGAATCCTTAGGAGTGATCTTTGATGTATGTAAGGTTGAATTTATAGTTATTGCATGTCCCATCCCAGATTGAGGGCTATCAGGAGCAACAACTACAACATCACCAATTTCCTTCATTACACTAATTAAATTTCTAATTCCTGGAGCGTTTATACCGTCATCATTTGTTACTAATATTAGAGGTTTGGACATAAAAGTTATTTAATGTAAAGATATAAAAACGTTTAACTCATTTAACTTTAACATAAACTTTGCTTCAATTCTGCTTTGCTTAAGTTTATTTTAAATTAATTTAGCAATATGTTTTTAAGAATATTTGGATTTGTAATATCTGGAATTATTTCATTAGTAATATACTTTGAGGTATCCAATGTCAATTTTTCAAGTGATGAGCCAAATAAAGATAGGCTTCTTGTAGATCTAGTCTCATATGTATTAGATAAATTACATTACGATCCTCAAATTATAAATGATGACTTTTCAATCAAAGTATATGATGACTTTATTGGTGCAGTTGATTCTCAAAAAAGATTCCTACTTAAATCTGATTTAGAACTTTTTTCTCAGTTTAGACTGTCTATTGACGATCAAATCAATTCATCAGATATAGCTTTTTTTAATGTAGTATATGAAACATTAAAAAAAAGAATTGATGAAGTTGAAAACTTTTATGATGAAATTTTAGAAGTTCCATTTAACTTCCAAATAAATGAAGAAATTAATCTTGATTATGAAAATTTAGAGTATGCATCAAGCTCAGACGAGTTAAAAAAAATATGGAGAAAAAGACTTAAGCTTTCTGCTCTTGATGGATATGCATCAAAAAAGGAAATAAAAGATAAAGAAGAAGTCATCCTAGAAGAAGAAATTGAAAAAGAATCTAGAAATGCTATTTCAGAAAATTTAAAAGATTTTTTCCAATTTAATAAGGAACTTGAAAGATCAGACTGGTTTTCAATATATCTGAATTCTATTGTAACTCAATTTGATCCTCATACTTCCTATCTCGCTCCTGAGGCAAAAGAAGCTTTTGATCAAAATATATCTGGTAAATTTCAAGGAATAGGAGCAAGACTATTTAAAAGAAATCAACAAGTAGAAATCTCAGAAATAATTATTGGTGGTCCTGTTTGGAGAGACAATCTTCTAAATGTTGGAGATATTATCATTGCTGTTGCACAATCTGCAGAAGAAGAGCCAACTGAAATATCATTGATGAAATTAACGGATGCTACTGACTTAATTAAAGGTGAGAAGGGTACAAATGTGTTTTTGACTGTTAAAAGAGTAGATGGCGGTATCGAACAGGTTGAAATAACAAGAGATATTGTTGAGCTAGAAGAGACTTACGCTAAGTCATCAATAATTAAAGATGACTCAAATATTTATGGTTTAATAAATCTGCCAAGATTTTATGTTGATTTTGATGATTACGGTGAAAGAAATGCTGCAAGTGATATCAAAAAAGAAATCTTAGAATTAAAGAATAAAAATATAAATGGATTAATACTTGACCTTAGAAATAATGGAGGTGGCTCTCTGAAAACTGTTGTTGATATTACAGGTTTTTTTATAGAGAAAGGTCCTGTAGTCCAAGTTAAAAGCATAGGAGGAAGAAAAGAAATTCTTAAGGATAATGATCCATCAATTATTTGGGACGGTCCACTTGTTATTCTTGTTAACGAGTTTTCAGCTTCAGCATCAGAAATTTTAGCTGCAGCACTTCAAGATTACAATAGAGCTATAATACTTGGAAGTAAACAAACTTATGGTAAAGGAACTGTTCAAAATGTAGTTGATTTAAATAATGTTATCTCGGGTAACACATATGGTGATTTAGGCTCACTTAAAATTACTACTGATAAATTTTACAGAGTTAATGGAGGATCTACTCAGCTAGAAGGTGTTAAAAGTGACTTAATCTTTCCTAACAGATATTCCTATATAGATATTGGAGAAAAGGATTTAGAAAATCCTCTTAGCTGGGATAAGATTGATCCTGCTAGATATGATAATTCAGTTAAAGTTTTTAACTATGCTAAAGCTATTTCAAACAGTAAAGAAAGAATTGCTAATAACGAATATTTCTCAATAATTGATCAACATGCTAAATTGATTAAATCTAAACAAGATGATAAAACAATTTCGTTAGATTATAATTCTTATAAAGAAGATCAAGAAGAATTTAAGCTACAAAGTGATAAGTTAAAAGTTATTGAAGAATTTAATTCACCTTATTTATTCGAATGGAATGACAGTAATCTTAATGCAAATAGTTCATATAATGATGATATGAAAGAAAAAAGAGATAGGTGGATTAAGTCTCTACAAAAAGATATTTATATTGATGAAGCTATGAATCTTTTAAAAGACCTGTCATCTTTTAAAGGAAATGATATATTATCTCACATAAATATTGATTAATCTTCTTTTAATCTACTTGAATCAAAGTTCAAGTAGATAAAAAACATTACACTAAACATTAATAGACTTGACCCTCCATAACTTATGAATGGTAGGGGGATCCCTATTGATGGAACCAATCCTATTGACATACCTACATTAACAAAAAAATGAAAAAAAAGAAGACTTGCAAAACAATGACAGTAAATCCTTTTAAAGTGGTTAACCTGTCTGTCAGCTCTTAAAGAAATTCGAATAATTAATAACATAAAAAATAATATTGTAATAAGAGAGCCTATAAAACCCCATTCTTCTCCAATAGTACTAAATATATAATCAGTGTGTTGTCTAGGAACAAAATTTCCTTTTGTTTGAGTTCCCTGAAGAAATCCAGCACCAAATAACCCTCCATTACTAATTGCTATTTTAGATTGATTTGTATTATATCCAATCCCTCTATCATCAACTTCTTTTCCAATAATTAAATTAATTCTATCTCTATGTCTTTGCTCTAAAATATTTTCAAATAAGTAATTAGTTGAAAAGGAAATTCCAACAAGAATAATAAATGATAATAAATACCTTAGAATTGAGGTTTTAAATTTTTTACGTCTATTATATATATATAATA
>Ga0233438_10002304_pt1 | contig 19342 bp, 20 predicted proteins | sample SI_123_September_FD_182720 | JGI IMG/M metagenome (GOLD analysis project Ga0233438, IMG submission 182720) | Seawater microbial communities from Saanich Inlet, British Columbia, Canada - SI_123_September2016_10_MG | ecosystem: Environmental > Aquatic > Marine > Inlet | place: Canada: British...
ACTAATTTTCATTTCTATTTTAATTCAAATATTAAATTAAAATTTTTTAATTCATTTTGTAAAAGGTTAATTTCTTCATTAGTAGTTGCTAAAATAATATTTGATCTATTTTTAGATGAAAATCTATAAAAATATTTATTATTGAAATATGTTTTTTTATATAATGAATTTCCATTGCGTATTTTTTCTATCTTTTTATCTAGAAAATCTATTTTTTTTATTTGATTTAAAATTAAAATTAAGAATTTTAAAATATTTTCTTGATTGGCGTTTCTTGGGTATTCATCTTTAATATTTAATCCTTTTTCATAACGATCTAATACTTTGAGCGCTTTTTGAAGTCTCGTATCTTTAATATCTTCAACTTTGACCAAATATTTTGTCGTTAAATCATTTTCACTTAAATAAAGCGATAAGAACATTTTAAAATAATAAGGATAATTTTTTCTAGGTATATCACCTCCTCCAAAGTAGTAATTGTTGGGAGTAAAAACTTTTTCATTTATATATATTACGCTTTCTTCAGGAACTTTTTCAAAATTTGAAATTTTATTTGAAATATATTTTGCTATTTGGTGAAAGTATAATTGATTATAATGTTTTTCAAATCTAGAAATATTTTCATTATCTTCTATTTCTATATCTCTAGATAATGGTTTTTCAGGAATATTAATTTTATTTACGTCTATAATGTTTAAAAAATTATTATTTTTTAAGTATAATTCACCAACTCTAAAAATTATGAATACACAAAAAATAATGTAAAAAATATTTTTAATTTTTATAGATTTTAGGCTTTCATAAATATGAAAAATTCCTACTGACGAAAGAAGCAACAGAAAGGGTACTAAAAAAAATACTCTATGAACACTTAAAGTATATTGTTGATCGTTGTCATTGTTTATTGCAGATATTAATGGAAGCAATAAGTTTACTATAAATATAAATAAAATTGTTAATTTTGTGTAATCATTTTTTAAAATTAAACAATATAGTCCCAATAAACTAAAAAGCACAATCAATATATTTTCAATTTTATAAGGCCTATGAATTAATAAATCACTTGGCGTAGACGAAAAATTTAATACATAGAGGTTTAAGAAATGATAAAAATTTAAAAAAATATTTTTTATGAGTTCAGTAAAACCTGTATTAAATTCGTCGATTCTTACAGATGGAAGAATAAATTCTTTTGTGAAAAATAAAAATAAATTTCCTGGGTAAAGAATTGTAAAAATAATTATTATCAAAATAAAGATTAAAAAAATATTTTTTAACCTTTTTATTGAAATAATGTTTTTATAATAAGATAAATTTGTAATCGAAAATTTTTCAGGAACAAAAAGGTAAAATGCCAATAAAGATATGGCAAACAATCTTGCCGTTATATAGTTCAACGAACATAAGCAAAAAGCAAAAGCTAGAAAAAAGGTATTTATAAAATTCTTATTATCATTAAATTTTTGAAACCTATAAATCATGAAAAAAATCATTAACAGCGTTATCATTTGAGGTAAAAGTAAATGCTGAAAAATTAAAAAATAATTATTAGTGGCTAATAAAAAAATTGTTAAAAATGCAACTTTAGAATTTATCCATTTTTTTATTATGTAAAAAAAAAGCGTTAAGGATATTAGGCCATAAATAATAGATGGCATTCGAATAATTGATAAATTAAAACCAAAAATATCTGAAATATATCTTGATATAATTAGAAATGCATACCCAAATGAGTTATTAAAATGTCCACTGGTAACGGGGTCTTCGCTAATAGAAAAAACTAGCATTCGTTTATCAATTGGCAAAAAATCCCAATATATTTCTGCAGCCTCATATTGGGATATTAGAGGAGGCGTGTAATATATTGTGAAAAAAATAATTATTAGAAATAAATTTATTAAAAAAAAAATATTTTTATAATTTATTTTTTTCAATGTAATTTAAGAGTTAATTCATGCATTGATATTTCCCATCCTTTATTTTGCCAATCTCTTACTTTTTACTTTTATGCTTTAGTATTTAAAACTTTATTATTCATCAAATTTAAATTAGATAATCTAGTATTATATGACATTTATATTGGTTAATAAATCCTATAAAGTGTTGATTAAATGAAAAAAATATTAATTTATAATTCTGGTGGAGGTCTTGGTGATTCAATACAAATTATACCTCTAATATTGAGTCTAAAAAATCATTTTAAAAAATCAAAAATGCTATATTTAGGCTCACATGATAATCATTTTAAAGGAAAGTTAAAAGAATATAATATTGAAGTTGAAACGCTTGATTTAAATTTAAAATATTTTGGATTTAGGTGGTGGCACTTATTATTTGTTAAAAGAAACTTAAAAAGAAAAAATGAACCTAAATTTGATTTAATTATTGATTTACAATCGAAGTTCAGAAACTCTTTGGTTCTTAAGATGATACCTCATGAAATTTTTTACTCAACAACATTTAAAAATTTATTTTTAACTAGGAAAATTAAATTTAAATCAAAAAATCATATTGAAAATTTAAACTTTTTATTAAATGAAAAAATAAAAACTATAAATTTTAATTATAATAAATTACCTAAAATTCTAATTAATGAAGCAAAAAAATTACTACCAAAAAATAATTATATTGGGTTTTCAATAACTCAAGGTAACGAATACAGAAAAAAAAGCTGGTCTATTTATAAATTTATTTCTTTAGCTAATAGGACATTGATCAAAAATAAAACTCCTGTTTTTTTTATTGAAAAAAATCAAGAACACGTAATTGAGAAGATTAAAAATCAAGTTCCGACTGCACTTTTTCCAGAGACAGAATCTAAATTAGCCTGCCCTGCTCTAGTCACGGCTTTATCATCAAGATTAGATCAAGCTGTATCAATTGATAATGGAGTAATGCATATGATGTCACTTACAAATGTACCAATGATTGTTTTATTTGGACCAACAAATTCAGATAAGTTTGCTCCAAAAAATGCCTACACAAAAGTACTTGATAGTAAAAAAATTCATAATACTTCAGATATAGAGTCTATTTCTGTAGAAGAAGTCTACAACTTAATTTAAATTTTTAAAATTTTAATCTCTTTTGTCTTTGCAAGTTTTGTTAGTTCTATATTTACTTTTTTTAATTTTGATTTTGAATTAGACCTTGAAACAATAGCCACTCCAATTTTACCAAGCCTAAAAAAGGGATAACTTCCTATTTCTATATCTTTTTTATATTTTTTTTGAATTTGTCCTAATTTCTCGGAAATATTGCTTTCCACCGTATAAAGATTTAATGTTTGGCTATGAATAGTTAAACCTTTTATTAAGTATCTTCTGCAATTTTCAATCATAGAGTTTAAGATCGAAGGCACACCTGGTAATGATAAAACATTTTTTTTTATAAATCCAGGAGCCGCACTTGAGGGGTTATAAATCAATTTTGCACCTCTTGGCATTTTTGCCATTTTTTTTCGCCCTTCGTTAAATTTTTTTTTTCCGTAATATTTTTCTAAAATTTTGTAAGCTTCATTGTGATATTCGTGCTTTACTTTAAAAGCTCTAGCAATTGACTGAGCGGTAATATCATCGTGGGTGGGGCCAATACCACCTGTGGTAAAAACATAATTAAATTTTTTTGATAAATTTAAAATATTTTCTACTATAGTTTTTTCTATATCTGGAATTATTCTAACCTCATTGACAGTGATTCCACATTTTAAATTCAACCAATTGGATATAAATGCAATGTTTTTATCCTGAGTTCGCCCAGAAAGTATTTCATTACCAATTATTAAAATTGCAGCGTTTATTTTTTTATTTTTTTTTTTCATAGAGGTTATAAGTATATATGAATTTTAAAAATAAATTTATATCAGGACTATTTATAAAAAGATATAAGCGTTTTTTTGTCGATGTAAAAATTAATAATAAATTAATAACAGCTCATTGTCCTAACACAGGATCAATGTATGGTCTTTTAAAAGCAGGAAATAAAGTATGGGTAAGCAAATCAAATAATCCTAAAAGAAAGTTAAAGTATACATTGGAAATTATTGAAGATAATAAATCAAAAGTAGGTGTTAATACTCATTTTACAAACAAAATTGTATTACACGCTCTTCGGAACAACCTAATAAAAGAATTTAAGAATATTTCAGTAATAAAGCCTGAGTCTAAATTTGGAAAAAATACCCGATTTGATTTTTTAATTACTAATAAAAAAAATAAAACATTTATCGAAGTAAAAAATGTTACATTGTCTAGAAAAAAAGGGTTAGCTGAATTTCCTGACGCAGTCACAACTAGAGGATTAAAGCATATTAATGAACTTGTAAAAGCCGCAAAAAAAAATTATAAAATTTTTATACTTTATCTAATACAAAGAGATGATTGCAAGACTTTTTCAGTTGCAAAAGATATAGATCCAAATTATGCGAAAGCTATAGAGAAAGCTGTTAAAAAGAATCTAAATATTCTTTGCTATGATTGTAAATTTTCTTCAAAGGGAATAAAACTTAATAAAAAAATAAAAATTAATATTTAATGACTAAAGATTTTAAAGAAGCATTTGAAAAAACTAAAATAGCTGGACTGATAGCTGCAGGTGCACTTGATGAAGTAAGTAAAATTATTACACCTGGTATTTCTACTAATAAAATCGATAATGTTTGCTACGAGTATATCAACGATCATAAGGCCTACTCTGCCCCTTTGTTTTATAGAGGATTTCCAAAATCATGCTGCACTTCTGCTAATCATGTTGTTTGTCATGGGATACCGTCTGATAAAATTTTAAAAGAAGGAGATATTGTAAATGTAGATGTTACAGCTTTTAAAGACGGTTGGCATGGAGATACAAGTAGAATGTTTAAAATAGGAGAAATTTCAATTAAAGCTGAAAAACTAATTAATACTACTTATGAAGCAATGATGAAAGCAATTAAAGTAGTTAAAGATGGAATTCACTTAGGTGATATTGGATCAACTATTCAACAACATGTTGAAGCGGAAGGATTTTCGGTTGTTCAGGATTTTTGCGGACATGGAATCGGCGAAAGATTCCATAAGGAACCCAATGTTCTACATTATGGAGAAAAAGGTACTGGAGAAAAAATAAAAACAGGAATGATTTTTACAATTGAACCGATGATAAATCTTGGAAATTATGAAACTAAAACATTAAATGATGGTTGGACAGCAGTCACTAAAGATAAATCATTGTCAGCACAATTTGAACATACAATAGGTGTAACAAATAATGGTTATGAAATTTTTACCCAACCAAACAGCACTAGTTAAATTTTATGATTGAAAGATATTCGCGAAAAGAAATTAAAAGTATATGGGAAGATTACAATAGATATTCTATCTGGTTAGAAATTGAGCTAGCTGCAGCGGAAGCTATGGAAAAATTAAAGATTATTCCCACAGGTGTTGTCAAAAAAGTTAGATCAAAAGCAAAAATTAATCCAAAAAGAATTCTTCAAATAGAAGAGAAAGTAAAACATGATATCATAGCTTTTTTAACTTCAATCACTGAAAAGGTTGGTAAAGATGCAAGGTATTTACATAAAGGAATGACTTCTTCAGATGTGCTGGATACTTGTTTCAATTTGCAATTAAAACAATCCGGAGAGATCTTGTTAAAGGATATTGATCAATTACTTCGATCAATCAAAAAACAGGCGATGAAACATAAGTTCACTTTATGTATCGGAAGAAGCCATGGTATTCATGCAGAGCCAATTACTTTTGGTTTAAAAATGCTGACTTTTTATCAAGAATTTTTAAGAAATAAAAAAAGATTAAAAAATTCAATAAAAGAAATATCAACTTGTGCAATTTCAGGAGCTGTTGGAACTTTTGCCAATATAGATCCTAGAGTTGAAAATTATGTTGCTAAAAAACTTAAATTATCTGTAGAGCCTATTTCTACGCAAGTTATACCCAGGGATAGACACGCACAATTTTTTTCAACACTAGGAATTATAGCAAGTTCAATAGAAAGATTTGCTATTGAAATAAGACACTTGCAACGAACAGAGGTTTTAGAAGTAGAAGAGTTCTTTGGAAAAAAACAAAAAGGTTCGTCTGCAATGCCGCATAAAAAAAATCCAATTTTAAGTGAAAACTTAACGGGTTTAGCAAGATTAATTAGATCAAGTGTCATTCCTGCTTTAGAAAATGTTGCTTTATGGCATGAAAGAGATATTTCTCATTCTGCTGTTGAGAGAAATATTGGGCCAGACAGTACCATAGCTCTGGACTTTGCTCTTAATAGATTGAGCAATGTAGTTAAAAATTTAAATATATATCCAAAAAATATGCAAAAAAATTTAGACATAACTAATGGTATTTTCTTTTCTCAAAGAGTTCTTTTAGAGTTAACGACAGTGGGCTTTACTAGAGAAGAGTCGTATAAAATTGTTCAAAGAAATGCGATGCAGTCATGGAAAGAAAATTCTTCATTTTACAACAAAATTATCTCTGATAAAAAAATTACAAATAAAATACCTGTTAATAAACTTAAAAAGCTATTTAATTTTAGTTACCATACAAAAAAAATTAATATAATTTTCAGTAGAAGTCTTAAAAATTAATCTAATGAATAAAGGCAAAAAATTATACGAAGGTAAGGCTAAAATTCTTTATGAAACAAAAGATAAAGATTTAGTTATTCAACATTTTAAAGACGATGCTACAGCTTTTAATAATTTAAAAAAAGCTAGTGTGGAGGGTAAAGGTGTTCTGAACAATAGAATATCTGAATATATTTTAACTAACCTTGCCCAATGTGGGATTAAAACACATTTTATAAAGCGATTAAATATGAGAGAACAATTAATAAAAAAAGCCGAAATATTTCCCATAGAATTTATAGTAAGAAATATTGCAACCGGCTCTCTTACTAAAAGACTAGGTATTCCCGAAGGAACTGTGCTGGAGCAGCCATTACTAGAATATTGTTATAAAAAAGATGAGCTTAATGATCCTTTAATTTCTAAAGAACATATCTTTTCTTTTGGCTGGGCTACAGAAAAAGAAATTAAAATAATTGACAAAATGACTTTGAGAATTAACGACTTATTAATAGGTCTATTTAGAGGGATAGGCATTAAACTTGTGGATTTTAAAATTGAATACGGAAAAGCATGGAATAAAGACAACGAAGAAAAAGAAATAGTCCTAGCTGATGAAATAAGTCCTGATACATGCCGTCTATGGGACTCTAAAACTGAAAAAAAATTAGACAAAGACAGATTTAGAAAAAATTTAGGAAATATTATACAGGGGTATCAAGAAGTTGCGAGGAGATTAGGTATTATGCCTGAAGAAACAAATATAAGTGAAGTTAATTTTGGAAAAACTATTCCAATAAAATTTAAAAAAAAATAAATTGAAATTCTCTGTAACAGTTACACTTAAAAAAGATGTTTTAGATCCTCAAGGCAAAGTTGTTGAAAACACTTTGGTTAATATGGGCATGAATAATCTAAAAAGCATAAGACAAGGTAAGTATTTTCAAATAGATGTGGATGAAGACGATCAATTAACTGCTGAAAAAAAAATTGATGAAATGTGCAAAAAACTTTTAGTTAATTCTATCATTGAAGATTATAAAATCACTAAAAATTAATGAAATCATCTGTAATTGTTTTCCCAGGTTCCAATTGTGATAGAGATATAGCCGTAGCACTTGAAAAAATGAAGTTTAAAAATCAAATGGTTTGGCATAAAGAAACTACATTGCCAAAATCTGACTTGATAGTATTGCCAGGTGGTTTTTCTTATGGAGATTATTTAAGATCTGGTGCTATTGCTGGTAAATCATTAATCATTGATGAAGTTATTAAAGCAGCTAGCTCTGGCTGTCTTGTTCTTGGAATTTGTAATGGATTTCAAATCTTAACTGAAACAGGTTTATTAAAAGGTACTTTGCTAAGAAATAAAAATTTAAAATTTATTAATAAAGATACTCACATCAAAGTAATAAATAATAAAACTAAATTTTCTAGTAAATATAAAAAAAATCAAATATTAAAAATTAATATTGCTCATAATGAAGGAAACTATTTTACAAACTCTAAGCATTTGGAAGAATTAAATAAAGAGGGCTTAATTGCTTTTAAATACTGTGATGAAAAAGGAAATGTTAACAATCAGTCAAATCCTAATGGGTCGTTAGAAAGTATTGCTGGGATCTTAAATTCAAAAAAAAATATTTTAGGAATGATGCCTCATCCAGAAAGAATGATTGATGAAATCATATCAAACACAGATGGGGTTAATTTATTTTCAAGTTTGATTAATTAAATGAAAATCACTAGTCAAATTATAAATAAGCATGGTTTAAAACCTGATGAATACAAAAATATTAAAAAACTTTTAAAAAGAGAACCTAATTTATTAGAACTTGGAATTTTTTCTGCGATGTGGAATGAACACTGTTCTTACAAATCCTCAAGGATACACTTAAAAAAATTACCTACTAAAGGAAAACAGGTTATTCAAGGACCTGGGGAAAATGCAGGTGTAATCGATATTGGTGATGATGATGCAATAGTTTTTAAAATAGAAAGTCACAACCATCCATCTTATATCGAACCTTACCAAGGTGCTGCAACAGGAGTTGGAGGAATATTAAGAGATGTATTTACAATGGGAGCTAGACCTATTGCTCTATTAAACTCTATACATTTTGGTGAGCCAGAACATCCTAAAACTAAAACTTTGTTAAATGGTGTTGTTTCCGGAATTGGTGGTTATGGAAATTGTATAGGAATTCCTACAGTTGCAGGAGAAACTAAATTTAATAAAACTTATAATGAAAATATTTTAGTTAATGCAATGGCTGTTGGGCATGCCAAAAAAGATAAGATTTTTTATTCAAAGGCAAAAGGCTTAAATAAATCTGTGGTTTATGTTGGATCAAAAACTGGCCGAGATGGAATTCATGGTGCATCAATGGCTTCTGCAGAATTTGATGAAAATTCTGAAGAAAAAAAACCAACAGTTCAAGTTGGAGATCCTTTTACTGAAAAACTTTTAATGGAAGCTTGTTTGGAACTTATGAAAGATAATTCTATAATTTCTATTCAAGACATGGGTGCTGCTGGATTAACATCTTCTAGTGTGGAGATGGCTTCCAAAGGTGAGCTTGGTATAGAACTTGAACTAAACAAGATTCCTTGCAGAGAAGAAAATATGACTCCCTATGAGATGATGTTATCAGAAAGCCAAGAAAGAATGCTTATAATTCTTGAAGATGGGAAGGAACTTTATGCTAAAAAAATATTTGATAAATGGGATCTAGATTTTATTGTCATTGGAAAGACAACTAATTCAAATAATCTTACTTTAAAATTCGACAATAAAATTATAGGAGAAATTCCAATTGAAGCATTAGCCTCAAAGGCTCCAATGTATGACAGGAAATGGGTTAAAAAAAAATCAAAAAAAACAAAAATTAATTTAAGAGACCTTAAGAAAATAAAACTTGAAGATGCCTTAATCAAAATTTTATCAAGCCCAAACCATTCAAATAAAAGTTGGATTACAAATCAATACGATCAAAGTGTCATGTGTGACACTGTTCAAAAATCAGGTTCAGATGCTTCAATTATTAGAATACATAATAAAAATAAAGCTATCGCTGTATCGGTAGATTCTTCAGCAAATTATTGCAAATCACACCCAATTACAGGAGGCAAACAAATTGTTTGCGAAAACTGGAGAAATTTAATTACTGTAGGAGCCAAACCATTAGCAATTACTAATTGTTTAAATTTTGGCAATCCAGAAAATAAAGAAATTATGGGGGAATTTGCTGAATGCTTAGAGGGAATTAAACAAGCTTGTGAATTTTTAAGCTATCCTGTGGTTTCAGGTAATGTTTCTTTTTATAACGGCACAAACAAGAAAAATATTTATCCAACCCCTGTAATTGGTGGTGTGGGATTAATAAAAAAATTATCTAAACCTATTAACCATAATTTTAAAAAAGAGAAAAGCAACTTATTATTAATTGGTAAAACTTTTGGTCATCTGGAACAAAGTTGTTTTTTAAGAGAAAATTATTCAATAAATGATGGGATGCCTCCGGAAATAAATTTCGTAAATGAAAAAAATAATGGAAATTGTATGTTAGAATTAATTGATAAAAACCTAATTTTATCCTCCCATGACATTTCCAGCGGTGGATTATTAATTGCATTAGCAGAAATGTCATTTTCATCAAATTTTGGTGCCAAAATTTACAAACCAATCAAATTAACTAATTTATTTGAATATTTTTTTGGTGAAGACCAAGCGAGATATTTAATAGAAATTGAAAGTGATAATTTGACAAAAGCCGAAGAAATTATAAAAAAAAATGATGTGTATTATGAAAAGATTGGTTTTACGCAAAAAGAATACCTTGAAGTAGAAGGTGAATTAAAAATTAGTATTAATGACTTATTTAAAGTAAATAATGAATGGTATAATAACTATTAATGTCGATGCCAATTGATGAAATAAAAAAACTTATCAAAGAGTCTATTCCTGACGCTTCTATTGAAATTAAAGATTTAATGGGTGACAATAATCATTATGCAGCTGTTATAAAATCTTCTGTATTCAAAAATTTGAATAAAATTGAACAACACAAACTTGTTTATAAATCTTTAAAAGGTAAAATGGGAAATGAATTACACGCTTTATCAATAACTACAGAGGTAAAATAATGGAAATAAAAAATAAAATAGAAGTAATTCTAAGTGAAAATGATGTTTGTCTTTTTATGAAGGGCACGCCAGACTCCCCTCAATGTGGATTTTCAATGGCTGTATCTAACGTTTTGAAAATTTTAAAAGTAAATTTTAAAGGTATAAATGTTTTAGAAGATGAAAACTTAAGACAAGGAATAAAAGATTACAGTGATTGGCCGACAATTCCTCAACTTTATGTAAAAAAAGAATTTATTGGCGGATGCGATATTGTTAAAGAAATGTTTGAAAAAGGTGAATTAAAAAAAATTTTTGAGAAAAAAAAATTAATTTAATGAGGCAATATATCTATAAAATAATTATTGCTATCATCGCAGTAATAATAACTTTTGAATTTACGATAGGTAAAGAGCTCAAACAACTAAACGAAAAATTTGATATATTTAGTTCTCCTGAAGGACGAAAAAGAGTAGTTTCATCAATTAAAAAAGAAATTAAGAAAGCATCAGAAAAAGAGAATTACCTTAGTATAGAGGAACGAATATTAATTAAAAATTTCATTAAAAAAATTCAAAGTGAAATTAATTTAAATAATTAAGAGCATTTATAAATCTTAGCTAAATCTAAACTCTCTGCTGTAAAATTAATAAATATTTTATCTGTATATAATTTAGAGCAATTAATTGGAATTCCCTTATTCAGATTTCTTTCCATTAAAACAACATAAAAAGGTCTCTTATTTTTTTTATAAAGTTCTCTAAAATCAACAAAACAATTATCTTTTTTGTTTATCAATAATTTTAAAGTTCCATTACGTTTAGATATTATACATCCATCAATAGAATTTTTATTAAAAAACTTTGAAATATTTCTTGTAGATAAACCCCAATAATCTAATTCAAACACATTATTTATTTTAGTTATATTTGAGAAATTATTTAACCATAAATAATTGTAAGGGTAAATTTTTATATTTTGAGCAGTAAAGAATATTAAATATAAAAAAATTAACGAATAAGAAATTTTTTTTGAAAAAAAATATAAAAAAGAAAAAGAGACTAAAAAAATTAAAGTAACTAGAAACATTATTTGTCTAATCTCGTTATATAAATTAACATTAAAAATTATTAAGGTTAAAATAATTGAGATTATAGTTGTAAGCAGAGAACCTAAAAACAAAGTATGAAATGAATTTTTGAAGATTTTTTTTTCAACAAAGGGAAACACTGTGAGTCCAAAAAGTATTACAATCGGTAATTTAAAAAAAAGCCAAATTGGAATATACGAAGAGGGAAGATTTTGAGCCTTCATGCATTCTCCAAGGGTAATTGTACATACAGTTTGTATGTGATTACTCATATATAAAATTGAATAATAAGCTTTGAAAGGATCTAGCCAATAATTTGGGTGAAAAAAATAGAATGTAAAAATAAATAATAAGAAAAATAAAATTATTTGCTTGTATAAAATTTTTAGAAAATAGAAAAAATTAATATTTAAGATATTAATACTGAAGATTAAAAAAATTAAATATTGTATAAAAATTAGTAATCCTGAAATTCTTATAGATAAAAGAAATGCACTTAATAAAGCTAAGTATATAATATATTTGTATGAAATATTTTTTGTTTTTAAAAAAATTTTAAAAACTTTCATTACATAATATGTGCTGCAAATCCAAATAGACATGAATGGAATATCAAGTGTGTTGAAGTAGCTATGGCCTAAAAGGTATGGATATATTAGAAATAATATAGCACAAACTTGAGAATAATTTTTATTTCCAATTATCAAATTTAATATCTTTTTGAAATAAATACCTGAAATTAAAAAAAAGATAACTATTGATGGGTGTTTAATTGTGAGATCGTTTAACTCATTAAAAAATAATAAATCAAATTTTATAAACTTTAAAAAGAATTCAATTGGTGCTGAAAAAATATAAAACCCAATTCCATAAAATTGCATACCTGAATCTTTGAAGTTTATTACATAATTTGTTCCTAAAAAAAAATTAGAATATATATTTTTATTGATTTGCCAAACAGATAAATGATGACTCTCATCATGAGAGATCCCAACTTCTACAGATAAAATTACTGAAGTTATTAGATAAAATAAAATAAAAAAATTAAAATAATTTTTTTTGATAACTTGAGAAAAAATCATACTATTTTTTTTTAATAAAACAGATATCTGAATAATATAAGTTCCCTTTATAAGATTTAATTTTTTTAATCGATTTTAAAAGACTTCTTTGATCTTTTTTATCTATAATTTTAGATATAAAAAATTTTTTATTTTTTAATTGAGTAAACATTTTATCTAACAATATGTGTTTTATATCTTTATTATACTTAAAATAATTTGGAAATTTAAAATCCTCAATTATATAAAAACCTTTTTTTTTTAAATATGTGAAGAGATATTTGAAAGAAATTATCATATCACTTAAGTTGTGTGATCCGTCATCTACTATAATATCAAAAAATTCAATATTATTTTGTATAATTTTATTTTTTAATATTTTTTTTGTTTTTTTTTCATCGCTAATATCAAGACCAAACACTTTTATATCTTTAGAATAATATTTGAAATTTGAGATGTTAACATCAAAACAATATATTTTAGAATTCTTAAAATACTTTTTAAAAGCTGCAGCAGAAGACCCTGCATAAGAACCGATTTCTAATATATTAATTTTTTTATTTCTTAGATGATCTAAATTTTTCGTATAAAATTTAGAATATCCGTGAGCTAATGTTTTTGAATTTCCTAGATAAAATGATTTATCGCTTCCAAAATAATTAAAGAGTTTATCAAGTGATTTTTGTTTTATCTTGATGCTGTCAATATTGATTTTTTTTTTTATTATGAACTTAAATTTTCTTTTGAATAAGCTAAAGAAATTCAATTATCTTGAATAATATTCTATAACTAAACTAGGCTCCATTACTACAGGAAATGGCACCTCAGCGAACTTTGGAATCCTTAAAAGTTTAGCAGTTTTATTTTTATCATCTAGCTGAATGTACTCAGGCACTTCTCTTTCTTTACTTTGTAAAGAACCATCAATTACAGTTAATTTTTTTGATTTTTCTCGAACTTCGATTAAATCATCACTCTTAACAACATAACTTGAGATATTAACCCTATTTTTATTAACTTTAATGTGACCGTGATTAATCATTTGTCTCGCAGCAAATACTGTTGGTGCAAATTTTGCTCTATAAATAACAGTATCAAGTCTACTTTCTAGCAAAGCTATCAAATTTTCTGTTGTATCCCCTCTTTTAGATAAAGCTTTTCTATAAATATTTCTAAACTGTCTTTCATTTATATTTCCGTAATAAGCTTTTAACTTTTGTTTAGCGTGTAATTGAATTCCGTAATCAGTAGGTTTTCCTTTTTTATTTTGCCCATGTTGACCTGGAGGGTAAGCTCTTGAGTTAAATGGACTCTTTGGTCTACCCCAAATATTTGCTTTAAGTCTTCGATCAACTTTGTGTTTAGATTTAAGTCTTTTTGTCATATTTAATAAGTGAGTGTTTTATAATCTCTAGATTTCTTTTGTCAATTAAGCTTTGATACTATTTTTTGCTTAGAGAGCTTATAATACTGCCTAAAACCCTCAATTCTTTGTCATTTGGCTCTAATCTATATATTAGGTTATTTATATTCAATAACATTGAATGTTTTTTCTCATTAGGGGTAAAAAAATTTTTTTTTTCTAAAAGATTTATTAAATGTGCAACAATTGAAGAAATTTTTGCCTTAGAGGATATTTTTAAATTCAAGTTTTTTTTCTTAATTTTATTCTCACTTAATGTTTTAAAAATTTCGTAACAAATAAGTATTAAAGAGTGAGATAAATTAAGTGATTTAAATTTGGGTGAAGTTGGAATTTGTAATATATAATTTGAAAATGACAAATCTTTATTAGACAAGCCTGAAGCTTCTGGCCCGAACATTAAACCTACCTTAAGGTTATTTTTTTTAATTATATTATAAAACTCTTGAATTGAAATATGCTTTTTATTTATATCTCTTCGTCTTGCGCTTAAAGATATTATTATATTAAAAGACTTAATTGCATCTTCTATTTTGTTAAATACTTTCGCTTTACTTATTATATCGAAAGCTCCAACTGAAGTTGCTTTAGCTTTATGGTTTGGAAAATTAATTTTGGGTTCGACAATGTGAAGTTTTGTAAAACCAAAATTTTTCATTGCTCGAGCGCATGCACCAATATTTTCTCCCATTTGTGGTTTAACAAGGATAAATCCAAATTTATTTTTCATTTAAATTAGCGGGAGCTTTTTCTTTATAGAGCTTATAATCTAAACTATCAATTAAAGCTTTGAATGAAGCTTCTATTATATTTGGAGATACACCTACAGTAAACCAACTTTTACCAGTTTTGTCCGTGCTCTCAATTAAAACTCTAGTAGTTGCTTCAGTTCCAGTATTAAGAATTCTTACTTTATAATCTAATAACTTAAGATCAGAGAAAAAATTATAGTATTTTTCTACTTTTTTAAAATTAGATCTTATTGCATTGTCTAAAGCATTAACGGGACCATTTCCTTCACCAGCACAGTTTATTTTTTTTCCATCAATTAGAAAAACAACATTAGCTTTAGTAGAAATTTTATCTGATTTAGAGACACTTACGTCATAACTTTCAACTTTTAAATATTCGGGCACTTTACCTAATAAACGATTTGCTAATAATTCAAAAGATGCATCAGCACCATCGTAGGAATAACCGCTAAATTCTCTTTCTTTAACTTTATCTAAAATTTTTTGAACCTTTGTGTCTTTAGAATCGATTTTAACACCATAGGCTTCTAATCTTGATAAAATATTTGAACGTCCTGCTTGATTTGAAATAATAATATTTCTATGATTTCCGACAGTTTTTGGGTCTACATGCTCATAAGTTTTAGGATCTTTTTTTACTGCTGATACGTGTAATCCACCTTTATGTGAAAAAGCTGAGGCCCCTACGTAAGGCAAACTTTTATTTGGTTTTCTATTTAAAATTTCATCTAATAATCTAGAGCATTCTGTTAATGAACTTAATTTTTCTTGCTTTATATTTGTTTCAAATTTTTCAGAAAAGGATTTTTTTAAACATAATGTTGGTATGATTGACATTAAATTTGCATTACCACACCTTTCACCTAAGCCATTAATAGTTCCTTGTATTTGACGTACTCCAGCTTGAATAGCTGCTAGTGAGTTTGCTACTGCATTTTCGGTATCATTATGAGCATGAATTCCCAAATTTTTTCCAGGTATAACTTTGATGACTTTCGAGACGATTTCAGTAATTTCATGAGGTAAAGTACCTCCGTTTGTATCACAAAGAACTACCCATCTAGCACCTTGATCAAAAGCACTTTTTAAACAATCTAGCGCATAATCAGGATTAGCTTTGAAGCCGTCAAAGAAATGTTCTGCATCAAATAAAAATTCTTTTCCACTTTTTATGATATGCTTTGCTGTCTCTTTGACGTTTTCTAGATTTTCTTTATTGTTGACTCCTAATGCAACTTTAACATGGAAATCCCATGTCTTTCCTACAACACAAACTGCAGGACATGATGCGTTAATTAATGAAGCTAACGAAGGATCGTTTTCAGCACTACGACCTGTTCTTTTAGTCATTCCAAATGCAGTAAAAATACTTTTATTCAGTTTTAAAGGTTTTGAAAAAAATTCTGTATCAACAGGGTTTGCCCCTGGCCAACCACCTTCTATGTAATCAACTCCAATTTCTGATAAAACATTTGCAATTTTATTTTTATCTTCTACAGAAAAATCTACGCCTTCTGTTTGTGCTCCATCTCTTAAAGTTGTGTCAAATATAAATATTTTTTCTTTGCTCATTTTAATTTCCAAATTGTTTTATCTTTTTGATCTTCAATAATTACACCTTTGCTTAATAGCTCTTTTCTAATTCGATCTGCTAATTTAAAATCACCATTTTGTTTTGCAATTAATCTATCATTTATTTTCTTTAAGATAAAAGTTTCTGATATGTCTATTTTGATTTTTTTAAATTTTTCCCATTCATCTTTGTTTAAATTAAATAATCCAATGAGTTTGCAGGCACTATTAAAACTTTTTTTACTTTGTGTATCTCCTTTTTTTGCAGATACGTAAAGTTCATGTATTTTTGCAATGAAGCCTGGTGAATTCAAGTCGTCTAACAGTGTTTCTATAATATCTTGGGATATATCTTCATTTGTTTCATCATACATTTGATACCATTTTTCAATTGTAGATTTTTGGTCCTCTAAAAGTTTTTCATTCCAATCAAGTGGCTGACTATAATGTGCGCTTAATAGAGCTAATCTAACTACTTGGCCGGAATATTTATCTACGGCATCAGAGATAGAAACTATATTTCCCGAAGATTTTGACATTTTCTCTTTATTGATAGTTACAAAACCATTGTGTACCCAATAATTTGAAAATTTTTCTGTTGAATTGTTGCAACATGATTGAGCTATTTCATTTTCATGATGTGGAAAAATTAAATCTAATCCACCACCATGAATATCGAAGTTTTTACCAAGATACTTTTCACTCATTACCGAACATTCTAAGTGCCAGCCAGGTCGACCTCTTCCCCATGGAGATTCCCAGCCTGGGTCTTCAGGCAAAGAGGGTTTCCAAAGCACAAAATCCATTGGATTTTTTTTTAATTTGGAAATTTCAATTCTAGAACCAGCTTTCAATTCATCTAAATTTTTATTTGACAATTTTCCATATTCTTTAAAAGTTGAAATAGAAAAATAAACATGACCCTCTGCTGTATATGCAAAATTTTTTTCAATTAAAGATTTGGTCATCTCAACCATTTCTTGAATGTGATCTGTAGCCTTAGGTTCACGAGTTGGAACCAGGCAATTTAAAGATTTACAATTCTCATGAAATACCTTTGTGACATTTTTAGTAATTTCGTTAATTGAAATTTTCTTATTTTTTGAAGCTTCAATAATCTTATCGTCTACATCTGTTATATTTCTTACATACTTAACATTGGTAAAAAGTTTCTTTAATACTCGATATAAAATATCAAATACAACTAATGTTCTTGCGTTCCCTACATGAGGATTATCATAGACAGTAGGACCACATGCATACATTGTTATATTTTCTGTATCAATTGGTTTAAATAATTCTTTTTTTCGAGTTAACGAATTAGTTAATTTTAAATTATGACTCATTAAATTTACAAACGGGAATTGGTTCCATTTTGTGAAGGTTTTTATTTCTAATTTCTAAATATTTTTTATAGTTTGGGTCGTTTTTATTTTCCATGGCTTTTTCTAATTCAGCATAACTCATGCCTAATTGATCTGTATCATTTCTACCGTCATTCCATAGCCCATCTGTGGGTTCTGCATCAATAATTTTTTGATTAACACCTAGATATTTGCCTAATTCCCAAACTTGAGATTTGTTGCAATCCGCTATTGGAGATATATCAACCCCGCCATCACCATATTTTGTATAAAAACCGACACCAAAATCTTCAACTTTATTTCCTGTTCCAACAACAATGCCTAAGTTAGCTGCTGCGACCTGATAAAGTGTAGCCATTCTTAATCTTGCTCTAGAGTTGGCAAAACCGTGTTCATTACTAAATTCCTTTAAAGTTTTTTCAAAATTATTAAATAAATTTTCTAATTCTAGAACTTGATGATCAACATTTTTAAATTTGCTAGTTAACCATTGACCGTGATCTAAACTTAGATCATGTTGTGATTTAATTTGTTTAATAGGCATACTAAGTACGATAGTTTTCTTACCTGTGAGTGCGCAAAGTGTACTCACAACTGAAGAATCTATCCCCCCGGAAATACCTACTATTAATGATTTAGGATTAAGAGATGTTTTTTCACAATACTTATTAATCCAATCAATTATAATTTTAGCTCTTTTTTCTACATTCATAACAAATTCTCTCGTTCTCCTTTTCAGGATTCTGTCCTAATGATTATATATTAATCATTAAGAAGCTGCTTTAATAATTTTTTTTGAATATTTAGAATTTTTCTTAATTTCTTCAGAAATTAAAAAAGCTAGTTCTAAAGCTTGTGTGGCATTTAATCTTGGGTCACAATGAGTTCTATATCTGTTAGATAGATCTTCATCAGATATTTTTTGAGCACCACCTGTGCACTCCGTTACATCTTGACCGGTCATTTCTATATGTAAACCACCTGCGTAGCTTCCTTCTGCTTGGTGAATAGCAAATACATTTTTAACTTCCTGAAGCACGTTGTCAAAAGGTCTAGTCTTTAATCCTGTAGCTGCTTTAATTGTATTTCCATGCATTGGATCACAAGACCAAATAACTTTCAGCCCTTCTTTGTTAACTGCTCTAATTAATTTAGGCAAATAGTCTTGCGCTTTATTTGCTCCAAATCTTGAAATTAAAGTAATTCGTCCAGGTTCATTTTCTGGATTTAAAATATTACAAAGATTAATTAACTCTTCGGGTTTGAGTGTTGGTCCACATTTAATACCAATTGGGTTTTTTATTCCTCTACAAAATTCAACATGCGCACCATCAGGTTGACGAGTTCTATCACCTATCCAAACAAAATGAGCTGATGTGTCGTGATA